>JGI24713J26584_10001433_pt1 | contig 17463 bp, 24 predicted proteins | sample BioPla4DNA1_FD_26584 | JGI IMG/M metagenome (IMG submission 26584) | reverse complement strand
AAACGGACCATATCATGGGCAGCAGTACTATCATGGGCGGCTGTGCTGTTGTGGATGGCATTGATATTCTGGTTTTCGTCGCAGCCGGCGGACCAGTCCAACAGATGAGCACGGGAATAACGGAAATCATAGCCCGTGCAATTGAGAGGATAATACCCGGCACAGAAGTGATCATAGGCGAACTGAACCACATCGTGCGCAAAAATGCGCACTTCATATCATACCTTGTACTTGGGATATTGAATGCGGCTGCCCTGAGGAACAGCGGAGCAGAGATAAAGAAGGCATTCCTGATATCGTTTGTAATATGCGCTGTATACGCCGTTTCCGATGAGATACACCAGCTTTTTGTTCCAGGCAGGGGATGCCAGTTCACCGATGTGCTTATCGACAGTGCCGGGGCGCTGGTCGGATCAGGGATCGTGTGCGCTGCAGGGGCTATCCGAAGGAAGCGGCAGGTAAGCAGATGACAGGCGGAAAAGCCGGAGATGGGTCTGTAAAAGATGAGGACGGAAAATCGCCGGGAGACAGAAAGCGTAAGGCGGTACACGCAATAATCATAGAACAAATCAGCACAGGGGAGGTTAGTTTTATGAACATAGGTTTTGGCTTTTATCCCGGGGGAAAGAAAAAAGCGCTGACCATGAGCTACGATGACGGACAGGTGCACGACAGGAAGCTTGTTGAGATATTCAACAGGTACGGCATCAGGGGCACATTCCACCTGAACTCCGGAAGGTTCGACACGGACGTTTTTTTGAAGTCAACTGAAATCAGGGATCTGTTCGAGGGGCATGAGATATCTGCGCATACTCTGAACCACCCGTACCTGACTATTTTGCCCGGGGATATGGTGGCGACGGAGGTGCTTGAAGACAGAAAGAACCTGGAGGAACTGGCCGGATATCCTGTACGGGGAATGTCGTATCCGTTCGGGGCATACAGCCAGGAACTCGTTGAAATACTTCCATTTCTNGGCATAGAGTATTGCAGGACTGTAAATTCCCATTTCGGCTTCCAGCTGCCGGATGATTTCCTGGCATGGCATCCCACCTGCCATCATAAGCAGGGCCTGATGGAAAAGGCTGAGGCATTCAGAAAAATAGGCAAGTGGGCCCAGATGCCTCTGCTGTATGTCTGGGGTCATAGTTTCGAATTCGAATGGGACAAAAACTGGGATCTCNTCGAAGAGTTCTGNAAAACGGTGTCTGGCGACGAGGACGTATGGTATGCGACCAATATCGAGATCGCGGATTATGTCAAAGCGATGAAAAGCCTGAAATTCAGTGTCGACAGGAAGATCGTGCACAACCCGTCGGCGCAGGACGTATGGATAAGCGTGGATGGCGAGCCATGCAGGATCGAAGCCGGGAAAACAGTACGGCTCTGATCCTGCCGGAAATTGCCCTGAAACTCACCTTTTCACACGGGCATTTCCCTCGTAGATGCTCCAGACCTGCGCTTCATCCAGGGGCTGTCCGTAATCTTCTGCAACGGTAACGACCAATGCGCCTGTTGCCCAGGCAAACTGCGGCCATTTTTCCGGTTCCCATCCCCTGAGTATAGCATAGAGCAGACCGCCGACAAAGCCATCGCCGCCTCCGATACGGTCATATACAGGTATCTCCCGCGGCTCTGTCACATACCACTTATTATCATACAGCATGATGCATCCCCACAGATGCAAATTGGCGTTCAGCACCTGACGCAATGTGTTGGCGAATACCGACACATTGGGATATGTTTTCCTGNCCCTTTCGATCATAAGCTTGAAACTGTCTATTTTTTTATCGAGCTCTGCTCCACCGGCCTCGGGTCCATCGATGCCCAGCGCCAGCTGGAAGTCCTCCTCGTTGCCGATCAGTATATCTGAAAGAGCAGCTATTTGAGAGAAAGTACTCCGCAGCTCTTCCTCGCGGCCTGCCCAGAAGGAGGCTCTGTAATTGAGGTCAAAACTTACCTTTGTGCCGTACTTTTTGGCTGCCTTTGCCAAATCGAGGCAAAATTGGCCCGTGTTTTCGGACAAGGCTGCGATCAGACCGGAGATATGCAGTATGCCAACACCTTCCCTGCCGAATATGCGCTCGATGTCAAAATCTTTTGAGTTCAGCGTTCTCCCCACCTCTCCGGCGCGGTCGTTCAGTACGCGCGGGCCTCTCATACCGTATCCGCTGTCGGCGATGTTGATCTGGTGTCTGTAACCCCACGGACCTCCCTGCGGTACTTCAGGTCCTTCGAATTCGATATTGCGCCTGCGCAGTTCACTTTTTATGTATCGTGCTATTTCGCTGTCCTTGACGAATGTGGTCAGCAGCTTGACTCTCATGCCGAGCGATGCTGCTATATTGCCTACGTTGGATTCGGCGCTGGTGGCCTGCATGGTATACAGATTGCTTGTATGGACCGGCTGACGGTTGAAGGGAGTTATCCGCACGCCCATGCTGGTAGGCATTACAAGTGCATAAGTGCAGTCACTTCTTAATTGCATTTTTCAACCTCCTGGCAAATATTTCATTGTGTTGACGCAGAAAATGATCCCAATGAGCAAGAACGAATAAAAATGTTTTTATTTCAGTACATCTTTATAGTAATATAGTATTGAATGGTTTTCAATGAAGATACCGGCTTTGAGCAATATTTACATACTAACAGGCAATAATCGCAAGGAATAATGACACATATTGTTTTATAATGGTAATAAGCAGTTATATGCGCTTTTGCACATCATCCGAATGCAGCGGTCCTATCGCTGGTTCAGCATTGTCATCACATCGGTTATCTGATCGGGAAGGTCGTTATGGATAAATCAGAAGGATTGAGGGGGAGGAGCATGGATCTGTTCAGTCTGAAGGGGAAAAAAGCTGTTTTGCTGGGCGGCGGCGGAATACTGGGTGCTGCCATGGTCAAGGGACTTGTCGATGCGGGTGCCGATGTGGCAGTCTGTGACCTTGATCCGGAAAGAGCGCAGGCTGTCGCTGATTCTGTCATTTCAGGAGCTGCAGGCGAAAAAGCCTGCAAGGATACTGCGGATGGAGATCCAGCAGCAAAAAAGCCTGTAGCTAAAGCGTACAGGGTCGATGCCATGGATATTGACAGCATCAAAGCGGCAGCAGCGGCTATATTTGAGGACTTCGGAGGAGTCGACATACTTGTCAATGCAGTGGGCGGGAACATGAAAGGAGCCACCACATCGGAGGAAGTATCCTTTTTCGATCTGGATGCCGGGATGCTCGACAAAGTTGTAAAGCTGAACTTTATGGCCGGCGCGGTCCTGCCGTCCCAGGTGTTTGGCAGCGAGATGGTGAAAAACGAAAACGGTGGTGTGATTATCAACATTTCCTCGATGAATGCATTCAGACCATTGACCCGTATACCCGGCTATTCGGCTGCAAAGGCGGCAGTCAGNAATTTTACACAGTGGCTGGCCACCGATCTGGCCAGGAAGTATGGAGACAGGATAAGAGTGAATGCCATCGCTCCGGGCTTCTTTCTCACCGAGCAGAACAGGTTTTTGCTGACGGACCCTGAGACAGGGGAATTCACTCAGAGGGGGAGGACCATTGTGGAGCATACGCCGATGGGCAGGCTGGGGCGGCCGGAGGACCTGATTGGGACACTCATATGGCTCTGCTCAGATGCATCCGGATTCGTCACCGGCATAGTGGTGCCTGTAGACGGCGGATTTTCAGCATTTTCAGGAGTATGATCTGTCCGATGATACCGGATGGAGATTATATTGAAGCACAGAAAGATCAGGCAATCAGGATAAAAGGAGTGATCGATCCATGGGAAAGCAGGATATTGGTGTAATAGGTCTGGCGGTAATGGGCAAGAACCTTGCACTGAATATAGAGAGCAAGGGTTACTCGGTTTCAGTATACAACCGGTCCAGGGAAAAGACCGACGAGATGATGGAGGAGGTCAAGGGTAAAAAGATCCACGGGACTTACAGTCTTGAGGAGTTTGTGGATTCGCTCAGTTCTCCGAGAAAGATCATCATAATGGTCAAAGCGGGAAAGCCTGTGGATGATACGATAGAACAACTGAAGAAGTATATATCGAAGGGCGACATCATAATAGATGCCGGCAACTCCTTCTACGGTGACACTATCAGAAGGAGCAGGGAGCTTGAGGCACAGGGCTACAGATTCATCGGGACCGGTGTCTCAGGCGGTGAGGAAGGAGCGCTGAAGGGTCCTGCCATCATGCCCGGCGGGGAAAGGGAAACTTATGATCTGGTTGCCCCCATACTCACAGCCATATCTGCAAAAGTGGACGGAGAGCCGTGCTGCACATATATAGGGACGGACGGTGCCGGGCACTATGTGAAAATGGTCCATAACGGGATCGAATACGGTGATATGCAGCTGATATGTGAGGCATATTTTCTTTTGAAAAACATNCTTGGGATGGATGCCCGGGAGCTGCATGAGGTATTCGCAGAATGGAACAGGGGCGAGCTTGACAGCTATCTCATCGAAATAACCAGCGACATTTTCACGAAGACNGATCCGGAGACAGGGAGGCCTATGGTGGATGTCATATTGGACAAGGCAGGCCAGAAGGGCACCGGAAAATGGACCAGCAAGAGCGCCCTTGACCTCGGGATTGCTACCCCGGTCATAACGGAGGCGGTTTTTGCACGCTGTCTTTCTGCAATAAAGGATGAGAGGACAGCGGCAAGTAAAGTGTTTACAGGGCCATCCGCAGTCCGCTTCGACGGTGACAGAGAAGGCTTCATTGAATCAGTCAGACGCGCACTGTATGCGAGCAAGATATGNTCATATGCTCAGGGCTTCGCCCTGATGAAAGCTGCAGCGCAGGAATATGGCTGGGATCTTGATTTCGGCAGGATCGCGATGATATTCAGAGGCGGCTGCATCATAAGAGCACAGTTNCTGCACAGGATCAGGGAAGCATACGACAAGGAACCGGATCTTGCGAATCTTATGCTTGCACCGTATTTTAAGGATATCATCGAAAGATACCAGGAGGATCTGCGCAAGGTAGTGTCCACTGCCGTTCTTTCGGGCATCCCGGTCCAGGCGATGTCCAGCGCGATCGCATATTTCGACAGCTACAGGAGTGAGAACCTTCCGGCCAATCTGCTGCAGGCGCAGAGGGACTATTTCGGTGCCCACATGTTTGAACGGACAGACAAGCCGCGGGGAGAGTTCTTCCACTTCAACTGGACAGAACACGGCGGCAGGACTTCGGCTTCTGCATACACAGTGTGACAGAGACATCGCTGCCGGGGAGCTGCGGCAGCAGTCCGGCAATATCAACGGCTTCAGGGAGAGGGACGAAACAGTGTTTCCCAAACAGCCTGCTACTTCACTGGAGGAGGTGCTGTCAATGGAAAGCATNAGNAAAAAGGCGATAATAATNGATGATATCATTGTCAGGGAAGAGGCCTGTGACGACAGTCAGGGCAAGGACAGCTCCGCCTGTAAAGGCATCACCGGAAAGCGGCTGAGGGAAGTCCTGGAGCTGAGCATCGAACAGTGCATGAAAAGCATCGGCCGACTGAAAAAGGTGCTGCTTATCCCACCTGATTTCACCAGGATGCATTCAGGTGCCGGCCAGATCACCGCCATCTATTATGAGATGCTGAAGGACAACTGCCATATCGATATAATGCCGGCTCTCGGGACGCATGAGCCTATGACGCCGGCCGAGATCGATGAGTTTTTTGGCGGTGACATACCTCACGAAGCATTCATTGTCCACAACTGGAGGGGTGATGTGGTAAAGATCGGCCAGGTTCCCGGAAGCTATGTGGAGCGGATATCTGAAGGGCTGATATCGGATCCGGTGGATGTGGAGGTGAACAGGCGCATCGTAGACGGATCATACGACCTGATTATTTCCATAGGGCAGGTAGTTCCCCATGAAGTGGTGGGGATGGCCAATTACAGCAAAAACATATTTGTAGGATGTGGCGGCAGCAGCATGATAAATCAGTCCCATATGCTCGGAGCCTTCTATGGGCTCGAGAGGATCATGGGGCGTGACCATTCCCCTGTCCGGAAGGTGTTTGACTATGCACAGGAGCATTTTCTCGGCGGCGTGCCCCTGATGTATGTACTCACCGTAACGACACAGACAGATGACGGAATAGCCATCCACGGCCTGTTTGCGGGCAACAGTCGCCGGATTTTTGAAGAGGCTGTAGCCCTCAGNCAGCAGAAAAATATCATTTTTGTGGACAAGCCGTTGAAAAAAGTGGTCGTCTATCTCGACGAAAAGGAGTTCAAGAGCACCTGGCTGGGCAACAAGGCCGTTTACAGGACCAGGATGGCCATAGAGGACGGCGGCGAGCTGATAGTCATCGCGCCGGGTGTCAGGAAGTTTGGTGAAGATGATGAAAACGACCGTCTGATAAGAAAATACGGGTATGTGGGCAGGGAGAATGTGCTCAGGCTGTGTCAGGAGCATGAGGACCTCAGAGAGAATCTTTCCGTCGCGGCGCATCTTATCCATGGCTCATCCGACGGACGTTTCAGGATCACATATGCACCGGGGAGGATGACCAGGCAGGAGATAGAAGGTGCAGGCTTTGCATATGCAGACATAGGTGAAGTGACAAAAAGGTATGATCCCGAAATGCTNAGTGACGGCTTCAACACAATGCCCGGCGGAGAGGAAATCTATTATATCAGCAATCCGGCACTTGGTCTCTGGGCATGCAGGGAGAGATTCATACATGAGTGAAGAGTGTCATGCCTGAAACGCCTGGGCAATACTGCAGCCGGTCCGTCAGCAGCCGGGCGGCGGTATCCTGCGTCAGCCAGGCGCAGCATGGACATTTGATCCAAAGGAGATATGGATATGAAGAAAAAATTTATGGATGAGAATTTCCTGCTGCAAAATGAGACAGCAGTTATCCTCTATCACGAACATGCGGCGGAAATGCCCATCATCGACTATCACTGCCATCTGGACCCCAAAGAGATAGCAGAAGACAAGAAGTTCAAAAACATTACGGAGATATGGCTTGGCGGAGATCACTACAAGTGGCGCGCTATGAGGATAAACGGCGTTGAAGAGAAGTATATCACCGGAGAGGCAGATGACAGAGAGAAATTCATGAAATGGGCAGAGACGATGCCTTATTGCATTGGCAATCCTCTGTACCACTGGACCCATCTGGAGCTGCGGAGATACTTCGGCATAGATGAACTGCTTTCGCCCCAAAACGCCGAGAGTATATGGAACAGATGCAATGAAATGCTGGTGGATGACTCATTCTCAGCCAGAGAGCTCATAAAGCGCTCGAATGTGAAAGCTCTGTGTACAACCGATGACCCGGCCGATACGCTGGAATACCATGATCAGTTAGCCAGCGATAAGGAATTTGGCGTAAAAGTGCTGCCGACTTTCAGGCCTGACATGGCGCTCAATATAGACAGGCCTGGTTTCGTGCAATGGGTGGCAAGGCTTGAAAAAGCTGTCGGAAGGAAAATAAAAGGCTATCCGGAGCTCAGGGATGCCTTTCAGAAAGGCTGGATCATTTCAACAGCAGAGGCTGCAGGTTGTCAGACCACTCCCTTGAGCCTGCAGTATATGCCGAATGCAGTGAGGAAGAAGCGTCGCGGATTTTTGAAAAGGCGGTGACGGGCGGCAGACTGACGGCTGAGGAAGTGAGCAAATTCAAAACAAACCTGTTCACTTTTCTGGGTGCCCGATACAGCGAACTTGGCTGGGTGATGCAGCTTCATATCGGATGCATGAGAAACAACAATTCACGGCAATTCAGGCTGCTGGGGCCGGATACGGGTTTCGACGCCATTGATGATGCGGTCATTGCACGTCCGCTGTCGAGGCTGCTGGATAGTATAGATGCTGCGGCAGGGATCCCCAAAACGATCCTGTATTGCCTCGATCCCGGCGGCAACGAAGTCCTGAGCACCATCGCCGGCTGTTTTCAGGGAGGANGCATNCCCGGCAGGATACAATTCGGGTCTGCCTGGTGGTTCAATGATCAGCTGGACGGCATGAAGAGGCAGATGACGGCGCTTGCATCCACAGGACTGCTGAGCAGGTTCGTTGGGATGCTGACCGATTCGAGGAGCTTTTTGTCATATACCAGACATGAGTACTTCAGGCGCATCCTGTGCAGTATCATAGGTGAATGGGTGGAAAACGGTGAAGCGCCGGACGATATCGGACTGCTCGGCAAAATGGTCCGGGACATCAGCTATAACAATGCCAGGGATTACTTCGGATTTGACATATGACACCTGGATAGTCAGCCTGCACCCGGAACGATGTATAATACAGCAGCAGATTTTTTCCCTGCGCCCTCTCATCCCGCCTGTGCTTTTTGACATGCATGTCAGCGGGATATTTTTGTTGCTATTTGTGATAAAATTAGGATAGAATAAAGCGGGGTCATGCCGGGCCTGTTTTTCGGTCCCGTCAGGAAGGCCCCGGATTTCCGGCAATAAGACTGAAGCTTGCCGGCAGAATACATACATAGATGACAGGAGAAATTGTGATGCAAAAAGAGAGATACGGCTTTGAGGATCTGCTCATGATTATGGAAAGACTCAGGGCGGAAAACGGATGCCCCTGGGATAAGGAACAGACTCACGAAAGTCTGCGCATATACATGATCGAAGAGACATATGAGGTGCTGGAAGCGCTGGAATCGGGAGACAAGAGCAGATTCTGCAATGAACTTGGCGATCTGCTGCTGCAGATAGTATTCCACGCACAGATAGCAAAGGAAAACGGCGATTTCGACATAGGGGATGTGACCACGGAAGTCTGCAGGAAGCTGATATCAAGGCACCCTCATATTTTCGGGAATGTACAGGCAGATACTGCGGAAAAAGTTGTGGAGAACTGGGAAGATATCAAAAAGAAAGAAAAGAAGATAAAAAGCCAGACAGGTGTGCTTAAGGATGTCCCCAAAATCCTGCCCGCACTCATGAGGAGCTACAAGGTGCAGCAAAAGGCGGCGCAGGTCGGATTCGACTGGGACGACATAGAAGATGTGTTCCGGAAAGTGGAAGAAGAAATCATAGAATTGCGGGATGTATATAAAAGTAATAATGTGGAAAGAATTACTGATGAACTGGGAGATGCATTTTTTGCTCTCGTCAACCTTGCCAGATTTCTCAATGTGCAGCCTGAATTGGCTCTTAACGGAACCATCGGCAAATTCATAAGAAGGTTCGAGTACATCGAAAAGCAGAGCGAGAAGGCAGGCAAGAGGCTGGAAGACATGAGCCTTGCGGAAATGGACGAACTCTGGAACGAAGCAAAAGTCCAGCTCCCGGATGAGATGTGAAAAGATTGGGAGGTAAACGGATGAACAAATCTGAATTGATCAGCAGCATATCGGAAAAGAGTGATATAACGAAGGCTGAGGCTGAAAAAGCCTTGAATGCATTCATCGAAAGCATCGAGGAAGCGCTGGCCAATGGCGATAAGGTGCAGCTTATCGGTTTCGGGACATTTGAGGTCAGGGAAAGGCCTGCACGAAAAGGCAGAAACCCTCAGACAAATGAGGAAATAATGATAGAAGCATCAAAGGCGCCGGTGTTCAAGGCAGGCAAAGCGCTGAAGGAAATTGTCAACAGATAGATCAAATATGGGGGATGTGTTTTATGAGGATCGATAAATATCTGAAGGTCTCAAGGCTCATCAAAAGGCGCACACTCGCCAATGAAGCCTGTGAGGGCGGGCGTGTGACCATAAACGGCCGGACGGCCAAGCCCGGGACCGAAGTGAAGCCGGGTGACATCATAGAAATAAGGTTTGGAAACAATCTGACAAAGGTGAAGGTGTTGTCGACGGCGGAGCATGTTACAAAAGAAGAGTCACGGGAAATGTATACGATATTGTGATGCGGCTCCCGGACCATCTGAACAGTTGAATATCGGTAATGGATGCCGGTCCCGATCCAGTTGCGCAATACCGGTTGGGATACCGGTGTGCAAGGCCAGATCGGCGCATCAAGTGGCCGGAACACTGTAAGATCCCTGAAGGGCAGTATCATCAGCCCTGATGGGATTTTTTCATTTGCCGTCACCGGCATATATGTATAGTACATGCATATATATTAATGTGATACTGACCGCGGCATTCAGCCTGTGGTCACATTAAGCAAATCCGTACTGGAGTGGATCAGAATGATCGAAGAAAAAAGGGCGCCGAGGCCGAGAGCCCAGAACATCATTCTTGAAAACAGGGAAAAGCTAAGCGTTTCAGGTGTGCTTGATGTGGAAAGTTTCAACGATGAGTGCGTAGTAGCAGATACTGAACTAGGCATACTGGTGATCAAAGGAATGGACCTGCGCATAAACAAGCTGGATATCGACAGTTCGGAATTGGGTATCGAGGGCGATATCATCAGCCTGGGATACTCAGACCGGGAGGGGACGAGGAACAGGGGCGGAGGCTTCCTGGCCCGGATATTCAGATGATTCTTTCCATCAGCGAACAAGTCATCGTTTTCCTGTGGACAACGGTATGCGGGATGATCATAGCGTTTGTCTACGATATATTCAGGATTTTCAGAAAGGCTGTCAAAACAGGCAGTCTTGTCACTTTTGTGCAGGACTTATTGTTCTGGCTCATAGCTTGCATCATCATGTTCCTGAGCATATTTCAGAGTAATGATGGTGAGCTCAGAGGTTTCCTGTTTCTCGGGGCTTTCCTGGGAGCTGTTCTGTATGCTTTGCTTCTCAGCAGGGCTGTTATGGGATCATCTCTTTTTATCATCAATATAATGGTTAAAGTGGTGAAATTCCTTGCATTTGTCCTTCTCTACCCTTTCAGGTTTTTGCTGAGGCTGATGGCGAAACCTCTGAGTGCGGCAGCAAAAGCAGCGGCGAGATCACTGCGGAAGGTCAGGATCAGGAAGAAAATAAAGTCATGCAGAAGAAGTATATTCAAAAAAATACCCGGCATATTGGCAAACAGGCTGTGGAGCAAACTGCTCCGGAAAAGAGCAAATAAGCATCGAAATGCTGGCAAAAGTGATGATTTGCAGCAATAAGAAGGATTTTTGCAGACCGCATAGAATATTATTATATATACAGAGGACATACGGTAGTGTACAGACCGGCATCCGGCCGGCAAGAATAAAGTCCCGGGGACATATCCGCGGATTTGGGAGAGATACCGATGAAAAAAGGAAAAACATCAATAGGTATCGTGATTTTGCTCATAATATTCCTGTATTTTTCATATATCGCTGTAAATCAGCAAAAGATTATTTATGCCAAAAACCTGGAACTTAGCAGGTTAGAGGATAAAATTGCTGGCGAGCAGCTGATAAATGAGGAATTGAAAAAGCAGAGCGAAATGATCCAGAGTGATGAGTATGTTGAAAAAATTGCCCGGGAAAAATTGGGTATGGTGAAGAAAAACGAAAGGGTTTATGTTGATATAGGTAACTGACCAAACTTGTCTTTAAGCCCTCGAGCCCTCATAGATACAGGCTTGACGAAAGAATTTGCATGCTATATAATCGAGTTGCTTATAATGTAGCGCAGCCGGTCATTTTAACGGCATTGACCGTTTTTTGAATTTAAGGAGGATTTTTTTCTGTATGCTTGTTGAGGTTGGTAGCATAGTTCAGGGTAAAGTCGCCGGGATAACCAATTTCGGAGCTTTTATCCAACTGCCTGATGGGAAGACTGGTTTGGTCCACATCTCTGAGATTGCCGAGGAATANGTCACGGACATAAAGAATCATCTGCAGGAAAATCAGCAGGTCAAAGTAAAAGTATTATCGATTGAAAATGGAAAGATCAGCTTGTCGATCAAAAAGGCAGTTGATCCGAAAGAAGCCCGCAGAGCGAGCAGAGTCCCTGCCGAAATAGATTGGGGCCGAAACAGCGGCGAAGACCTTTCATTTGAGGACCGGCTTGCAAAATTCATGAAGGACAGCGAAGAAAGAATACATGACCTCAAAAAGAACTTTGAGTCTAAGCGGGGAAGCAGCGGTTACCGCAGAACCACCCAGTATTTCTAGAAACATTTGTATCTCTGAGGCACTTGCTTTTTAGAAAAGCAGGTGTTATTATTATGTAGTTATTATACATGCCGAAGTGGCGGAACTGGCAGACGCACAGGACTTAAAATCCTGCGGCCCATAAAGCCGTACCGGTTCGATCCCGGTCTTCGGCACCAGGAATACAGGAGTTTTGGGATTGTACCGAAGCTCTTTTGTATGTGCAGAGGATATGGCTGGCACACATCCAGGCAGACACCTGGGCTGTTGTTACAAATTGCCTGAAAAAAAGTAGGCACAAAACTTGCATAAACCGCATTTCGGTGTTATACTATATAAGCGCGGTTGGGTAAGGGCTGCGGCAGCAGGCATCCAACAGCAGAATATACCGCGGGATGGAGCAGTACGGTAGCTCGTCGGGCTCATAACCCGAAGGTCGGGGGTTCGAATCCCTCTCCCGCAACCAGAATAAAACCCTGCAGGCACAAGGCTTGCAGGGTTATTCTATATCATCACAACGGTTTACATAATAACATTATGGGGACTTTTTGGGGACTAAAGTTATAAAAAACTATGAAAAGTTAGGGTAAAATAGCGAAAAAAAACAGGCTTTTATGCCTGTTCCTGAACGTCGGTATTTTTCTTTTTACGTATAAGGGTTTCCATAACATCGGCCGCTCGTTTATCAGCACTCTGCAGAGCATGTGAATATACTGCCAGCGTAACATTAGGGTTTGCATGTCCCATGCGTGCGGCCACAGCACGGACATTCAACCCTGCATTTATCAAGTACGTAGCTGCTGTGTGTCTTAAGTCATGAAGCCTTATATCTGGCAACTGGTGCCGCCTCAAGAACTTCTTGAAAATATCGTTTATTGTGTCCGGATGGATTATATATCCGTTCCATGTAGCGAATGCCCATTCCGGATCCTTCCAGTCCTCTCCCTGCCGGTCCTTTTCCTCCTTCTGCCACAAATCACCGCACTTTATTTTCTGTTCAAGCCACCATTTACGATATTGCTTTAATAATTGAATTGTAGAGCCAGGGATACTTATGCTGCGTACAGATGAAGCGGTTTTTGGCTGTTTTATTTGTATCCCCGTTTCCGGGGTGTATATAGCTGCTTGCTTTATATTGATAACTCCTTTTTCAAGATCGATATGCTGCCACTGAAGGCCGCAAATTTCACTGCGTCTGCAGCCTGTCATTAAGGCAAGAGTGATTATTGTCTGAGTTCTAATATCTTCTGACTCCAGGCACTCAAGCAGCTTTGATATTCCTTCTTCATCAAGGCAAGACATTTCCTTGCGTATAACCTTCGGAGGGCGGACCTTTAAGCAGGGATTTTCCCGCATCATTCCCCAGCGGACAGCGTCGTTGAACATGACTGACAATAGCCGGTGGTAATGCTGTATGGTTTTGTTGCTTAAAGGTTTAAGTTCCGAAGTTGGGATGAACAGTTTATCAAACTTCACTTTCAAATTAGGTGATCTGTTAAGTGCATTGACTATGCTATGTGCGTTCGTTGTTGAATGGCCCGACAGGATCCCTTTCATTGTCCTTTCAGTAATGTCAGCATCTTCTGCTAGCTTTTTTATATCTATTCTTTGGCTATTGATCAGTTCTTTGAGTTCAGGAGTAGCCATATATGCTGTATCTTCCCGGATGCCGATTTCCTGTAAATTGCGGTAAAATTCCAACAGGTGCAGAGGTTTTATCTGTTCAAGCTTTAGATGTCCCAGGGCCTTGGAAATACGTCCATTCAACATTCCTTTATACCTGAAAAGTGTTTTGCTTTCAAGGTCCTTGCTGCGTTCTTCAAGCCATTTGGCGATGAAGTCCGAAAGAGTGAAATTGGAAGGCTCAAAGTATATACCCTTTTTCACTTCCTCCTCGAAGATAGCTGCCTGACGTTTTAGTTCTTTTTCTATCTGTCGGTCAGTAAGTCCCGGTTCCAATTCGACTGTTTTTCTTTTGCGGATTTTTATCCCCTGAGCATCATAGCCGCAACTTACAGTTATGCGCCAAGTGTTTTCTCCACGCTTCTCAATACTGGCCATGCGATTCACTCTCCTTGGATATATTTATCAGTTTAATTTGCTTAACCAATACTCTATTTCGCCTTCACTTATTGCATATTTTTTGGATTCAATATATTTTTTTAAGTGACTTAATACCTGCCTTTTGTTTTGGCTATTGCTCAGGAAAGATTTTACGTCAAGCCCTTTTTTTGCAGCTTGGCGTTTTACATAAGCGGAGAGATTCGCTTTAAATCTCTCAAGATTTCTTTCTTTTTCTGGCATTTTGAACCTTGACGTTTTGGTGGGCGGAGGGCACAATTCACAAGTTTTGTTGTTTCGGTATTTTATATACCATCGATCACATTTACACTGCTCTATCTTAATGTTCCTTCTGACACATTCAAGTATTTCTAACGCTATTAAGCTTTGATAACTGCTTACAACGTACTGCATAACCAATTCGAAACTATTAACAAATTTTTTTAATACTTTCGGGTTGTCCTTGATATTATCGAATCGCGCATTTATATAATTATCAGCAACTCGAGGAGCTGCTGACAATCGGATTGAAATGTTTTTTAGGTATTTGGATAATTCAGAAGTACTAAAAGTACCAGTTATCGTTAATTGGTTAAGATTTTTATTGTTCCTGATCCATAAGAATTGACTAATATCATTGTGAAGGGTATTAGTCTCCTCAAGAGACAGTGATGGAGGTAGTTCCTTAGGAAACTCATTCATAAAGGTAGTAGTCAATTGACCAATCCTAACTTTCCAAACGTCTTTAATATGTCCATTAGCGTCTTTTAGTAATACTGATTCATATTATATTGTATCCTTCCATCTCAGTCCGGACGCCATCGACGAATATCGGGAACGGATTTGGATTGACAATCAATTCTCCTGCAGCAAAAACGGTGACCGTGCTGAACAACAGGGCGCCGATAACAAAGCCTAAAGTAAACTTTTTCATAAGGTTTGAAACCTCCCTTTTAAAAATTCACTATTATCACCAAAACAATAGCTATTATGAAAATAACAGCAAGCAACTGGTATTTTAGGATTTTAGGCATATTCCGCCAACGCAGCCATTCAAACAAATCTGCCAGTTTAACAATGCCGTAGCCTATAAGGACTGTGGCTAAAACACTTATCGAGGACAATAGAAAAGTACTCAAACTTAACACCTCTGACAATATTATACACATGTTACATTGTGTTAACAATAATATCTGAAGTTGAAAACATAATACCTGTAAATATAGCCTTTTTACTTAATGATTATAAAATTTCGTACCTCCTCCTCTAAAGCACTGAGCAGTAAAAGACTACCCCCCCTATGCGCTTTTTCAGGGAATCTATGTGGGTAGGTGGAAGGATTGTTTCGCCGAGGGGCAATGCTCCCAAACCCCCGGCTTCTATTGCACCCCTCCCCCTCAAAATGGGGAAAAATCATTTCTGCATTTGCCGGACCTGCCGCCATGCAATACGTCCAGCCAGGGCAAGGCCGCACACAAACAATGGCCTGCGCCGTATTTTTCATTTTTCGTCCGACGGTAAATTTCATTTACATGATATAATGAAAAATGTGATAAGGAGGATGAGATATGAACTCGAAGGCGTCGCCGAAGGACAAACCGTTATGCCGATTCTGCAAGCCGAACATAAAGGTGGTGCAGAAGCTATTAGAACTAATACAGAAGAGAGAACGCGAGCAGAAGCATCACGACGAGCACTCTATATCTCAGGATTCAACAGTTTTATTAAAGCCATAAGGCTTTTTCTTTATGAAAAGACATACTTGACACGTAGAGATGTATAATGATACAATATGAGGCGATAAGGAACACTAAGATACAGAAGGAAGGTGAGGCATGGGAGAGTATTTAACAGAAAATCAATTATGTGATTGGCTGAAAATAAGCAGAAGTACAGCCATTCGATTAAGGAAGGAGGGAATGCCGTTTATTAAGATTGGAAAGTCCATTCGATACAACAAAGACAAAGTACAGGATTGGCTTGAGAAAAGGACGCAAAAATAAAGGAACCCGGTTCACCTACATATACATTTCCGGATTCCTCAGTGAAACAACCTTGATAGAGGCTGCTCCATGCTTATTATAGCATGTCAACAGCCTGCCTTCAAGGGACGAACTTCCTAACAAGTTTGTTAGTACCAATCATGAAAGGGAGGCTAATGTTTATGTTTCTCGACATTCAAGCAGGAAAATACGTTACTGTTAATGGTATCGATTGCACGCATGAGTATAACGAATGCTTGTTTAAACCTATGAGAAAGCATTATAAAAATGCAAGCAATAATGCCACATTCCCATTGATATGGATTGCAAGTAAGTGCATGCGGATCGGCATGAAAATAGGCGTAAAAGCCTTCAAGGAGATCGTACTTTCTCATAAATCTCCCGACGGAAAGGAAATAGGCAAAATATATGCTCATATGGACGCCGATATTGACGAGGCCGTAAATCGGTTTTACTCGGAAGAAGGCGACCTTATCCACAGTTTACCCGTGACTTACTATACTAGGAACAGGAAAAACCTTACGGCATATATACACGATGAAATCAAGGCAGGCGTGTTGTTTTTAGGCGAAGCTTTGAGAAAACTTTGTGATGAAGATAATGCAAAGGCAATCGTTGTATGAACAGGGCGGCGTTACTGCCGCCCTTTTTACTAGCATAAAGAAAAAGTCCATATCCTTATCAGTCATTCTCTAAAAGTAAAGTATAACAATCCAGTGACAGTACCCAATGCTAAAAATTCGATGAAAAGACGCTTAGTGTCAACTTGGTTCTTAAATAGAGCAGTTCCGTTGTCTGAAACTTCTCTGTATTCATACCAGATTGGTTCATATGTGCTCTTTACAATAGCTGTGTGCGGAATATTTTGAGAAGAAAAAGTTGTAACCGTGATGTTCTGAGGCAACAAAAACACACTTAGCACTATTACAATAACCGCAGCAGAAACCAATATAAATCGTCGTATCACAGTATATCTGCCTTTCTTGCGCTCTGGTACGACTATATTCCGAAGTTCAGATCGGATGACACTTCTTATTACTTCTTCCGGTTCGCTGAAGAACTGCTCCAGGAATTCTTCACTGTCTCTGTATTTGACTTCATCCATAATATTACCCCCTAATGACTATATCTTATAACATATAATTTCAGCATACAATAGAATCTGTTTAACATAGTTTCGTTCATGATAAAAGTCAATAGAAACCGTAGTAACTTTCATAGTATAAGATAACTGGGGACTATTTGGGGACTAAAAATAAAAATAGTCCCCAAAAAATAAGCGGAGTTATAGAATGATATCTTTGTCAAATGCAGTAATATCAAGCGGTGCAAAAAGGTATTTTAAGTTACCAAAAACGATTATTCGCTCTCATAACCCGAAGGTCGGGGGTTCGAATCCCTCTCCCGCAACCAATCAAAAAAGAAGCC
>JGI24713J26584_10001424_pt1 | contig 17554 bp, 14 predicted proteins | sample BioPla4DNA1_FD_26584 | JGI IMG/M metagenome (IMG submission 26584) | reverse complement strand
CCGGTGGAGCGCTGCGGCTCGGCGGGAAACTGTCCCCTGAGCAGTTCCTGTTCGGCCAGGGCGATCATCCGCCTTACCATGTGCCCTCCCACTGCTCCACATTCCCGTGACGTGATGTTGCCCCAGTAGCCAGTTTTGTACTCGGGGTTGATCCCCAGTTCACTGGCTACTTCGTATTTAAACTGGTTGAGGGCCTGAAAGGCTTGGGGGATCACTTTCCGTTTGATGTTGCTTGAACCTTGGGCCATTTTCTTTCCTCCCTTTCTGGTCTGTATAATCCCCCTGGCGCGCGGGTTTTACACCTGATAGGTTTTGGAAGCCTTTTTTGCTCCCGGCAGGATTCCCTAAGGGATAGTGGAATATATTCCGATGTATTCGTGATAACTATCGCNCAGTCAGAGCGGAAAGGGTGAGCCTGTTGATTGCAAAGACATTTCCCCGGGGAGGGGGAGATATACCGCACCGCAAGTCGGCTACGGACCATAAACCCATTGTGGTCATGCCGGCGCCTGAAATTGCGGTGATTCCCCTGCAGCAGCATATCGGAGCTCCCTGCGAGCCGGTTGTCGCTGTGGGCGNCAAGGTGAAGATGGGGCAGGTGGTTGGCCAGTCCAAGGCGTTCATCTCTGCTCCAGTGCACGCCAGCGTTTCAGGGCAAGTTGTGGCCATCGAGGAAAGGCCTGTAGCCAACGGTCAAAAGGCACTGTCGGTGGTGATCAAAAACGACGGCCGCGATGAACCGGCAGGGGGCACAAAACACGCTGATCTGCGGAAGCTGGCGGCCAACGCCATCCGCCAGGCGGTCAAGGATGCGGGTATTGTGGGTATGGGAGGAGCTGGTTTCCCCACCCATGTTAAGCTCAATCCGCCCAAGCCGGTGGACACCATTTTGATCAACGGGGCGGAGTGCGAACCCTACCTGACCTGTGACCACCGCCTCATGGCCGAGCGGGCTGCGGAGATGGTCCAGGGTCTTTTGGCCATCATGAAGGCCACGGGCGCCGCGCAAGGCGTGATCGGCATTGAGGCCAACAAGCCCGACGCCATCGCGAAGGTGCAGGAAGCCATCGCCGAATACGGAGAGCTTAGTGTCGCCATCCTGCAGGTGCGCTATCCCCAAGGGGCAGAGAAGCAGCTGATCAAGGCCATATTGAACCGGGAAGTGCCCAGCGGCGGGCTGCCCCACGATGTGGGCTGTGTGGTGAGCAATGTGCATACGGCCATCGCCGTCTACGAGGCCCTCAGTCTGGGCAAGAGTTCCTACGAACGGGTTGTGACCGTGAGCGGTGGTGCCGTGGTGGATCCCCGCAATGTGCTGGTGCGGGTGGGCACGCCCCTGGAGGAGCTCTTTGAGTTTTGCGGAGGCTTTCTGGGAGAACCGGAAGTCATTGTTTGTGGGGGACCCATGACCGGCTGGCCGGTTCAGGATCTGGGCGGCCCCGTGGTCAAGAACATGTCCGGCGTCTTAGCCCTCACCAAGGAGGAAGTGGGCTTCGATGAGAACCTCCCCTGCATTCGCTGTGAACGCTGTGTGCAGGTGTGTCCTATGGGTTTGACGCCTAACCTGCTCGGCGAGTATTCCCACATGGGAATGTACAAAGAAGCCGAGCGGATCCACTTAAGGGACTGCATCGAGTGTTCCCTCTGTTCTTATGTCTGTCCGGCCAAGCGGGCCCTGGTAACCTGGATCAAGCAGGGTAAAGCGGGCTTAGCCGCTGAGAAAGCCAAGGAAAAAGTGAGTTAGGGGTGAAAGGCATGCAGATCAAGACGGGTCCGTTTCTCCGTAGTCCCTTAACGATTAAGCAGATCATGATTGACGTGCTCATCGCGCTGACGCCTGCGGTGATAGCCGGTTTGGTTTTCTTTGGCCTGCCGGCCTTCAAGGTGCTGTTACTGAGTAGCCTCAGCGCCATCCTCACCGAGGCTCTGATCCTCAGGGCGCCCCTGACGCCCCGGGGCATCTTTGGCGATGGCAGCGCGGCTGTAACCGGCCTTTTGGTGGGTTTGATCCTACCCTCTACAGTGGCTTGGTGGGTGCCCATCGTCGGCTCGGTGTTGGCTATTGCTTTGGTCAAGTGGGCCTTTGGCGGTCTGGGGCACAATATCTTTAACCCCGCCTTGGGTGCCAGGGCGATTTTGCTTCTAGCCTTCACCTCCCAGTTAGTGAAGTTCACCGCCCCCTTCGAGGCGGTTACTGCGGCTACGCCTCTGCTCAGCACCCGCAGTTTCTCCTGGTCTTTGGTCTGGGGCAATGTGGGCGGCAGCATTGGTGAGACGTCAGTTATAGCGATCTTGTTGGGTGCCGCCTATCTGCTGTACAAAGGCCATATCAACTGGCGCAACCCCGTTGGCTATGTGGGCAGCGCCTTTATCCTGGCACTGCTTTGGGGTTTAGATCCTTGGTATACCATTACCGCGGGCGGGCTGCTGTTTGCCGCGGTCTTCATGGCTACGGATATGGTTACCTCCCCAGTTACGCCCCTGGGCCAGCTGATCTTCGGGATCGGGTGCGGCCTTTTGACCATGGTGATCAGGCAGTTTACCTCTCTGCCGGAAGGGGTCACCTTTGCCGTACTGACCATGAATGCCCTGGCCCCGGCCATTGAGTCTTTGACCATTCCGCGCATCTTCGGCCTTCCTGTAAGCCAGGAAAGCTTTAAGAAGGGCATCGCCGTAACCGCGGCCGCGGTAGTTGTGTTTGCGGCTTTCTTTGTGCTTCTAGATCGGTCGCAGCCCCCCGCTACACCGGTGTTCAGCTACGGGCAGTACCTGCCCATTGGCGAGCTGTTGGGTCAGGATGATTACGAAGTGGTGGATGAAAACGGCACCCGCTATTACCTGATCCGCGACGCGGAGGGCAACCCCGCCCAGACCGCGTTCGTGGCGGAGCAGGGTGGGTTTAACGGCCCCATCCGCTTCTTGATGGTACTAGATGCCGAGCATCGGATTCAGGACATCAGCGTCCTGGAGCATCGGGAGGATCCAGGGCTTGGCGAACTGGCCACAAGGCCGGAGTTCCTTGCGCAGTTTGTGGGACTTGACAAAGACAGCTCCTTCACCCTTGGTGTTGATATCCAAGCCGTGTCCGGTGCCACCATCTCTTCCCGGGCTCTGCTCAGCGGAGTTCAGAGGGCTCTGGAGCAGTTTGACCGCACCTTCTTCCCGCAGGAAGAACCGGGGGCCTACGCTGATGGCACCTATTACGCCCAAGTGGATTCCTTCGGCGGCCCGCTGGAACTGGAAGTGGTAGTTGCCGGCGGCCGGATTGCAGCGGTGAACGTTCTGGCCCACTCCGACACGCCGGGTATCTCTGATCCCGCTTACGGCAATGTGCCGCAGCGGATTGTGCAGGCCAATTCGCCGCAGGTGGAAGCCGCTTCCGGCGCCACGGTTTCCAGCCAGGCCATTATGAAAGCTGTGGAGCAGGCTCTGATGCAGGCCGCGGTCGGAGCTGCGGCCGAAGAAGCGGCTGATCTCTTCGCCATTTTGGTGGAAGACGGCACGTACCGGGCCAGCGCCAACGGTTTCGGCGGTGAGCTGGTGATCGATGTGACCGTTGAAGGCGGGAAGATCACAGACATTGAAGTTGTGGAATCCCAGGAAACCCCCTTCATCGCCGATGCAGCTTTCAAAGCGCTGATCCCCGCGATCATCGAAGCCCAGGGGCCGGTTGATGCCGCCAGCGGTGCCACCTTCACCAGCAAGGCCTTGCTGGAGGCTGTGGAGAAGGCGGTAAGCGGAGTAACAGAAGCGCCGGAAGGAGAGGCCGCGTACCTAGACGGCATCTACCGGGCGCAGGTGGACTCCTTCGGCGGTACCCTNGAACTTGAGGTGGTTGTGGAAGGCGGCCGCATTGCGGCGGTNAACGTTTTGGCGCATTCCGATACGCCGGGCATCTCTGACCCCGCCTACGAGAATGTGCCGCAGCGGATTGTGCAGGCCAACTCGCCGCAGGTGGAGATCGCCTCCGGTGCCACGGTGTCCAGTAAGGCAATCATGGCCGCTGTGGAGCAGGCCTTAGCACAGGCGGTGGACGGTGCCGCAACAGAGGCAGCAGTAGAGGCTTTCACCATTGCAGTGGACGATGGAACGTATCGGGCCAGCGCCGANGGTTTCGGCGGTGAGCTGGTGATCGATGTGACCGTTGAAGGCGGTAAGATCACAGACATTGAAGTTGTAGAATCCCAGGAAACACCCTTTATTGCCGATACGGCTTTCAAAGAGCTGATCCCGGCGATCATCGAGGCCCAGGGACCGGTTGAGGCGGTGAGCGGTGCCACCTTCACCAGCAAGGCCTTGCTGGAAGCTGTGGACAAGGCGGTAAGTGGAGTAACTGAGGCGTCGAAAGCGGCTGAGCCCTTCGCCATTTTGGTGGAAGACGGCACGTACCGGGGTAGCGCCGACGGCTTCGGCGGTGAGCTGGTGATCGACGTCACTGTTGAAGGTGGTAAGATCACAAACATTGAGGTTGTGCAGTCGGAGGAGACCCCCTTCATCGCCGATACGGCCTTCAAACACCTGATTCCCGCGATCATCGAGACGCAGGGGCCGGTTGAGGCGGTGAGCGGCGCCACGTTCATCAGCCGGGCACTGGAAGATGCGGTGCGTGATGCCTTGAGGATAAAGGAGGGCCAATAGGATGAAACAGTTATGGGAAGGTCTGTTCACAAAGAATCCGGTGTTAGTGCTGGCTCTCGGGCTGGTTCCGGCGGTGGCGGTGACCACTACCGCCATGAACGGCTTGGCCCTGGGTATAATCGCCGCGATCCTGCTGGTGGCAGCAGCCATCGTTAACTGGGTGTTGGCTCCCCATGTGCCGGAAAATGCCAAGCTGGCTGTCCGGATGCTCGTGCTCATTTTGCTGGTTGTGGCGGTGTACAGCCTGCTGCTGGGGAGGAATCCCNGTCTCGTGGCCAGCCTGGGGATTTTCCTGCCCCTCCTGGCCGTTGATGAACTGCTGCTCCAGGCGGGCGGAGAAAGGCGTGGTTTTGGCGAAGAACTCCTGAGGGCCTGCGGACAAGGCTTAGGCTTCGCCTTGGTCTTGGTTGTGCTGGGCGTGGTCAGGGAGTTCTTGGGGATGGGTTCCATCTTCGGTCGGCAGATCGTAACCGGGTCATTGGCTCCGTTGTCCCTGGCGGGCAGTGTCCCTGGGGGCATGGTCATCCTGGGCCTGCTTATGGCTTTAGTCAATCTCGTTACCAAGCGGGGAGGGGAACTCCATGACTAATGGATTGGAAATCTTGGCGCAGACCGTTGTCAGCGGGAACCTGGTTTTGGTGCACGGCCTGGGGCTCTATGCCCTGATTCGTCACACGACAAATGTGAAAGAGGCAGCTAAAGCGGGAGTAACGCTGCTCACGGCTATGCTGCTCGGTTCCGTGCTCCTCTGGCTGTTGGGCCCGATTATCCCCGTCGCGCCTGCTCCTCAACTGGGATTCTACCTCCTGGTGGGCTTAGTCGCTGGGTTTACTGCACCGCACATCCTCAAACAGGGACAGGTTTCTTCCCTGGAGCGCCGGGCTGTGGACAGCGCCCTGGTGGGCCTGCTGCTTCTCATGGGCCGCAGCGGCGCAGCCGGAGTGCAGAATCTTTGGTTTGCCCTGGGAGCCGGGCTGGGCTATCTGATAGTCCTGGTGGTCATGGCTACCATTAGGAAGCGCCTGGAACTGGCGCCCATCCCCAAGGCCCTGCAGGGTGTGCCCATCCTGCTCATCACAGTGGGGCTGCTGGCCATCGCCCTGCTGGGGTTTAGGTTCTAGAGTCTTTTCGGTGCACAGCGCTCCGGGGAAGCAGCAGCTTCCCCGGGGCGTTTTTAAGTCAGGGGCCCTTGGGGAAAAGTTATCAGAAAAAAGAGGGAATTTAAGACATTTGTGGAAGTTAATACTGCCCGGGGAGTGGCAGAGGAGAGAGTCTTGTGCCCACGAAGCAAAGGGTTGTTCTGCTCATCTTAATTGCCCTCAGTCTTCTGCAGCAGGGGGTGCGTTGGAAGCAAAGCAGTTTCGAACCGCAGGTTGTCCAGGCGGCGGAGGCAGCTGCTCCTGCCCAGGAAGGTAGACACTGTCCGCTGGTGCATGTCAACACCGCGGGCCTGGCGGAACTGCAGACCCTGCCGGGCATCGGTCCCGTGCTGGCGGAGAGGATTATTATCGAGAGGAAAGAGGCACCTTTCCGGGAAAAACGGGACCTTTTACGGGTATCGGGCATTGGAGAAAAGCGCCTGGCCCAGATTGCCGACCTGATCTGCCTGTACGTAGAAGAAGATGCGCAGGCCCAGTAGTCTTCTGCTGCTCTTTCCCCTTTTGGCCCTGGGGATCCGCGTGGGTTCCCGGGGCCCTTTCAGCCCCAGGCTTTTGGCGGCCGTGTTCTTGCTGCTGGCTGGCGCCTGGCTGTATGCAGCCTATCGGGGGCGCCCGGGAAACGGGCTCTTCCGCGCTGCGCTCTGCGCAGCAGCCCTGCTCATTGGACAGGTGGCCATGCTGCCTGAGCAGGCCTGGGTTGTCCCCCGGGAGGGTGAGTTTAGCGGCAGGGTCTACGCCGTGCAGCCCCTTAGTTTTGATCAGCGGGTGTTGGTGCAGCTGCATTCGTCCGCCCACCGGGTCGCGGTGCATCTGCCTTTGCAGGCAAGGGTGGCGGTGGGTGATGAGCTCACCTTTAGGGGCACGGTGGCCCAGCCCGCTAAAGCGCCCAACCCCGGAGTGTTCTGCTACCGCTCCTACCTGAGGCGCCTGGGCGTTTTTGGGGTAAGCTATCCCCCGGAGTTTGTCATTTCCAGGCAGGAGAAGATGGGCCTTCTCGAGCGGGTGCGCGCCGTTCTGCGCCGGAATGTGACCGCCCATGTGCGGCATCCCGGGCTGGTTTTGGCCTTAGTTTTGGGCGAGCGGGATCAGCTAGGTGATGACCGCCGGGAAACTTGGAGGCTTCTGGGGATTTCCCATCTCTTAGCCATTTCCGGCATGCACGTTGGTTACCTGGCCCTGGGGGTTTCCTGGGTTATGGGCAGGCTGCCTTGGCGTCCCTGGCTGAAGTACCTCATCCTGCAGTGTTTTCTGTTCATGTACATCGTCGTGTCAGGCACCGGCGCATCGGCCTGGCGGGCCTTTTTGGTAAGTGCCTTGGGGGGCTATGCCGGCATTAGGGGGCTGCGCCGGGATGCTCTGCACATCTGGGCCGCCGCCGGCTGGACTCTGCTCCTGCTCAAGCCCGCTTTCGCCTTTGACCTGGGCTTTCTTTTGTCCTTTGCCGCATCCGGCGGCATTCTGCTTTGGGGACCCACCCTGCGGCTGGGCTGGAAAAGGAGGATCCCTGCTTACCTGGTGCAGTCCCTGCTCCTTTCCACCGCTGCCCAGCTGGCTTTGGCCCCCTTTTTGCTGGGAAGCTTCGGGGAGGTGGCTCTGCTGGGGCCCGTGGCCACCCTGCTTTTTCTGCCCTGCACTGCCGTTCTCCTGGTGGTGGGGCTCCTTACGGCCTTGGGTTTAGGCTTTCTCGGCTTGGGACGCATCCTCAATGGGGTGATGGGGGTGGTGGGGGCCTTGGAGGCCATGCTGCTGCCCTATGCCCGCCAGTGGACGCTCGGTACCCTTACCCTGCCCGAAGTTGTGGTTTGGTGGCTTTTCTTTATCTACGCCGGTTGGCGCCTGCGGCTCCCCCGGGTGACCAAGCCCCGGCAGACCTACATCCAGCTTCTGAGTATGTTTGTTGTGCTCTGCTTTTTCATGTCTCTGCCGCCGGCTGTGCGCCGTCCCCTGGAAGTGACCGCCCTCAATGTGGGGCAGGGGGACAGCTTTTTCCTGCGCACCCCCAGCGGCCGCAGTATCCTCATCGACGGTGGAGGAGATTGGGCTCCCTGGCAGCCCGGCGGGCGCGATGTGGGGGCCCAGCGGGTGGTGCCCTATCTGCGCCACCGGCAGGTTGAGCGGTTGGACTACGTCATCCTCTCCCATCCCCACGATGACCATTTAGGCGGACTTCTGGCCGTGCTGGAAGCCTTTCCGGTGGGCTTGGTCGTGGACAACGGCGATAGCCACACCAGCCCCACCTACGAGCGCTATCTGGANCTCCTGGCCGCCAAGGACATTCCCTACAGGGTTGTACGGGCTGGGGATCGGCTGGACTTGGGGGATGGGATCACCCTGACCGTGCTCTACCCGGGGGAACTGCGTCCCAACCTTCCCGCGGCCCAGAACAACAATTCGCTGCTGTTCAAGGTGGAGTATGGGGGGATGCGGCTGCTCTTTACCGGCGATCTGGAGGCGCCTGTGCTCTGGGATCTGGCCCACGATCCGGATCTGGATCTGCGGGCCCAGTGGCTGAAAATCCCCCACCACGGCAGCCGCGGCAGCTTGGTGGAGGAGTTCTACCAGGCGGTGGATCCCAACTGGGCCGTCATTCCCGTGGGTCCCAATCCCTTTGGGCATCCCCATGGGGAGGTACTCGCGGCGCTGGAGGCGCGGGGGATCAGCTGGCGCACCACGGAGGAGGGGCCGGTAACTTTTGAGGTCTGGTGGGGGGTATGGGGAAGGTTTAGGCGCAGTGCATCGTGAATTAACTTGATGGGAGTGATGGCTGGTGGACACCTCTTTACTCAAAAAGCTGGAAACAGAGCCCCTGCCCCGGGTTCTTTTGGTGCATGGGCCCGAGTCCTTCTGGCAGGATCGCCTCTATTCAGTCCTGAAAAACAGGATGGCCCAGGAGAGCTTCGGCCAGTGGAACTGGTCCCTCTTCCACGGGTCCAAGGATCTCGACCTGGAGCCTGTGCTTACAGAACTGGCTACCTTACCCTGGGGGGGCACGGCGAAGCTGGTGGTTTTGCGCGAAGCCCATCTCGTGCCCGGGGACACCATGGAAAAGCTGGCCAAGTGGCTGGAGGAGAATCCCCAGGCCAACAGCTTGGCTCTGTTTTACCACCAACTGGATCAGCGCTGGCGGTACCTGAAGATCCTGCGCCAGTTCGCCCTGGAGGTGGAGTGCAGCGCGCTGCGCGGGGAAGAGCTGGCTGATCATGTGGCGAAGTACTGCGCCGGAGAGGGAAAGAAGATCGAACAGGTTGCGGTGCAGCTCTTCTTCACGCGGGTGGGTACCAATCTGCAGGTGATCCACAATGAGCTGGACAAGCTCATCGCCTATGTGGGCGAGCGGACAGAAATCAGCGCGCAGGATGTGGAGGCGGTGACCTCTCTGTGGCCTGAGCAGATCGCCAATCACGCTGTTTTCCAGCTCACCGACTTCATCGCGCAAAAAAAGCGCCGGGAGGCGCTGGGTATGCTGCAGCAGCTGCTGGCGGCCGGCGAGGCTCCCCTGCGCATCCTGGCCCTGATTGAACGCCAGCTGCGCTTGCTTCTGGCCGCCAAGACAAGCTCTAATCTGGACGGGGCGGCAGCCGCCATGGGCGAAAGCAGCGCTTACCCCCTGAAAAAGGTGCGGGCCCAGGCCAGGAGATTCAGCCTAGATGAGCTGTTTGCCGGTTTTCATGCTGTCGTGCAGGCCGATGGCGAAATCAAGCTGGGGGCCTCCGGCGAGGAGGTGCTCACGGACCTGATCATCAAGCTGACTTGAGCCTGATAAAGCAAAAACGCCTCATCCAAGCGGAAGGGCGTTGCTTTTTTTTGCTTTAGGCAAGTTTGGTCAGTCTCTTGCTCAAACGAGACTTCTTGCGGGATGCTGTGTTCTTGTGGATAATGCCCTTGGCTGCTGCCTGATCCAGAGCCTTGAATGCCAGGCGAAGGTGGGCTGGCGCGCTGCTTGGATCATTGGCTAAAGCGGCCTCAAACTTCTTAATGGTTGTTTTCAGGGCAGACTTGGCGGAAATGTTGCGGGCACGCTTTTGCCGGTTAACTCTCACCCGTTTTTCAGCGGATCTGCTGTTGGCCATACCAGTTCACCTCCTCAGGCACAATTACTTTATGATTATACCATTAGAAAGAAGACTGTTCAATAGCCTGGGCTGAATAAGGTTTCTCCTTCAGGTTAATCTAACACTGATGGGAGGAGAGACCATGCCAAAAGAAACCAGTGAAGACCTGCTTTTTGACAAGTACAACATCCGTACAGATCTGGCCTTAGAATCCCACCAAGCGGTGATCGAACAGGAGGGGCCGCCTGAGCTGCCCGGCGTGCGGGTGCACACCGAACAGGAGCCGGGCATTACCATCACCAGGATGGTGGTGGAAAACGACCTGGGGGCCCGCATGATGGGCAAAGCTCCCGGGAACTATTCTACCATCCAATCCAGCGGTCTGCGGGAACACAACCGGGACCTCCATGAACGGATCGCGCAGCTCTTGGCCGAAGAGATCCAGTGGTTCTTCCAAGAGTCTAACCTGGGGGATGAGGACACTGCACTGGTGGTGGGGCTGGGCAACTGGAATGCCACCCCCGATTCCTTAGGACCCAAAGTTCTGGAAAACCTCATGGTTACCCGCCACCTCTTGGAGCTGTCCCCTCCTGAGCTGCGCCAGGGTTTGCGCCCCGTGGCGGCCCTGGCCCCAGGTGTGCTGGGGTTGACCGGGATCGAGACGGGGGAGATCATTATGGGTGTGGTGAGCCGCATCGGCGCCAAGGCGGTGATCTGCATCGATGCCTTGGCCAGCCGCAGCGTGGACCGCCTGTGCAGCACCATTCAGATCTCCGATACGGGCATCAACCCGGGAGCCGGCGTGGGCAACCGCCGTCTGGCCATCAACCGGGAGACCCTGGGCATTCCCGTGATCGCCCTGGGTGTGCCCACGGTGGTGCATGCGGTAACCATCATCTCCGATGCCCTCAACCTCTTGGAGGGCAACCGGGACAGTGAAAGGCTCACCTCCGGCCGCACGGAGTTCCAGATCGATCCCCGGGCGATCATGGGCGGAGAGAAACCCGCGGCCCCCAAAGCCAATCCCTCGGTGGATCGGCGGCAGCTCATGAGCCAGGTGCTGGATCCTTACTTCGGCAGCATGATCGTCACACCGAAAGAGATCGACCTGCTCATTGACGAGGTGGCCGATGTGGTTACCGGTGCCTTGAACATCGCCTTCCACGAGGGCGTCAGTTACGACGAGGTCTTTAAGTACCTGAGTTAACGGCCCCTGCTCAGGGGCTTGCTCACCAGAATGTGTCCGCCGATGGACTCCACCGCTTCCCCTTCCACCAGGATCTGGACCTGCTGGATCTGGGGAAACTCTGTGAGGGTATTGACGATGGCGGTCACCAGGTAGGACTCCAACAGCGCGCCCCCGTTGAAATCTTTAACGATCTCGGAACTGAAATCGGCGGTGGCCAGGCCGTCCTGGATTGTCAGGCTCCGCAGCTGCACGCTGGCTGGCACCGAGGCGAACAGCTCTTCGTGGGCCAGGGGTCCGTTGATCAGGGCCTGCAGTGCAGCTTGGGGGGTGGCGGGTCCGCCGAGCTTGCGCTGGACCGGCACCAGGTGGAATTCGGTGGGTTCCGCCTTGACAAGATAGATGGTGGCGTATTCCTGTCCCTGTTGGGCAGGGGCTGGAGCTGCTGGCATCTGCCGGATGCTGCGCAGCTCTTTTACTTCGCTGTACAGGGAGAACAGTGCCCACAGCCCGGCGGCCAGGCCCACCACCAGCACCACAACGAGGAAAGTTTTCGCGGCACGCATTGCTTCATCACTTCCCGAGGAGAATTGGCTACTACGAGTTTATCATATTTTCCCAGGCAGACAAATATATTCTCCAAGAGAAGAGGTGGTGACATGCGGCTGCGCCTCCGCCGGTTCTACAAACGAATCCGCCGCCGGGCCAGTGCATTGGGGCAGGAGTTCCAGGTTATTCCGCTGATGCTCTTGGCGCTGTTTTTTCTTTCCCTGTCCCTGAGCGGCTACTATCTGCTCAGTCAGGACAGCGGCTTCGACCATGCCCTCGCCCGCTCTCTGTTGAACCTGGGTCTGCCGGCCTACGGCGGTGCTCAGCCGGATTACCACAGCTTGGACATGCACTTGTTTCTCTACTGGCTGACCAATTACGATTTGAGGGATCCTTTGCACATGGTGGAGGCGGCCCTGCCCTTTTCGCCGCAGGTGGTGGCGCACATGCGGGTGTGGGAGGATAGGCCCTTTGTGTTTATCCAGGAGCTTTCCTTTGCGCCGGAGCCGGTGAGGCCGCGCCTGGAGCCGGCGGGGGAAACAGAACGCGGCTTGGTTGACCGGGCCGCACCGAAGGTTTTGATCTACCACACCCATACTTCGGAAATGTATTTGGGACGAGCCCTGGAAGGGGGCAGTCCCGGGCAGGCCCACCATCAGTTCCGCAGCCTGGCCGACCCCACCATCACCGGGGTGATGGCGGTGGGCCGTCACCTGTCCAACGCCTTGACCAGCTTGGGAGTTAAGGTCGTCCACGAGACCAGGATCCACACCCTGCCCAGCATTAACAGCTCCTATGCCAACTCAGAGCGGACCGTGCGGGAAGTTCTGAGCCGGCAGAAAGATTTCGATCTGGTTATTGATCTGCACCGGGACGCGGGGGTGCCCAGCCCCACCATCTTGATCAACGGGCGGGAGGTGGCCCGCATCGCCATCGTGGTGGGCACGGCCCAGAACATCCCCCTGCAGCACCCCAACTACCAGGAGAACCTGGCCCTGGCTTACCGGATCAAAGCCCTGGGCGATGCCCTCTACCCGGGGCTGATGCGGCCTGTACAGGTGCATAAAGAGGCCCGTTACAACCAGCATCTGCATCCCGGGAGCCTCATTTTTGAAGTGGGTTCAGTGGAAAACACCTTGGAAGAAGCGCTCTTGGCCGCGGAGCTTCTCGCCAGCGTGCTGGTGCGCGCCCTCTAACAGGATTTTGCCCGTGGAAGGCGAATCTTTCAATTTGTTGCTAGAAAGAGGAGCGAGGAAGCTTGGATACAGAAAACAGAGCACAGGTTACACGGGCAGCTACCATCGTTATGGCCGCCATCTTAGTCAGCAGGATTCTGGGATTTGTGCGGGAGCGGGCGATAGCGGAGGTCTTCGGCAGGACGGCCGCCACCGACGCTTTTTTTGCAGCCTTTGCCCTGCCGGACCTCATGTACCAACTGCTGGTGGGTGGAGCCCTGAGCTCCGCCTTTATTCCGGTCTTCACCCAGTATTTGGCTAAAGATCAAGAAAAGGAAGCTTGGTACGTGGCGAGCATCTTCCTCAACGCCACTTTTTTGCTGCTGCTGGCCCTGATGATCCTGGGGGTGATCTTTGCCCCTGTCCTGGCGCCCCTGGTGGGGGTGGGTTTCACCGGAGAGCACAGGGAGCTGCTCATCCTGCTCATGCGGGTAACCTTCCCGGCGGTGTTTTTCACCGCCTTGGCCGGTTTGTGCATGGGGGTGCTGCATTCTTACAAGATCTTCCTGCAGCCTGCCCTGGGCCCCATCATCTACAACCTCGCCCAGATTATCGGCGCCTACGTTTTAGGCCCCATTGTGGGCATCATGTCCATGGCGGTGGGGACAGTGTTGGGCGCCTTGGGTAACTTCTCCATCCAGCTGCCGGAAGTGTGGCGCAGGGGGAAGGGATACTACCAGCGCGTCCTGGACTTCAAACACCCGGGTATCCGGCGTATGGTGGAGCTGATGCTGCCTGCCATTTTGGGCCTTTCCATCGCCCAGGTGAACGTGATCGTGGGGCAGAATCTGGCTTCGACCCTGGAGGAGGGCTCCATTGTGGCCCTGCGCCTGGCCAACAGGCTGATCAATTTTCCCCTGGGCATTTTCGCCATGGGCATCTCCACGGCGGTCTTTCCCACCTTAGCGGTCCTGGCGGCCCGGGAGGAAGCGCAGGAATTCACCCGCACCCTCTCCTTCGGCCTGCGCACGGTGTTTTTCATCACCATTCCCTCCGCGGTGGGCATGGCTGTGCTGCGGGTGCCCATCGTCCGTTTGCTCTTTGAAGCCGGGGAGTTTGGCGCGGCGGACACCGCGGCCACCGCCTTTGCCCTGCTGTTTTATGTGCCGGGGCTGTTTGCCCAGGCAGCTCTGCAGGTGACCACCAGAGGCTTTTACTCCCTCCAGGACACCAAGACCCCGGTGAAGATCGGCCTGTTTACCGTGGCGATCAATCTCCTCCTCAGCTTGGTCTTCTTAAGAGGGACGGCGCTGGGGGCGGGGGGACTGGCCCTGGCTTTCTCCTTGAGTTCTCTGGTGAATGCTGCCTTAGCCTTTGCCATCCTCAGCAGAAGGCTTCCCGGTTTGGCCAGCGGAGAGCTTTTGACCACAACCGTCAAAGCGGCAGCCGCCTCGGCCTGCATGGGCTTTGCCGCTTCCTGGGCAGCTTCTTTGTTGGGCAGCCGCCTGCCCAGTGCGGGGAAAGCGGCGGAGGCAGCCCAGACCCTGGGTGCCATTGCCGTGGGCGTACTTGTCTACCTGATCTTGGCCGCGCTTTTGCGCATGGATGAAGTCCGCTTCCTGTGGGGCTTGCTCAAAGCAAAGCTTTCCAGCAAAAGGGGTGCTGGGCAGCAGGGCTAAAGCTTGATGGGCCGGCTGATTTTGCAATCGGCGGGGCGTGTGTTATAATATCGGCAGGTCATTACGGTGTGAAGGAATTGGTAAGAGTATGGTCCAGAAGAACATTCGCAATTTTTGCATAATTGCCCATATCGATCACGGCAAATCCACCCTCGCNGACCGCATCCTGGAGGCCACTGAGGCCGTGAGCAAGCGGGAGATGACCGAGCAGGTCCTGGATTCCATGGAACTGGAACGGGAACGGGGCATCACCATTAAGCTCAAGGCTGTGCGCTTGATCTACCGGGCTCAAGATGGGGAAGAGTATATCCTCAACCTGATCGATACTCCGGGCCACGTGGACTTCTCCTACGAAGTATCCCGCAGCCTGGCTGCCTGTGAAGGCGCCCTCTTGGTGGTGGATGCTTCCCAGGGTGTGGAGGCCCAGACTCTGGCCAATCTCTATCTGGCCCTGGAGCACGACCTGGAGATCATCCCCGTGATCAACAAGATCGATCTGCCCAATGCCGACCCGGAGAGGGTTAAGCGCGAGCTGGAGGATGTGGGTCTGTCCGCCGAGGAAGCGGTGCTGGTGAGCGCGCGCACCGGGCAGGGCATTGACCAGGTGCTGCAGGCCATCGTGGAGCGCATTCCGCCNCCCCGGGGCGATGCTGCGGCACCCACCCGGGCCATGATCTTCGATTCCCATTACGATCAATACCGTGGTGCGGTGGCCTATGCCCGGGTGGTTGATGGCACGATCAAGCTGGGCGACACCATCCAGATGATGAGCACCGGGCGTCAGTTTGAGGTGACGGAACTGGGCGTTTTGCAGCCGGGTTTTAGACCAGTGCAGGCCCTAGGCCCTGGGGAAGTGGGCTGCATCATGGCCAGCATGAAGGATGTGCGGGACACCAGGGTGGGGGATACCATCACCACTGCCCATAACCCGGCCGCGGAGCCCCTGCCGGGCTACCGGCCGGCCAAACCCATGGTTTACTGCGGGCTCTATCCAGTTGTGAACGAAGAATACACGCTGCTGCGGGATGCCCTGGACAAACTGCAGCTCAACGATGCGGCCCTCACCTACGAGGCGGAATCCTCCGCGGCTTTAGGCTTTGGCTACCGCTGCGGATTCTTGGGTCTTTTGCACATGGAGATCGTGCAGGAGCGCTTGGAGCGGGAATTCGACCTCAATTTGATCACCACCGCGCCCAGCGTGGTGTACCGGGTGGTGCTTAAGGACGGCACGGTCAAGGAGATCGACAATCCCACCGCGCTTCCCCCCATGACCCATGTGGAACACATTGAGGAGCCCTTTGTCCGGGCCACCGTTTTGGTGCCCGATGAGTTCATCGGCGCGGTCATGGAGGTCTGCCAGGAGCGGCGGGGCACCTTCATCACCATGGAGTACATCACCCCTGAGCGGGCCCGGCTGGAGTATGACCTGCCCCTGGCGGAGATCCTCATGGACTTCTTTGACCGCTTGAAGTCCCGCACCAAGGGCTATGCGTCCCTGGATTACGAGTTCATCGGCTACCGACAGTCCGATGTGGTCAAACTGGACATCCTGCTCAACGGGAATCCCGTGGATGCCCTGTCCATCATCGTTCACCGGGATAAGGCCATGGCCAGGGGCCGGGCGCTGGCGGAGAAGCTCAAAGAGGTTATCCCCCGCCAGCAGTTTGAGGTGCCCATTCAAGCGGCCATCGGCAGCAAGATCATCGCCCGGGAGACGGTGCGGGCTCTACGTAAGGACGTTTTGGCCAAGTGCTACGGCGGTGATGTGAGCCGCAAGCGCAAGCTCCTGGAAAAGCAAAAGGAGGGCAAGAAGCGCATGAAAANCCTGGGGAATGTGGAAGTGCCCCAGGAAGCGTTCATGGCCATCCTCAAGGTAGATTAGGTGGTTATATGGGTGTCTATGTCCACATCCCGTTTTGTGCACGCAAATGCCATTACTGCGACTTCCATTCGATAGTTGTCGGTGAGGCGGATTTTCCCGGCCTTGTCGACAGCTATCTTGTTTCTCTGCGCCGTGAAGCCCTCTACTACAGGAAGCTTTGGGCCAACGGGCCCCTGGACAGTCTGTTCTTTGGCGGGGGCACGCCCACCCTGATTCCCCCGGAAAAGCTGGCCCAGCTGATCGCCTTTCTCCTGGCGGAGCTTCCCTTTACATCCGATCCCGAGGTCACCATTGAGGCCAATCCCCAGTCAGTTACTCCCCAGGGAGCTGAGCTCCTGGCCGGGGCCGGGGTAAACCGGGTAAGTCTGGGGGCCCAGGCCTTTCAAAATGAGCTCCTGACGGCAATCGGCAGGCTGCACCGGGCGGAAGACATCGGGGCCAGTGTACGCAGCCTGCGCTCAGCTGGCATCCGGGAGATCAATCTAGACCTGATGTTTGGCCTGCCCGGCCAGGACCTGGCCCACTGGCGGGCCACCCTGGAAGCAGCCCTGGCCCTGGAGCCTACCCATCTTTCCTGCTACGCCCTGATCCTGGAACCGGGGACGCCGCTGGCTTCCTGGCATGAGCAGGGCCTGGTGGAGCTGCCGGGGGAGGACGAACAGGCGGATATGTACCAGTTGGCCCGGGAGGTGCTGCAGGGAGCGGGCTATGAACACTACGAGATCTCAAACTTCTGCCTGCCCGGCCACAGGTGCCGGCACAATCTGCTCTACTGGCATAACCTGCCCTTCATCGGCCTGGGCAGCGGTGCCACCGGGTATCTTGGCGGCTGCCGCTACCAGAACGCCCCCGATGTGGAAGGATACATCCGCTCCTGGGCAGAAGGAAAGCCCCCTTACCTGACCTGGGAAGAGGTTGGCAGGGATCAGGAGATGGATGAAACCATGATGGTGGGTATGCGCCTTTTGGAGGGTGTTTCTGAAGCGGAGTTCCGCCGGCGCTTTCAGGTCAGCTTGCGGGAGGTTTACGGGGAGGCCGTTGAGCAGCTGCTCCAGCAGGGGCTGGCGGAGGAGAAGGACGGCCGCCTGCGGGTTACAGAGCTGGGCTTATTCCTGGAAAACCGGGTTTCTGCGGCGTTTCTGCGCTGAGCCGGTCCCCTTGACAAACAGGGTGCGAAGTGATATTTTATGGTTGAGATCTGTTAGCACTCTCTCTTAATGAGTGCTAAAGGGG
>JGI24713J26584_10001423_pt1 | contig 17557 bp, 19 predicted proteins | sample BioPla4DNA1_FD_26584 | JGI IMG/M metagenome (IMG submission 26584) | reverse complement strand
AAAAAAATAAAAAAGACTAAGTTATGGTCACCGAGGTTATCAGCATGGCCCATACGACAAACCATATAAAGAGAAATGGGACTATGCCACTCCAGAGCCACCCCTTGAATCCTCCGGCTTCCTCCTTTCCAATTATTCTCTCAGCAATGTTTCCTGTGATCAGAAGGATCACAAGACCTAAAAATGTTCCCATCGCCTGATTTTCGCCTAAGGTAGGTATTGAACCGTTTGAAACATAAAATGAAGCCACAGCCGCGATTATACCTGCAGGAACGTGAATTGCAGTCATCTTAGCATCAGCATCCATATTGAAACCTCCATGGTTTAATCTGCCCCGATAATTCATCATAAACTGAGGACAGCACAAGATATTAATTAGCCATTTGTACCATATTATATTTAAGCTTATAAATTGCTGATTCTAGGAGAGGTGTTGGAAATGAAGACAATGTCAAACGTTGATGTATTCGCGGTCACCAATGAACTCAATGAGCTCCTCACCGGCGCCAGGGTCGATAAGGCCTACCAGNCCCTTAAGGATACGGTGATAGTCAGGTTCCATGTACCAGGGGAGGGAAGGGTTGATATTGTTATGCAGGCAGGTGTAAGGATTCACAGGACGCGCTACCCCCCGGAGAACCCCCGGACCCCGCCATCATTTCCAATGCTCCTCCGGAAATACCTCAAGGGAGGTATAGTAAGGTCCGTCAGGCAGCATGGATTTGACAGGATAGTTGAGATAAAGGTTGAAAGGGACCAGGAGTACACCCTGGTTGTTGAACTATTCTCAAAGGGAAACATCATACTCCTCAACCAAGAGGGTGAAATAATCCTCCCCCTTAAAAGGAAAACCTGGAGTGACAGGAGGATAGCCTCCCATGAAAAATACGCCTACCCCCCATCAAGGGGCTTGAACCCCCTGAAATATGAACTCCATGAGCTCACAGAGATCCTGAAAAATTCAGATACTGACCTTATAAGAACCCTTGCAAGGAGCGGCTTCGGGGGTCTCTATGCCGAGGAGATAGTGCTGAGAACAGGCCTCGATAAGGAGACTCCAGCCAGTGACCTGTCCTCCGAGNATATTCAAAGGATCCATGAAGCAATAAGGGAAACATTCAGTCCACTTGAAAGCCTGGACCTCAAACCCCACATCATCAAAGACGGGGAAGAAGACGTGCTCCCCATTGAACTCAGAATATACAAAAAAAGGCCAAGGGAATACTTTGAAAGTTTTAATGATGCTGCAGATGAATTCTTCAGCTCAGTATTCAGGGAGGAGATAAAAAGGATCCATGAAGAGCGGTGGGCAAAGGAGGTTGGCAGATTTGAAAAGAGGCTCAGAATACAGAAAGAAACCCTTGAAAAGTTCAGGAAAACAATTGAAACATCAACAAGGAAGGGGGAACTCATCTACGCCAATTATCAGAGGATCCAGGAGATACTGGACAGCATAAGGGATGCCCGTGAAAGGTACTCATGGAAGGAAATAAGGAAGATAATAGCCGACGCCCGGAAAAGGGGGCTCCCTGAGGCCCAAGATATAATTGAAATTGACCCCATGGGGAGGATAACCCTTGAGATTGAGGGTGAAAGGATACAGATTGACTCAAAACTTAGCATCCCCGAAAATGCAGAGGTCTACTATGAAAAGGCAAAGAAGGCCCGGAAAAAGATAGAAGGGGTCCTGATGGCCATAGAAAGGACAGAAAAGGAAATAGAGAAGATCACCAGACGGAAGGACGAGGCGCTGAGGAACATTACGGTCCCAAGGAAGAGGGTTAAAAGGGAAATGAAGTGGTTTGAAAAGTTCAGATGGTTCCTCTCCTCAGACGGTTTCCTTGTCCTAGGAGGCCGGGACGCCGGGACCAACGAGATTGTTGTTAAGAGACACATGGAACCCAGGGACATATACCTCCACTCTGACATACATGGAGCGCCATCTGTCATCATCAAGAGCCAGGGAAAGGAGATCCCCGAGACAACCATACAGGAGGCTGCGGTATTCGCTGCATCATTCTCAAGTGCATGGACCCGCGGATTCAGTTCCCTTGACGTCTACTGGGTCCATCCTGAGCAGGTGTCAAAGACACCAAAATCCGGGGAATTCGTTGCCAGGGGAGCCTTCATAATACGCGGTTCAAGGAATTATATAAGGGGCGTCCCCCTCAAGATAGCCGTCGGCATCGTGGACTATGATGGAGAAAGACTCATGAGCGGTCCCCAGTCAGCGGTTGAGAAGAGAACAGATAACTACGTGGTTATAAAGCCAGGTTATACAAAGAAAGAAGCCCTTGCAAGGGAGATAAAGTCAAGAATTGATAAAGAAAACATTTTAACCCTAGAGGACTTTATAAGGGTCCTTCCGCCGGGTAAAGGGGATATAGTTCAGTGATGTCCCTCAGGATTACTGAAGTCCCTTAAACTCTCCCCCTGGTTAGGGTATCAGTTAACCTCCTTAAGGTTGAAAATCTCCAAGGTTTAATCCAGGCATTCGAGGATAAGGTATCACTTAACCTTCCTTTTAAGGTTTTTTTTTAAGTAAAAAGTTGAGGTCTATGAAGTACTTGCCCTCCTCATCTGAGACTATGATGGAGTCATCCTCAAGGAGGGATGTGAGGTTAACCTCATAGATACCGTTCTTTTTAACCATTATGGTTTCAATAGCCTCACCGGAAGTTCGGACCTCATCCTTCTTCTCTGCAATGTACCTGAAGTATCTGCTCCCACAGTTAGGGCAGCCATCTGCCAGTTCATCTGAAGACCTGAACGTTGCACCGCAGTTAATGCACTGATGCACCGGAATCACCAATCTCTGCAATCATTGAAAGGAAGTTTGACTTCTTCTTAACAGTCCTCATAACGTTTGCAGGTCCGATTATGGTGAGGCCAACAGTCCTCCTTTTTGAGAGGCCGAGGAAGGCCTTTTCATCCTTCTCAAGGGTGTATATGTCTATACCTACAAAGTTATCGACATCAATTTCCCTCATTGTTGTCTCTATCAGCTCCGCCTCCTCCGATGGTGAAAGGCTGCCCTCGAGTACAAGTATGTCCCCGTCCTTCACACGATCTATGATGAGTGAAATCTTTTCCATGCTGCTTTTATCTTCAAGAGCCTTTGATGAAAGGAAATCCATTTTTAAGCCATCCATTTTAACCCCCTACCTGAATTTTTTAACCATTTCCNTGTAAAGCTCGTCTGTTTTTTCCCCATGAAGGGCTGAGATAGGGACAACCGTGTGCTGCGGGAACACCGATATTATCCGTTCAGCCGATGAATCTGGAAGGTCTATCTTGTTGGCGACTATGATGAATGGTATCTTCCTTGCCTCAAGGTTACCTATTATGGTTATGTTTGCCTGGGTAAGGGGGTCCTCTGTTGAGTCCATGACAAGGAGAACACCGGTGACATCGTCAAGCCATTTTATTGCCTCTATTATACCCTTTGTAGCCTCCTTAGCCCTTTCCTTGGCCTCCTGCTCGGATAATCCAAATTCCAGGAAGTTCTTGTAGTCCACCTTGGTCGCTATACCTGGTGTGTCGATGATGTCAAAGTCCAGCTCCGCCCCATCCTTCTTTATGGTGACCTTCTCCTTCCTGTAGACTGTTCTTGTCTCATGGGGTATCTCTGATGTAAGGCCAAGGGGCTTTCCAAGCCAGTCCTCGCACATCCTGTTTGCAAGGGTTGTTTTACCTGAGTTTGGGTGTCCATAGAGCCCTATCTTAACCTTTCTGTTCCTTCCAAGGAGTTTGTCCAGAAAATTTGTGAAAAAGTTCGCCATCCTACCACTTCTTACCTGCTTTCAATGTTATTCCTCATAGATGCCTCCGACCTCAAGCATAACAACCTCCGTGCCCGGGGAGGACCTCTTCACCAGTTCAGCGAATATCTGCGGGTCCTGTTCAATAACAGGGAATGTGTTGTAGTGCATGGGGAGCACCTTCTCGGGCCTTAACCAGGAAGCTGCAATGGCCGCATCCTCCGGCCCCATGGTGTACCTGTCACCGATGGGGAGAAGTGCAATGTCAGGCCGGTATATCTCACCGATAACATCCCTCATATCAATGAAGAGCCCTGTGTCTCCTGCATGGTATATGCTTCTCCCCTTTCCTGTCTCAATGATGAATCCACAGGCACTACCCCCTGAGGTCACCTCCTCTGTAAAATCTATATCCGAGGAGTGCTTAGCATCAACCATCCTTATCCTGATGTCGTCAAGGTTTACTGTGCCGCCGATGTTCATTCCGTTGCTTTCAAGGCCCTGCCTTGAGAAGAATACTGAGAGTTCATGGTTTGCTATTAAAAGTGCGCCGCTCCTATCAGCGATCTCCATTGCATCTCCAAGGTGATCTGCATGTCCGTGGGTTACACAGATCACGTCAGGTTCAAACTCCTCAACTGCCGTGCTACAGACAGGGTTGTTGCTTATGAACGGGTCTATAAGTATCCTCGTGTCACCGGATTCTATCTCAAAGGCTGAGTGTCCAAACCATTTTATCCTCATTAAGTCCCCTCCAGGTTGATTTCATCTGAAAGGTTCCATGCCTCTTCAAAGAGTTTCTTTATCTCTGAAATTGATTTCTTGTCCTTGTAGATAACTCCCACTTCAAAGCTCTCATATATTGGGTCCGTGGAGATTATGAGGCCGTTCTTATCATCTGAAACAGCTGCAACGGTGTGTATATGAGGCATTGTCCTTATCCTGACATTGTTGTCAAGGAGAACCTTTATAAGTTCAACCGATGCCTCATCATCAAGGCTGGCCTCCTGGATTATGAGGCGACTGTCTGTATCCATGAATTTTTTTAGAACAGAAACATCTATATTCTTTATCCATGGATACATGAGCATTACCTTCTCCTCTGCACTGTTTATTGTCTCCTTCATTGCATCCTGAACATCCGATGCATCAAATGACCATATTATGCTGGGTTCACTTGTCTCAGCCCTTATCCTGTTTATTGCGCCCTTGAATGAATCAAGGCGGTCNTCGAGGAGGTCCTCAACATCATCCACGTTCTCAATGTATTCCTGTTTAAGTTTCTTCAATCTTTCAGTGACATAGCTGTTATCTGCGGGTGGAGTTTTAAGGGTCTTTGCAGTTCTCTGAGGAGCAACCTTACTCTTAGCGGGTTTGGGTTTTTCCTTTGACTCAGGAGTCTTCTTTCTTCCCAGTTTTGGTAGTTTGAAGAGTTTTTTCCTGGTTTGAGATGGTCTTCTGGGTGCAGTTTCTTTCACTGCTTCTTTTAGTGGGACTTCAGGTTCCTTCTTCCGGGGTGATACCCGGGAAGGTGTTATTTCCATTTTTCTGGATGAAGGTTCTGGAGTTGCAGGTTCAGGCACCTTAACCCTTGAGGTAACCCCTCTTCCAGGTTCCTTCTCAGCCGATGCATCTGCAGACTCTCCTTCAACCCCGGAAACAGACCTAACCCCACCAGAAGAAACACCAGCAGATTCATCCTTTGTCTCAGGAAGAGGTTTTTTTATCTGCCTGAAGCTTTTCTCTGTTTTGAAAGTCTGTTTAGGTTTAACTTCTTCTGGAAGCCTTTTCATCCTTCTTGCTGGTCTTACAGTAGCCTTTGATTTTTTATCCCTGGAAGTCCTGGCTTTTGATGCCTTAGTTATGGATTCAAGATCGATTTTTCCTGCGAAGAGGAGTGTTATTATAAGTCCCGGGACAAAGAGAAGGAGACCAAGCATGAACATGAAGATATCAGGTGGTGTGGCAAAACCAAGGGACATGAAGTAAAGACCTGCAAATATCATAACAATTCCTGCGAATGTGATTAACAAGTATATCATTGAATGCCTCCCGCTCCCAGGGTACTACTAACTGGTTTTAATTATTTATTTCTGCTTCCCTTTATAAAATGTTTTGATTTATTGCGGAGGAGTTACTCACAGCTGCAGAAGAAGAGTCCCCTTCCATGAAACCAGAAAATATATAATCTTTGAATTTATCATAATTAATGATCATAATTTTGTGGAGCGATTTCAATGATAATATCTGATGAAAGAGGCCAGGGAGCCGCGGAGTATATACTTCTATTTGGTGGTGTAATTGTAATAGCGATAGCAACCCTCATGATCTATACGAATTACATAAAAAGTACAAATCCCCTGAACGTGGCAGCAGACATGGAAACCGTAAGAAGTAATGTAAACTCTACGTTGTAGGTCCTAGAACAAAAGAAAAAATTTGAGTTACAGTGTCCCCGCCCTGATCTCAAAGTAGGTGATGAGGTGCTTCAGCTGTTCTGCTGCTTCTTCATCATCACTCAGGGCCACCGCAAGTTTCTGTGTGATCACTCTTCTCTGGTCAGGTTCAAGGGAGAGTATTTCATTTATTATCATCCTGAATATCCCCTCAGCATCAACACCCATCTCAGCAGTCTTTGCCATGAATATCTTTTTAAGTCTTTTAAGGGCTGATTCAGATTCATGGAGATTTTCAGACTCAAGTTTCCTTATTAGGATGTTCATCTCAATTGGGTCCCTCTGCACGATACCGAAAACTATGCCGTCAGGTTTAAGTGACTGGACCCTTTCAACACCATCATATATGCTGAGGTCATACCCGGTAACGGTTATTCTGTTGTTCTTAAGGAGCTTGAATATCGCCTCATTCACTGTTTTATCGGTTACATTAAACCCGTGCTCTGACCTTATTTTATTCCCTATTTCAGATCTGCTGAGATCCCCATCCTGAAGGATCTCAAGTATCACCCTATCAATGTTGTACTTCCGCGGCATACTCATCCCTTTGTGACATTATGAACAACAGTACTTAAATATGTTCATATGGTTGTGAAGAGGATATCATGTCCAGGGAAGGTGTCCATTAACTTTATATGTGGGTGCCCTCATAAAGAATAAACACAGCATGTTATAATGGGAGGTGTAAATGTATGAAGTTCTTAAAAGATGAAGCTGGACAGGGAGCAGCTGAATACATACTGCTTTTCGGTGGTGTGATCGTAATAGCCATAGTAGCACTACTGATCTACAAAGCATACTTCAGCGGATCAAACCTGAACACAGCAGAGGACATAGAGAAAGTAAGAACCAACGTCGACGAAACCAACGTCGACAAATCATAGAAACACAAAAAACCTCACCAACCACCCACATAGACACAGTAAGAACCAACGTCAACACAAACGTCCAGGGCTGACTGAACTTAAAAAGAGTAGGTTGAATTGTTAATCGAGGAAGAGGCACAGATAAGCGCTGAAATGATACTCATAGTAGGAGCCATCCTAGTAATAGTCATAGCCGTGGGCTCCTACATTTTCAGCATTTCCGGATCAATAGCAGGAAACATCAGCGAAGTAATCAACACCGCCCGTGACTCCACGATTAACAAACTCTAAACTCTATAAACATAAAATGTTCCAGTAATACAAAAACCTTCTTTTTTTATGAAACTGTCCTTCTCTGGTGTGATCGTAACAGCCATATTATATAAAATATTCTCTCATTTTCACCCCATCAAAGTTCATGATGGCCATATAATTAGATGGCCCTATTAGGTTATTATTTAATTAACCTCTTATCATGGCTTATGGCAAATAATTTCACCTATCACTCCTATAATCCTTCAGAAGAAGACATACCGCATCCATAATAGCAGGAAACATCAGCGAAGTAATCAACACCGCCCGTGACTCCACGACTAACAAACTTTAAACCCTATAAACATTTATAAATCTGTTTCTATAACACGGGATGAAGCCATCCTCTTTTTCACCCATCAAGAGCTTCAAGATCACTGAATCAGTATAATTCCTGTCCATAAGATATTCTCTACCGTGAATGCTCACCACTGATAGATTTCCGGATGCATTCAGTATCCGCTCAGTGACTCCGTCATCAGGATCAAACTCAATGACAGAATAAATCTCATTATTTAACGTTCCATTAAATCTGCAGAACACTGGACTGGATTCTGATGGATAATAAATTGCCTTGAACATGCCTGATGCGATTCCAATCATCTTCCAGGGCACAACCACGATTATCTCCCGTGAACTGACCGGATGGCTTTTATTGAGGATGCTGGATGCTTCAGTCTCTGAGAACCCATAATCCTTAATTAACACTCCACGAGCCTCTTCCCTGTCAAGTGCAAGGATCCTCTTCAGTATCCTGAACGAAAGATCCCTGTCCCCGGTATAGTTTTCAAGGGTGAGGTATGCGTCATCACCTGAATTTCCAAGCATCCTGAATATGTTTGTCGAGAGCTTCGGGTTGCTGGTTCCCAGGGCAAGGTTCACCCAGTAGTCCCTGGCTGTTGACGGAATCTCCGGATTTAGGGAGTCATCATACCATAATTCCCTTGCAGGCAGGGTTTCAATGTAGGCCAGCCTCCCATCATATAGGACTGGTCTTCCGGCCTCGGATGCATAGAAATGACCGTAACTCCAGTCTGTTATTATGACAGCATCAGGGGATGTGTTCTCAGCGATCCAGCGGGCTGAATCCTCAAAGCAATCATCATATCCCGGTTTCAGATTATCAATGATCATGTATGATGCTGCTACTTGAGTGAATACTGTTAAAATGAGTATGATTGAGAATAACGGTCTGATCCAACCCCTACTGTAACTCCCAGTATAATCCAGGAATATGCCCATGAATAAACCAGCAAGGACAGACATTGGAGGCACCGAAAACATCAGGAACCTTCCACCCGTAAGTGAAAGTAAAATAAATGAAACTGTCCATACCGAGATGAATATCTGCATAAGACGTGACCACCCTGCAGAACGTGACCTTAAATTCATTAAAATGAACCCTGAAAACCCCATCAAGATCAAAACAGGGGATAAGANTATTAGCGTGTCCTCAGGGGATGTCCTCTGAAGTTCAGCCACATTCAGGTATGAATCAGGGAAAGGATACCAGACATCGGTGTTTCCTGCAAGATCAGAGAGATGAAAGGGTGCTGTGATGAACTTGAGGAATTCCAGACGATTGAATATTATGAGAAACATGAATAGAACCGCGAATGCTGGTAGAAAGGTTCGAAGGACTTTTCCCATGTCAGTAGATTTCATGTGTATTAACATGATAAAGAAGGTTATGAATGTCATGTAAAATATTATCTGCCATCCGCTCCATGAAATGGAGTAGGTGAACATTATAAAACCTGCGATTGATGAAAGGATAATCCTGTGTCTTTCCACCTTCACAGAGTCAGCTTCAGCAAGTACAAGCAGAAATGCGAGTGGAAAGATGAGATTGAACATGTCAGTATCATAGAAACCATAATTGGTTCTTAAAAGGTACAGGGGTGCTGATACCATCAGTATCCCTGCAAGAAATGCTGGTAGCCAGTCCTGAGACCTTCTGACGAGCAGAAAGACAAGGATCCCTGCAGCTGGAGCTATCAGTGCGGGGAGAACCATGCAGATACTCCTCAGACTAATTGATGCGAATAGGTCAACCATGTGATAAATGAAGACCGTTACGAAGGGTAGTGCCGGGGGGTAATCAAGGGGGACACCTGGAGGGTAATATGAATGGAGATCCCATTCAAGTCCATTGATGATGGCATCACCCGGATGACCCCTCATGAGCACATTACATGTCAGGCGATAGTTGTAGTAGGAGTCACTCTCCTGGAAGTACTGGAGGCCCTCACTATCCAAGTATGCAGGGTCTGTAAGATCAGCGTTGGCCATCCTTAGGAAAACTCCAGTGAAGAATATGATCATGATGAGGATGAAGGTCCCCCTGGATCCCCTCAACATCACCTGACACCCCACACGGTTACATCACCCTTCTGGTAGATCTTCCTGAAGTGTTCTGTCTCCTCTCCAAGTAAAACAAGTTTTACAAACAGGGAATCATTGAATGAGCTGTCAATGATGAACGCTTTCCCTTCAGCAGGAAGAAATATTACGGAGAACTTGCTACTGTTATCCACGCTGATGGTCTCAATCCCCCTATCATCGCTTATAATAAAACTGTGGGGCCTCTTACCATCCCATAATCCCCTTTTCAGTGAACGATCGATCTGTGACACGTCAACGGTTTCCACATGATAAACGGGTATGGTGTTCTTTGAGGTGAAGTTCCAGTCCCCAAAATAGAAGTACCAGTAACCTGCATACCTCATACCTTCAGTTGTGAGGATTATGAAGGGTCTTCTCTCAGCGTGGGTGGCTGAGAGCAGCTCATCCGTGAATTCATGGCCCATACCATATTCATCAGTGAGTAACCCTGCTGCAGTCTCCCGGTCCACACAGAGTATACCGTTAAGTATCTCTGCCGTATCTGCAGTGTTTCCAGTGTAATTTTCAAGGAGATCGATGGCCCTGTCCCCTGATGCCGTCAGCATTGTAAGTATGCCCAGGGACAGTGTTTCATTATCGGTGGCGAATGCCTTGAAGATCCAGTAGGCCCTTTTAGTGTTCTGAGAGCCCCCGTCAAATAATACAGGCCTCCCTGCTGGCCTGGCCAGTTTAAAGATCGACGGAACCCTAACATTGCCCCCGTCAAATAATACAGGCCTCCCTGAGGCTGCAGTAAAATAGTGTCCATAACTCCAGTCAGTCACAATTACGGTTTCAGGGGGTGTTTCATCATGTATCCATGCTGCAGCAGATTCATAGTCATCATTTATGAAGGGTTTCATCGTGATCTCAGATGCCTGCACCACGGAGACTGAAAGAACAAGTAATGATATGATGGCCACCATAATGGTTCCTGCCCCATGTCCCATGAGAGACATCCAGGACTCAACCTCACCCATATAGGAGAAGACCAGTCCAAGGAATACTCCTGAAATAAATGTTAAGGGAGGGATTGCAAGAATGNTGAATCTGACGCTTGAATAATAAGCCAGTAAAACCACGGCCATCCACAAAATTGAAAAGATAAAAATGAAGACATTAAACCCTCCAAGGTGTTTATCCCTCATTGGGGGTCTGAGCATAACCGATGTTATCATTATCAACCCCAGAACCCCGAATCCGAGATTAAGGGGTCCTGCAGCGGATACAAATATCTCAAAGGATGGTCTGCTAAGTTCAGAGACAGATAGGTATACATCAGGCCATCCTCCAGTGGCTGAAGTTGAATTCATCATGTTCAGGGGGTTAATGATGTGAATGACATCACTCCACGCGTTCAGAAGCCCGCAAAATGTTATGGATAGCAGGAAAAGCACTGAAAACATAATAGCAGGAAATGACCAGTCTTTACCTCCAATGGCCCTCCATGAAAGATAAAGTATGCAAGAAACTGCNATGATGTAGAGGATGTATGGCCAGCCCCTCCATGACAGTGAGAACAAAAGAATTAAAAGGGAACTCAGAACAATGCAGAACAAACTCCTCTTCCTATCCTCGGCCTCAACGGCCTCTGTAAGGAAAAATACAATCATTACAGGTATCAGGATGTTAAACATATCCGTGTCAAAGAACCCGGGGAGGGTCCTTGAAAAGTAAAGCGGAGCTGTTACTGTCATAACACCTCCGATGAATCCTGCAAGATCCCCTGAATACTTCCTGAGTAAAAAGAACATTGCTATTCCTGCAAAGGGTGCGATGACGGCCGGTAACCAGAAACAGGTCTCATAGAAACTTATATCCATGAATATGCTGAGCACCCGGTAAACCCTTGTGGAAACCCACGCAATGACTGGAGGATAACTGGCGGGTCTTCCCGNGGGGTAGTATGAGTAGGAGTCCCATGGGACACCATCCCTCAATGAATCCCCAAGGTGACCGTTCATCAAATAGTTCCTGCTTACACGGTAATTGTAGTAGGAGTCAAGTTCATACATGTAGGGGAGTCCATGCTCATCTGTAAGATAGGCCTTCTCATCGACACTGAGGTCGTGGAGCTTTGATGTCTCGACCCTGAAAAGGAAACCCGTTAAAAATATGATAAGAACGATGCTAAAAATCCTAAGACGCTCATCCAAACTACCGTCTCCTGATTCAGTCAATACCGTAAAGTGATGGGTTCATCCTAGGTATCATAGCCATCAGGACGCACTGCTCCGTATTACCAGTCCTGTCCAAGAGCCCATGTGACAGAAAACTGACAGCACCCCTCTTTTTACCCAACTCATCAACACCCGTGAGTTCATCCATGACCTCACCAACCTCCCTGCCAGCCAGCACATCCCTTATAACGGAGGGGGGGTACTCAAAGCCCGCACTGACACCAATGGTTATCCTGGATCCGTCATAGATGGCACACCACTGGAGGTCAATGAATCCTGTTATTGTTTCAGGGGCCCTGTGAAGNCCTGATTCAATCCCTACACTGAGGTCACAGTCCATGAATGCATTCTTTGCCCTGTTGACGGCTCCCCTGATTGTGAGCTCCATCCCCACGGGCTGGTCAGGGACCCCTGAGTCAACCTCAACACCCCTTACATGGACACTCCCGAGTATTCTTCCAAGGACGTTCTCTGTGGCTCTGATCTTCACAGGATTTTTTGATCCGACATTAACCCTCGTGGACATCTTCAAATCACCTTTTTCTTTTAAGTGCACCCCTTATCCTCCTGATGAGATGGCCCATCCTGTCTATCTCACCCCTACGTATCCTTGTGGATGATATGGGGATCCCATCATCTGCAGGGACCATGTCAATGACTACGACATCCATCTCCCTGAAGCCCCTCTCCCTCCTTATCCTGTTTATCTCATGGGCCACCGGCTCTGTTTCCCTGCTGACAACTATGGCATCGAACCTTTCATCGGTTACCGTTGTCCCGTAGGGGTCGTCCAGTCTCATTATCCTGTAATGAGAATCCTTCTTTGAGAGGTACTCCTCAAGGTTCTTCATCCGGCTCCTGCATGGCTCAATATCCTCACCCTTACGTGAAGCGAACTCATCAGAGGTCACCCCAATCATAACGGTTTCTCCCACCCGGAATGCCTCATCAAGGAGTCTCCTGTGGCCCCTGTGAAACCTGTCGAATGTGCCGCCAACAGCTACCAGCGAGTATCTTTTCCTCTTCATCCTATCATCTTCAGGTCGATACTTTAAATTATGCGCGATTAATTATATAGATTGCGCACTACCCCCCCTGAGTACCTCCATGAGATTAAAAACCTCCCATCATATAGAATTTGCANCCAGCATGAAGAGAGGCCTGCTTAAACCCCTCAACCCTTACCGTAGGGATATAGATAAAGAGCAGGAGCTACAATATATTAGTTATGCAGCTTAGGGAGTACAACACAGTCATAAAAAACCCGCGGAACATTGACCTGAGGGTTGCATCATGTTACCCTGGGCCCTACAGGACTGCCATGTCCTCGCTGGGTTACCATATAATCTACCACCTTCTCAACTCAAGGGAGGACGTGTGGTGTGAGAGGGTCATACACCCCTACCCGAGGAGTTTTGAATCCGGCAGTCCTCTCAGGGACTTTGACCTGCTGAGCTTCACCATACACTATGAGGAGGACTACCTGCGGGTCCTCCAGATGCTGAAGGATGGGGGTCTCGGCGTGCGGAAGGATGAACGTTCAGGGCCCCTGGTGATTGCAGGCGGTCCCTGCATAACATCCAATCCCCTGCCGGTATCGGATTTCATAGACCTCTTCATAATAGGCGAGGCTGAACCTGTCCTTGACCAGGTTGCTGACCTCTGCATTGAGCTGGATGACCCCCGAAGTGATATAGAGGAATTCATGGATATAAGGGGGGTTTATGTGCCTGATAACCCTGCAGAGAGGGTTATCGTTGAGGACATGGACAGGGCCTGTCACCCTGTAAGGCAGATTGTCCCTGAAACAACCGAAAAATCCCTTACACCCTCCCTTGGAAGATCATTCCTTCTTGGAGTGTCAAGGGGATGCTCAAGGGGGTGCAGGTTCTGCATGTCAGGTTACCTTTACAGGCCAAAACGTGAAACATCCCTTGAAAGGCTCCTTGAAATCGCTGCAGAAGGCAGGAGGGCCACAGGATATGATAGAATATCCCTTATAGGTGCGGCTGCATCCGACTACTCCCGCATAGAGGAACTCTGCAGTGAACTCACAGATATGGGGTTCATGGTCTCGATGCCATCCCTGAGGATAGAATCCCTTACAGAAACCCTCCTGGATACACTTGCAGGTGGTGGTCTGAGGACGGTGACTGTGGCCCCCGAGTCCACCATGAAGATAAGAAGAAGTCTCAACAAGCCCATTGAGGATTCAATGGTCCTTGAAAAAACAGGCATGGCCCTTGAGATGGGCTTGAGGGTTAAAATGTACTTCCTGATAGGGGTCCCGGGTGAAACATCAGAGGACCTCAGGGAACTGGCATCCTTCATGAAGAAGCTCTCAGACATGAGAAGGGGTGCTGTGAGCTTCAGCGTGAATCCACTCATACCAAAGCCACACACACCCATGCAGTGGGAAGGCTATGATTCGAAGACCCTGAAAAAGAAGATAAGATTCATGAGAAATCTACTTAAGGGGCTTCCGGTTAAATTCGCAGGCCCCAGGAATGGCCTCATACAGTACGTGCTCTCCTGTGGTGGCCCTGATGTGGGGAAGCTGCTGGAGATGGCTGCCTCCTCACGGGTGCCATTCAGGGAATGGGAGCGTCACACACCCGGATGGCGGCCCGGGGACAGGCTACCCTGGAATAATATAGACCTTGGTTTCAGGGAAGATTTCCTTATGGAGGAATACATAAAAATGAAAAGGGGCATACTAACAGATTGGTGTGATGAATCAGGATGCCATGGATGCATGAGGAAAGGGTGCCGGGGGTAGTATAAATTCCCAGTTCTGTTCTGATTTAAAGGAAGCATTATAATCATAATTCAGNGGATCCTGCGAGATTTAAGAGCAGTTAAGGGTTGAGATCATGGAGTTTGCATCAAGAGTAAGGGATATAAGACTTTCAGAGATCAGGAAGATGTTTAAAGTTGCAGGCGAGGACACCATCAACCTTGGTATAGGTGAGCCTGACTTCAGTGTGCCTGAACACGTCAGCAGGGCTGTGAAGGACGCCCTTGACGAGGGATTCACCCATTACACCTCCAACATGGGGCTGGAGGAGCTGAGGGAGGCCATAGCAGAGAAACTTAAAGCTGAAAACAGGATTAAAGCCGACCCTGATTCAATAATAGTGACCGTGGGTGCCAGTGAAGCAATATTCATGTGCACGCAGGCACTTGTTGAGACGGGTGGCAGTGTCCTCATACCCGACCCCGGATTTCTTTCCTATGAAGCCTGTGTGAGGCTTGCAGGGGGACGCGGGATACCGGTACCCCTCAGCATGGAGGACGGCTTTGCCATGAAGCCCGAAACCGTTGAGGCACTTATAACCGAGGATACAGCTGCAATAATCATGAATTCCCCCTCAAATCCCACCGGAAGCGTCATGGAGAAGGATGATGTCAGGGGTATTGCTGAGATAGCAGAGGACCGTGACCTCATAATAATATCCGATGAGATATATGAGAAGATAATATATGATGGGAAACATTACAGTCCTGCCAGATTCACGGATAACGCCCTTGTAATAAATGGTTTTTCCAAGACATACGCCATGACAGGCCTCAGGGTGGGTTATGTTGCCGGCAGGGAGGATATCATTGAGGAACTCCTTAAGGTGCACCAGTACAGTACTGCCTGCGCACCTTCACTCTCCCAGGTAGCTGCCCTTGCAGCCCTCAGGGGACCCCAGGACTGTGTAAGGGAGATGGTGGGGGAATTCAGGAGGCGCAGGGATCTCATGTTCAGTTCACTGGTGGATATGGGACTTGAATGCATGCTCCCGGGCGGTGCATTCTACATGTTCCCCCATGTAGGTGACTCTGCAGGGTTCACAGAGAGGTCACTTAGGGCGGGGGTTGCACTGGTGCCTGGATCCGCCTTCGGGGGTCATGGTTCAGGTTATGTACGCCTATCCTATGCAACATCATATGAACTTATTGAAGAGGCCATGGAGCGCCTTAAAAGGGTTGCTGGTGTTTAAATTGGATGAATCTGAGAGGATGAAGCTTGGCAGGCGTGCTGCCTATGTTGGTATAGGTGGTAACATATTCCTCACAGCATTCAATTTCACTGTCGGCCTCTCGTCGGGGAGCGTGGCCCTTGTTGCAGAGGCAGCCCATACCCTATCTGATGTCCTCACCTCGGTCATAACATATATAGGGTTCAGGGTGGGTCAGAGACCACCTGATAAGCAGCACCCCTACGGGCATGGAAGGGCTGAAGCCCTTGTCGGCCTTGTGGTTGTTGTGTTTCTGGGTATCGTGTCATATGAGATCATCTCTGAGGCCTACCGCAAACTCTTTATTGAAACAGCACCACCTGATTACACTGCTGCAGTTATGGCAGGGGTTGGGGTCATTGCGAATATCGTGATGACCATGTATATCATGCGTATGGGTAAAAGGATAAACAGTCCCCGCCATCATGGCCGATGCGCAGCACCAGAAGGTTGACATATTTTCGTGTGTGGCCATAATGGTGGGGGTTCTGGGCTCCAGGCTTGGACTTGGATTCCTGGACCCCCTTGTGGCGGTATTCATCGCAATAATGGTGCTTAAAACAGCCTTTGATGTCGGGCGGGAGAACATAAACAACATCCTTGGAGCTGTTCCATCAGAGGAGCTCATGGAGGATATTGAAANGTCAGCTCTTTCTGTGGCCGGTGTGCAGGGCATACATGAAGTGCGTATAAACTATTTCGGTCCATACGCCTCCGTTGATGTGCACATTGAGGTTGATGGTGATATGAAGCTGCGTGATGCCCATGAAATAGCACACACCGTTGAAAGGCAGGTTATAGATGATATTGACATCATAAAGATTGTTAATGTGCATGTATGTCCCTATGGAGAGAAATCAGGGTGTGTGGACTGGTCCGAAGCATGAATTATTTATTCAAGGTGAGGTTTAATATCAGGGATAAAAAATAAGAACTCCAGCTGTTTTTTCAGTCCACTGACACACAGCCGTCATCTTCTCTCCTGAAGACCCCTTTTTCTATGGTAGACGAGCAGGAAAATAAGGAGGATCGGCAGGATTATATCCAGATACAGTGGGCCTCCTGCGTTTCCAGGGGCGTGGTTCCCCTTTAATATAATGTCCATGATATGTCCGTAGGTCGCTCCAAGATAGAATACGCTAAGGGATATCACCGTTGCTATCCAGAATTCGTCCCTAAATTTCCAGCATAGAATCCCAAGGAAAGCAAGGGAGAGGTTTGCAAATGCAACCTCCAGCTGGAATGGGCTACTGATGGCCATCCTATGTATGATGCGATCATATCAGGCATGAGAGCATGCCCAATAAAATTCCAGAGGGATCCAAAACCAACCTGGAAGACCAGGAGGGGGAGAAGAACTATTTCAACAAACCTTTTCCTGTCAAGATCCTTTCTATTGGTGTATGATAAATAAAAATCGCGGTGAGAGTTAAAACGGTCAAAAAGTACATGGTCTCCATTTATTACACCCAGGTACTATGCAGAATAGGGTTTATAAGATTTTTGGTTATGGTGAAGGTGGCTGGCAGCGAAGTGGGCTTCCCATGACCAAAAGCCACAGTACACACCACACAACGCAGCAGGACTTAA
>JGI24713J26584_10001419_pt1 | contig 17601 bp, 14 predicted proteins | sample BioPla4DNA1_FD_26584 | JGI IMG/M metagenome (IMG submission 26584) | reverse complement strand
ATAGGTCGCTGCGCCCGCCGTGGACCTTGTCATCGGGCATGTTGTTGGGCATGCGGCCCACTTCCGCTTCGATGGAAATGCCCAGGTGCCCCACGAGATCCATCAGGCGCTTAACCTCAGCGATGTTTCTCTCCAGGGGCAGATGGGAGCAGTCATACATGATGGATGTGACGCCCAGGCGCACCGTCTTCATGATGTGCTGCATGTCCAAGCCGTGGTCCACGTGCACGGAAATGGGCACACGGGATTTCTTGGCATAGTCCACCATCAAGGGGATGGCGATTTCCGCTGGAATGTGCTCATCCTCGTTCTGGGCATGGTTGATGGTGATGGGAATGTTCACTTCTTCTGCTGCGGCGATGACGGCCCTAAGGGAAATCTGGTTGGGCGTGTTGATGGACGCGATGGCGTAGTTGTGCTTCTTCGCATCCTGCAGCATTTCTGCTAAGTTTACGAGCATGTGTATTCTCCTCCTAGTATTGGTTGCGCCTGCGCTTTAGTTTTCTTCCGCCTTCCTGCTGCGCAGCATATCGAAGGTGACCGCGATCAGGATCACGATACCCTTCACCACCAGCTGCCAAAAACTGTGCACATTGAGCAGGTTCAGTCCGTTCTGCAGCACACCGATGATCAAAACGCCGATCATGGCGCTGGCCACACTGCCCGTGCCGCCCAAGAGGCTGACGCCCCCCAAGACACTGGCGGCCACCGCATCCAGTTCCCAGCCGCTGGCCACCGCGGGCTGACCCGAATACATCCTGGCTGCCAGGACTATCCCGGCGAAGGCAGCTAAGAAACCGGAAAGGACATGGACCGTGATCTGCACGGCCTTCACGTTGATTCCCGAATAGCGTGCCGCTTCCAGGTTGCCCCCCACCGCGTAGATGTACCTGCCCATCCTGGTCTTGTTCAGGAACAGGGAAACCAAGATGACCAGGACTGCGGTGTAGATGACGGGCAGGGGAATGCCGGCCACAAAGCCGATCCCCAGGTTGTTGAAGGCCTCCACGGTAATGCGCACCGGGTTAGCGTTGGTGGCAATGTAGGCGGCGCCCCGGGCCACATTCATCACCGCCAGGGTGGCGACAAACGCGGGAACTTTGATGTACGCGACGAACAGGCCGCTGAACAGACCGCACACTACCCCGGAGAGCAGCCCCATCAAAATGGCCAGGGGAATACCGAAGCCCGCCCGGGTGATGAGCACAGCGGTGACCGTACCGGATAGGGCCACAACCGAGCCCAGGGACAGGTCGATGCCGCCGATCATGATGCACATCATCATGCCCAGGGTGAGGATGGCATTGGTGGAGATCTGCCGCAGCAGAGTCATGATGTTGTGCTTGGTGAGAAAGTAAGGTGAAGCGAAGGATAAGACCACGCAGAGCACCACTAGGCCGCTGACGATCGCGATGTTTTTCTTCAAGAAAGTGGTGAAAGCACTGCTTCTGGATTTCAAGAGCTCTCCTGCCATTAGTTAGCCCCTCCTAACAGAATAAGCAACTATTTTCTCCTCGGAGAATTCCTCTTTTGCCAAGGTGGCACTGATGGTGCCCTCATTCATCACACAGATCCGGTCGCTCATGGCCATCACTTCCGGCAGCTCCGAGGAGACCATGATGATGGAAACCCCCTGCTTGGTGAGATCGTGCATGAGCGTGTAGATCTCCGCTTTGGCCCCCACGTCGATGCCCCGGGTGGGTTCATCCAAGATGAGAACCAGGGGTTTGGTGGCCAGCCACTTGGCCAGGACCACCTTCTGCTGGTTGCCGCCGCTGAGCTTGGCGGCGATCTGCCGGTAAGAAGGCGTGACGATGCGAAGGCGTTCCTTGTAGCTGTCGAGGATGGACCGCTCAGCCTTTCTATCCACCCGGAAGCTGCCGATGAACTCCTTCAAAACTGTAATGGTCATATTAAAGCCCACCGTGTTCTTGAGAATCAAACCGTGGGCCTTGCGGTCTTCGGGTACCAGAGCCAAGCCTGCGGCAATGGCGTCTGTGGGGCTTTTGATCTCTGCCCTGCTGCCCCGGAGCAAAATTTCACCCCGGTCGAAGGAGCGGATGCCGAAAATGGCCTCCATGACCTCGGTCCGCCCAGAGCCCACTAGGCCTGTGAAGCCCAGGATCTCGCCTTTCCTGAGCTGGAAGTTGATGTCATGGAATACCCCTTCTTTGGCCAGGCCCCGCACTTCCAGCACCACTTCTGGGGAAATTTCCCGCTGGGCTTGGGAATAGAAGCTGGACAGTTCCCTGCCCACCATCATGCGGATCAGATCATCTTCCGTGGTCTCCTTGGTGATCACGGTACCCACGGTTTCGCCGTCCCGCAAGACTGTAATCCGGTCGGAAATCTCAAAGAGCTCGTCCAGTTTATGAGATATATAAATGATGGCAACGCCGTTCTTTTTCAGCTTGCGGATGAACTCAAAAAGCATTTCCACTTCTTTGTTGGAAAGTGAAGAAGTGGGTTCGTCCATGACAATGATCCTGGCGTTAAAAGAAAGGGCCCGCGCGATTTCCACAAGCTGCTGCTGGGCCAGGCTGAGGGAGGAAACCACAGTACCGGCTTGAAGCCTGATGCCCAGGTCATCCAGGACAGCCTGGGCGCGCCTTTCCATCTCTTTCCTGTTGATGTAGCCGTAGCCTTCTGGTCTTTCGCCGATAAACATGTTCTCCGCAATGGACAGCTCCGGGAAGAGCATCAGCTCCTGATGGATGATGCTGATTCCATACCCCTGGGCATCCCGCACGCTGGCGAGCTGCGCCGGCTGGCCGTCGATGAAGATTTCCCCGCCATCGGGCTGGTAGATAGCCCCCAGGATCTTCATCAAGGTGCTCTTGCCGGCACCGTTGCCGCCCAACAGGGCGTGGACTTCGCCCTCCTTTACTTCCAAGTTGGCGCTTTTGAGGGCATGTACACCGGGAAAACGCTTGTCTATATCGACCATCCTTAATACTGTCTTACCCACAACATACTCCCCTTTAGCTGAGATCAGCGGGAGCATTACCTTCCCGCCGGAGACAAATCGAGCGGGTTGCTGGCATATGCCAGCAACCCACCGTCAAGCTTACTGCCAGCCTTCTGTGCCGTATTCGTCCACGTTGGAGGCATCGATCAAGAAGGTTGGAACCTTGATCTCCTTCTCCACTTCTTCACCGGCCAGAATCTTGTAGGCAACCTCTACGCTTTGCCGGGCGATGTTGATGGGCGACTGGGCTCCGGTTGCGGTCATGCCGCCTTCCTTGATGGAAGCCTTGGCTTCAGGAGCACCGTCAACACCGTAAACGGAAACCTGGTGCAGAAGACCTGCGCTCATCACTGCGGAAAGGGCACCGAGGGCGGATGGGTCGTTGATGGCGAAGAACACATCCAGATCAGGGTTGGCCTGCAGGATTGCCTCTGCGATGGGCAGAGATTCGCCGATGTCGCCCTTGCCGTTTTGCTGGGCAGCGATCTTGTACTGGGCATCAGCTTCAGCCAGGGCGGCCATGAAGCCATCTACCCGCTGTACGCAGGCTTCAGCGTAGGGAGCGTCCAGGATGGCGATCTTGGCGCCACCGGGGAACTTGGCGGTTACGTCCTTACCCACGAGGTAACCGGCCTGCCAGTTGTTGGACACCAGAATGCTGTTCACCAGATCCTTGTCCGCTACGTCGGTGTCGAAGTTGACGACGGGGATGCCCGCTGCCTTGAGCATGTCCAGGGCTGGACGGATACCTTCGGAGTCAACGGGGCAGAGGAACAGCAGGTCGATACCTTGATTGATCATGTCTTCGATTTGCTGGATTTGTGTAGCCATATCCTGCCTGGTATCCAGGGAAATCAGGGTATCGCCGTTGGCTTCAACTTGCTTTCTGATCTCGTTTTCAATGGTGACAAAGAAAGGATTATTCATGGTCATGCAAGTGTAGCCGAATTTGTACCCGGCTGCGAAGGTCAAAGCCGAAAGGCCAAGAACCATGATTAGTGCTGCTACAATGATGGTTGTCGTTCTTTTCATTTCATGCCCTCCATTCGATACTTAGCGTGAGTGTGGTGCGTCCAGGTGCAGCGCAACTGCTGTGCCTTCTGCCATTCCATCCCCCCTTTTGGCTAAATCCTTAGTTCCTGCAGTGACTCATAGGTATCTTGAAACGCCCTTTGGGAGCGTTCTTTCATTTGCAGTGCCGCCAGCATATACAGGCAGTCCAGAAGCACCATCTGGGCCACCGTGGCCCCGGAAGGTTCAAAACCGAAAGAGGTCCTCTCCACGTCAATTGCGTAGAGCACAATGTCGCTCACCGCTTCCAGGGGAACGGCTTTGTAGCTGGTGACGCCAATCGTTTTGCAGCCCTTCTCCCGGGCCCGCCTAAGCCCATCCACAACGTCTTTGGTTCTGCCGTAGGTGCTGATCCCAATCACCAGGTCCTTTTCTGTAACAAGTGAAGTGGCCACAGCCATGGCGTGGGGATCGTTGTAAACTAAGCAGCGGAAGCCCAAGCGGAAAAGGCGGATGCGCAGACTGTTGGCAGTAACCACGGACCGGCCTTGGGCCAGAATAAGGATGGTGTCCGCGGCCACCAGGAGATCCCTAGCGGCACTGAGCTGCTCGTAATCAATGGCTTTGGCCAGGGCCGCCACGGAGCGCAGGTTGTCGTCGATAATTTTCCTGCAGACAACCTCCACGCTGTCCTCTTCCGTAACCCGGGAATAACCGCTCTTTTGGGTGCCCACCTTGGCCACCTCCAGCTGGAACCAGCGGTAGTTTTCATAGCCAAGGGTCTTCACAAACCTGGTTACGGTTGGCTCGCTGACGCTGCATTTTTCCGCCAGCTCCCTGCTGGTCATCCCCTCTAGTTTGTGAAAGTTTTCCAATATGTAGGCGGCCACTCTTTTCTGCGCAGGGTTAAAAGACTCCATCCTGGCCTGGATGTTGATCAGCAGCAGGGGAGTATCCACAGAGGNCCAATCCTCTGTGCTGGCCTCAGGAGTGATCTTTTCAACTGCCGAACCAGCCCGCTGCCCACCGCTCCTCTTCACCGTTAACACTCCCTTGTTAGTTTCTTTCATGAAACTTTCTTTCGTGAAGATTTTCTCGGTGTAATTATATTACGAAATTAATCTCTTGTCAATGTGTTCCGGGGGGTGTGTTTGAGAGGTAACTCCTGGGACGAGATCAGGTGGGACTGCGGGAGTCTTAGGCGCGGGTGGTGTGGCGGGGCACATATGTGGTGTTTGCGCAACAATCTGTGTTACATTTTTTCGGTGGGCTAGCCAGGATGTAACTTGGAGGGTTACGCGAACCACCACTCAGTTCCGCCGCTAAACTGCGGGGATTTAACCAAAAAAGGAATGAGCCCTGTTCATGGGCCCATTCCTCCTTAACCTATTATCTTGACCCCAGAGCTGATGGGACTGCACATCGCCCTGGTTCCCTATTCCTCACGCAACGGCAGCTTGGAGCCTTGTCTGGTAAATACCGGAATTTCGTCAATGGGTGTTGCCACTTCAATGGTTTGACCACCTGCAAAGGTCTGGCCGGTCCAAGCATGCTCCCAGTCAACTCCAGCAGGTAGATAGACCTGCCGGGTCTCAGCCCCAGCATAGAGGACTGGAGCCACCAAGATGTCGGGACCGAACATATACTGATCCTCGACTTCCCACGCCTGTTTGTCCCCTGGGAAGTCGTAGAACAAAGGCCTGATCACTGGAGTGCCCCGACGGTGGGCAGCCTCCATTTGCTCTCTGATGTAAGGTTTCAGGCGTTCCCGCAGGTGCAAGTACTTCACGCAGATCGCGTATACTTCCTCCCCGTAGCTCCACACCTCGTTGGGAGCTCCTGAAGTGCAGATACCTCCACCTTTGGTGCCCAGGGGTTCGGAATGCGGTTCCCTGTCCCCATGGAGCCGCATTACCGGGCAGAACGTTCCGTACTGGAACCACCTGACAAACACCTCGCGGAATTCCGGATCATCTGGAGCGCCGCCGTGGAAACCGCCGATGTCAGTGGTCCACCAAGGAATTCCAGCCATGCCCATGTTGAGACCTGCAGCAACCTGACTGCGCAGGCTCTCAAATGAGGAATGGATATCCCCCGACCAGACTAAGGCCCCGTAGCGCTGACTGCCTGCCCAGGCGCATCTGACAAGGTTTACGATGTTTTCTTGCCCCTCAGCCCGCATCCCGTCGTAGAACGCCTTGGCATACATGAGCGGGTAGACATTCCCAATCTGCACGTTGGGACCCAGATGGTAGCGGTACAAGTCGAAGTCGTAATATGTGTATTCCGGTTCTGCCTCATCCAGCCAGAAAATTCTTATTCCGTAATCGTAGTAGTTCTCCTTGGCCTTGTTCCAGAAATACTCCCGTGCCTCGGGATTGGTGACGTCAATATGGATTGTGTTACCATGGAAGTTCATTGCTATGGGATGTCCCCGATCGGTGCGGATGAGCAGACCCTTTTCCACCATCTCTTGATAGTTCTCGCTCTTGTGATCAACGGTGGGCCAGATGGAAACCATCAGCTCAATACCCATTTCCTTGAGCTCATCCACCATAGCCTGTGGATCTGGCCAGTACTCGGGATCAAACCGCCATTCTCCCTGCATAGTCCAGTGGAAGAAGTCGATCACGATCACCGAAATGGGAAGGTTGCGCCTCTTGTACTCACGGGCGACTTCCAGCAGTTCTTCCTGGGTCTGGTAGCGCAGTTTCGACTGCCAGAACCCCAGACCATACTCGGGCATCATGGGCACTGTGCCGGTGGCCTGGCCATATGTCTCCACTATTTCACTGGGAGTATCTCCGGCGCAAATCCAATAATCCAGATACTTGGTGTACTTAACCTCCCAAGTGGTTATGTTCTTGCCGAAGGTGACTCTCCCTACGGCTGGGTTGTTCCACAGGAACCCGTAACCTAAGCTGGACACCATGAACGGAACGCTAGCCTGCGAGTTGCGGTGAGCCAGCTCCAATTCGCAGCCCTTCAGGTTTAGATAGGGCTGTTGGTACTGACCCATCCCGTAAATCTTCTCGTTAGGAACGGACTCAAACCTCACAGTGAGGGAATAATCGCCGCCCAAAATGGGCTTAAACTCACGGGCTTTGATATTCAGCGCCGAGGCGAAGGATTTCGGCTTAACCCCTGGCTTGTATTTATAGTCCTTGCGGTTTCTCACGTACTCTTCCAACAGCACTTGGTTGTGCTGATTGTAAAACGTCAGCTTGCCATCCTTGGTGAGCTCCGCCCTGATCTTGCCGTTGACAATACTGGCGCCTTCCTCGGCCACAGAAATAGATACATCGGCGGACTGCTGTGCAGGAAGCAGCGCCCAATCCTCCAAGGGCATCTCCGGTCCCTTGGTAGCCCTCACCCGGAGGGCACTGGGCCCCCATGGCTCAATCCAGAGTTCCTCATGATCATAGCGATAGACAAGCCGTTGTTCGGTCTGAATAATCATGTCTGCACCCCCTCGGTCTTAGTGCTCTGTAGGCTCTACGATGGGCAGCTCCGCGCCGTCTCGCAGGAATAGAGGTATTTGGTCAAGAGGTGTCGCAACCTCAACAACTTGCCCACCCTCAAACGTTTCACCGGTCCACACGTTTTTCCATTCCGCACCCTGCGGCAGGTATACGTTCCTGGTCTCCATACGCTCATACAGAACCGGAGCGACCAGAATATCCGGGCCGAACATGTACTGGTCTTCCACTTCCCACGCCTTTGGGTCTTGAGGGAAATCGTAGAAGAGCGGACGGATAACTGGCGTTCCTTTCAAATGCGCGGCTTTCATCTGTTCCCGTATATACGGTTTCAGCCGCTCACGCATGTGCAGATACTTGACACAAATCTCGTAGGCTTCTTCGCCATAGCTCCACACTTCATTGGGCGCGCCGGAATTGACAAAACCACCGCCACTTGTGCCCAACGGTTCTGTATGGGGATCTCTACTGCCGTGGAGCCGCATAACCGGGCAGAAGGTTCCGTACTGGAACCAGCGAACAAACACTTCCCGAAAATCAGGGTCGTCAGGACAACCACCGTGGAAGCCGCCGATATCAGTAGTCCACCACGAAATACCAGCTAGTCCCATGTTCAGTCCCGCAGCCACCTGGTCCCGCAAGCCCTTGAACGAGGAGTGAACATCCCCGGACCAAACAAGTGCGCCGTACCTCTGGCTGCCGGCCCAGGCACACCTGACGAGGTTCACTATGTTCTCCTGACCCTCTGCCTGCATCCCTTCATAGAAACCCTTTGCATACAGCAAGGGATAAATGTTGCCCACTTGGAGGGTAGGTCCTAAATAGTAGCGGTACAAATCGAAATCGTAATAGGTGTATTCCGGTTCGGCTTCGTCCAGCCAAAAGATCTTGATTCCGTAATCGTAGTAGTTTTGCTTCACCTTGTTCCAGACATACTGCCTAGCGGCCGGATTGGTTGCGTCGAAATGAGTGGCATTCCCCCGGGAATCCATGGCGATGCGGTGGCCGCGATCCATACGGATCAAATAGCCTTTTTCCATCATCTCTTGGTAGTTCTCACTCGTGTGGTCCACGGTTGGCCAGATGGATACCATCAGTTCAATGCCCATTTCTTTCAGCTCATCAACCATGGCCTGTGGATCCGGCCAATAATCGGGATCGAATTTCCAATCGCCTTGATTCGTCCAATGGAAGAAATCGATGACGATAACAGAAATCGGAAGGCCGCGCCGCTTGTACTCCCGGGCCACTTCCAGCAGCTCTTCCTGGGTTTGATAGCGCAGCTTAGACTGCCAGAAGCCCAAACCATACTCCGGCATCATGGGCACAGTACCTGTTACCTGCGCGTATTGCTCCACGATCTCGCTGGGGGTGTCCCCGGCACAGATCCAATAATCTATGGCCTTGGTGGAGTGGGCATGCCAAACGGTGGTGTTTTTCCCAAAGGTCACCCTGCCAACAGCGGGGTTGTTCCACAAAAACCCATAGCCTAAGGAGGACAGCATGAAAGGAACACTGGCCTGGGAGTTCCTCTGCGCCAGTTCCAGTTCACAAAGCTTTAGATTGAGAAAGGGCTGCTGATACTGCCCCATCCCGTAGATTTTCTCCTTGGGATCCGACTCAAACCGCACGGTGACCGAATAATCTCCGCCTAGAATGGGTTTGAACCCGCGGGCTTCAATATCCAGTGCCGATGCAAAGGATTTCGGCCTTACACCAGGCTTGAACTGATACTCTTTGCGATTCCTTACGTACTCCTCAAGCAGCACCTCGTTTTTCTGATTGTAAAAGGTGATCTTGCCGTTGTGGTCGATTTCGGCCCAGATTTTCCCATTGCGGATTGCTGCCCCCGCTTCCGTCAGGGAGATCTCCGCCTGCTGCTCCTGTACGGGCAAGAGGGCCCAGTTCTCATCAGGCATTTGCGGTCCCTTAGTCGCCCGCACACGCAGACCGTTACCCCACGCCTCCACCCAGACCATTTCCCCATCATAGCTGTACACAATCCTGTTCCCATCTGAAACTATCATGTAAGACCTCCTGTAACTACTTATATTGTGTTTCCACGCTCGTCTCCTCTAGCTTAGTTGCCCGGAGCAGCTTTGGCCCGTCGGCTAATGGTTACTGCTTAACTGCTCCCGCCGTAATACCGCTTACGATCTGGTTCTGCAGGGCAATGAAGACAATGATGATGGGCAGCGACGCCGCAAAAGACACCGCCATCAGACTATTCCATTCCACCTGGAATTGGCCGATAAAACGATAGATGCCGGCAGTAATGGGGCGCATAGACTCTTTGCTGGTCAACGTTGTCGCAAACAAGAGTTCTCCCCAGGCAAAGAGAAAACTGAAGGCTGCTACCGTCACCAGGCCCGGCTTGGTCAAGGGCAGCATAACACGCCAAAAAGTCCCCCATTTGGAACACCCGTCAATAGCTGCCGCATCCTCAAGACCCTTGGGCAGTCCCAGGAAATACGGTCGCAAGACGAGGATGACGAAAGGTAGTGAAATCGTGGCGTTAGCCAAGATCAATCCGAAGTAGTTGTTGTTGAGACCGAGCCTACCAAAGGTGATGTAAAGGGGTGTGACCAACACAATCGAGGGAAACATCTGGACCATCAACAGAGTCAGCATGATCAGCGTCTTGCCCCGAATTTTAAGACGAGACAAGGCGTAGGACGTTGGCGCGGCCAAAATCACCACAAAGGCCATGGACCCAAGAGCAACGATACAACTGTTCCTGAAGTAGTTGTACACATCTCTGCTCTTGATGAAATTGTCCACGTATGCCTTGAGGGTGGGGTTTTTGGGGATAAGGAGGGGTGGTTTGTGGTAAATCTCGCCCATCGGCTTAATGGATGTTATGAACATCCAGTAGACTGGGAAGAACATAATCAGGCAGCAGACCACGCCCACCAAACAAAACGCAATACTCCGCCTCTTAGACCGTGCACTCATCCCATTATGTCCTCCTTCTGCGTCTCCCTCAGGTACAAACCTGACAAAACGATGAGGAAGACGAATATGACTCCGCTGATAGCTGCACCTTTACCGAAGTTGAAGAACTGGAACGACTGAACATACGAGTAATAGGGAAGAAGTTGTGTGGAGTTCAGCGGTCCACCTTGGGTCATAACATGAACCAAGTCAAACACCTTGGATGTATAGATGAAGCCCAGGATCAGTAGGATCATGATGGTCGGTCTCAAGAGAGGCAGTGTAATCTTCACAAAGACCTGCCAGGGACCTGCCCCATCGATCTTGGCCGCCTCAAACAGCTCTTCAGAAAGGGTCTGCAAACCGCCAAGCAGGATGATCATGTTAAAGGGGATGCCAATCCACACATTGGCAATAATGATTCCCCAAAGAGCAAGTTGTGAGCTAGATAACCAGAGAATGTTCTGTGAGATCAGCCCCGCTCCCCGCAAGAATTGATTCAGTATCCCGAAATCACCGCTCAGAATCCAGCGAAACAGGGTACCCGCCACCACTTTCGGGAGCATCCAGCTGATCATCAGTGTGGCCCTCATAATGTTTGAACCGGGGAACCTGTTATTGAAGAGGACAGCCAGCGCGAAGCCAATGGTGAACTGGAAAAATATGCAGGCAAAAACAAACACCAGCGTGTTCACGAAGGCCGCTTTGAAAATGTCGTCAGACAGAAGTTGTTTGTAATTTGCCAACCCGACCCAGGAACCACCGATCCTGAAGTTCATGACATTGAGGTCGGTCATGCTCAGCCAGATGTTGTAGAGCACAGGATAGATCATGAAAGCTATAATGAACAACACCGTCGGTACAATGAAACTGTAATCAATTATTGTCCCCCATGCCACTTTGAGGCCCTTGCTAAACCTAGACACCCGGCACCATCCTTTGCACATGAATCTTGGTTAGCACATGGACCGGTTAACTCGGTCCATGTGCTTGGAGGCTGTCAGCTGCCTTACGGCAGGAATTGTTTCATCTTAGCGGCAGCGTTCTTGGCTACTGTTTCAACATCCTCGCCCAGCATTGCAGCTTGGAAGGCTTCCTGGAAGATCCTGGACATCTGAGGATAGTCGGGGCCGTAAGCCCGGGCCTTAGCGTACTTCATCTGTTCGTTGAAGATGCTCAGGTATTCATCTTCCTCAAACACCGGGTCGGCTGCTACGTCTCCCCTGCTGGGCAGCCTCTCCTGAGTGCGGATCGCCTGCAGGTAGTTGTCGTACTCCGATGCGAACAAGATGAAAGCAACGGCTTCCTCAAGGTGTTCAGTCTGCGAACTGATAGCCCAGTTTTCGCCNCCNAANCCTGAAGCTCTCTGTTTGTCCATGGGCAGAAGGGCAATACCCCATTCGAAGTCAGCGTTGTCCCTTACGGTGGGGATGTTCCAGGGACCGTTGATCATCATAGCTGCTGCTCCGGAGCAAAATTGCAGGGCAATGTCGTTCTGCTTCATGTTAAGCGTATCTAGAGATACGATACCTTCCTGGACCAGCTTCTGGATGAACGAGAAGAACCTGATCGCCTCTGGGCTGTCAAGGCTATCCAGGTCTGCGCCGGCCTGCCACAGGAAGGAGAGCATCTGGAAGGCACCCTCTTCCGTCAGGTTGGCGCACACGTGCAGTCCCCGCACCTCCGGAGTGGTGAGGCGCTTCGCCACGTCATAGAGCTCCTCCCAGGTTGTGGGAACTTGGTCGATACCGGCTGCCTCAAACATGTCCTTGTTGTAGAAGAGGCACAGGGTGTTGCTGTTTTGTGGCAGTCCGTAATGGCGCCCGTTCCAAATGGTGGAGGACAGTGGTCCGTCGAAGAACTGGTCCGCTTGGCCCCACTCTTGGACGTACTCGGTTATATCAGCCAAGACACCCGCTGCGGCCAAAGCTTGGTGATCCGGATTGTCAATGATCATCAGGTCGGGTGAATGACCCGCGATCGACCCCACTAAAAGCTGCTGCCTGATGTCGCCGAAAGAGTAATATGTTCTCTCAATGCGAATGTGGGGATACTTCTCCTGAAACGCCGCGATCAAGTCGTCCAGCGCCTTGCTTGTATGTGGTTGAGAGTGCCAGTCCCATTGATGTAAAACGATTTGCTCTTGTGCACTTACTAATCCCGCAGCCAAAACCACGACTGTCAAAGCTATTAGCAGACTCTTCTTCACCGAAAGCGTTCTCCTTTCTTGTTCCTATAGTCGCCAATCAACACTAGACCGAGACCCCAACAGCCTTTAACCTACCTTGGCTACCACCCTCTTTCCATAGGCAACTGGTCACAGAGCAATGCAAAACGTTTTGCATGATCGATAGACTCATCGGCTCTACAAACACTCTACTCCGTGTACTTCAGCGAATAATCTGCATCCCCTAGCAGGAAACCCTTGCAGCAGCTGTGGGGCGGTTGTTCTGCACTAGCGCAAAACGTTTTGCATTGACAACAGAATTAGGGGGTTTTTGCTCTCCTAAGGGCTTGCACTGACGGCGGCCCCGTTGACGCCCGTATCTCCAGCGATGGAGGAAGGATGACCTGTCTAACTTCAGAGGCATCATTGATCAGCTTGCCGGCGAGCAAGTCTATGGCCAGCTCGGTCATGGTATCGAAACGGAGGGATATGGCGGTGAGCGCCGGGTCAGTCATCCAACAGCTCCGGCTGTTGCCGAAGGATATCAGTGACACATCTTCGGGAACCCGCATTCCCCGCGCCCGCAGCAGCTTAAGCATGGTCATACACACGAACTCCGAGAGACAGATCATGGCTGAGAAAGCCACCTGGTTCCCAAGGAGTTCCTCCAGGACGGCGGCCGCCTCCTCTTCGCTCTGCCTAGCACTCTTGACTAGACGCGGATCGTACTGGACACCTTTACTGGCCAACGCTCTCTTGTATCCTTCATGGGCGTAATACGAATGGGTGAAGCCATGGGGGTATCCTCCGACAAAGACGATCCTCCGATGCCCCAGTTCGATCAAATAGGTTGTTGCCTGGTACACGCCCTCATCCGAATCGATGTCCACGAAGCTAATTCCATCGTTGTTACGGCATCGTCCCACCAGGACAAAGGGAACTCTGGCATGTTTCTGTAAGCACTGCACGCGAGGATCCTCTAGAAGGACTTCGAAAAGGATAATACCATCCAGCAACCCCGATAGAGCTATCCGTCGGAACTCGCGCATGTCGTCGTGGGGCGTCGTGACAATTAACAGCTGATATCCGTGTTCTCGCAAACGCCTTCCACCAGTAAACAACAGCGTAACAAGGGAAGGGTTCGATTCCACGAACTCTGTTACGGGGAAGCATATGCCGATTACGTTGGTTCTCTGGCTCACAAGCCCCTGAGCTATGGCGTTGGGCACATAACCGGTTTGTTCCACCGCTTCTAAAACCTTCTTCTTGGTCTCAGCGGAAACAGGCCTCCGGTTGCTCAGAACATGGGACACAGTGGTGGGGCTAACACCAGCTACACGGGCCACATCGCGTATCGTTGCCATTCTCATATCATCCTTACGATATTCTATCATTCAACGCAAAACGTTTTTCTCCTTTTCCGAAAAGGTTTTTTGCCACAAAAAAGGTCAACATGTTATCTCATGGTTTCGTTTCTTAGGGGCGAGGAGTGGCGCGGTAGGCAGAACCCCCGTGACCCAGACTGCTCAGCGTGATCCATAGTTTTCAATGAACTTCACTGCAAGCTTAACGGCATCCTCGGGCTGAACCCAAAAGTCAGGAAAGAGTCCAATTCCCTCCCGATCCACAAAATCTCTCCGCAGCTGCAACCCGGTGCCAAACCCCAGACTCAGCTGTGAGTTTGGTAAAGCCGTTTCAACCGGGTTTCCCGCAAGAGATCTGCCGCCGGTATTGGTGCCCAGCAAGACCACATTATCCAATGACGCCAAGATCTCAACAAAAACCTCGCCCGCAGATACTGTCCGCGAGTCCATGAGAACGACCACACCTACATCACTGGGAACTCGTTCGGGGATGGGCCCCAGGGTGATCTCGGACCAACCCGTTTCACTAGTCACCACATGCTCTTCCAGAATCTCCACCGGTACCCTGTACAAAACCGGCCAAGATTTGAAGATTAACTCCCGCACAGTCTTTGTGGACAACTGTGCGCCTGTAAACGGGGATACAAGCGTGGCACCATCGGTGAAGACGCCCAGCCACCTTGCCATCTGTGCTGCGTCTCCGCCCGAGTTCCCGCGCAAATCAATGATGACAGCCTCTTCCTGTCTGACCTCCTGGGCATCTGCAACAAACTTCTCCATAGCTGGTGAATCAAACGAGGATCCCCTTAATGAAACAACCGGTATCCCATCAACTCTGTAATACTCATAGACGGAGCCCTCAGGCACAAGGCTGGAAACCTTTTCTAACCCTAGTGTCAATTCCCTCCGGGATCCGTCTGCCACTAAGGTCACGTCGGCTCTAAGCAGCGCTTCCCCCTCCGGCTCAAGCATGCCAATGCGGTAGACGATTTCTCCCGATTCATTCAGAGAAAATCGCATATACTGTTCAGGCTCTTGCCCATTGATCGCTTCGATATATTCTTTATCGCCATCGTTATCCAAGTAAAACCCGGAATCATCTCTGGAAAATTATACTCGAAGTTCATGTACATCGCTTGCCTCTTGAGGTACCGCCTGTTGCCAACATAGAAATGTCCGTCATTGATGAAGCTCAAATGCTTGTACAGAGTATTCTCGAAAACGCCTGTGGTAAACCGGCGCGGCAAATCTTCTTCTACTTCCCTCACAATCAGCTCTTTGGCGGCTACAAAGCGTTCGTCGCCCCCGAAATACTGATAGCCAGCGTATCCATATTTCAGCAGAGCAAAGAAGAACTCAACATCCTCCAGGGCCTCGTCTTTAAGTAAGACTGCTTTTGACTGGCGGGGCGGATCAGGTATGGAAAGAGCTGGCTCGGCAGCCAAGGACGCATACGGGTAGAGAAGTGAAGCAAACTGCTTCATCACTTTTTCATCAGTTACATAATCATACCAAATCCGATTGGCGGCTGCTACCTCCAGCACGTCTTCGGACCACTGAGCAAACGCCGGTGCACAGAAACAAGCGACGGATAGAACAACAGCCAATACCGCTGCCAAACCAGCTCTCTTCACTGTAATCATTCATTCATCACTTCCTTTCTTTATCCAGCTCTCAACGCGGACTCAAACCAATCCCCCAAAGCACTAACAACTGTTCCATCAGAGCCATAGAGATGGTGTCTGCAAAAGTTGCTCCATCGGCCATTTTTCGGACAATTCTCCATCCTTCCTGCTTACCCTTCTTTCATGAACGTGTTCAGACCTATTAGACTCAGGAGGAAACGCCAGCCCGCCGACAAAAAAGGGGCGCACTTGCCGTCAAGTGCCCCCTCTCTCCTCTTGCATTCTATTCCAGCTTCACCGCCGTCCCAGCGGCAGTCACCATGAGCATGCCGTTGTTGGCCCCGAGCACCTCGTAGTCAAGATCTACGCCCACTACAGCATTGGCGCCCAGCCGGGCAGCCCTGGCACACATCTCCTCGATGGCCACCTGCCGAGCCTGAATCAGTTTATGCTCGTAGGCACCGCTGCGGCCGCCAATCACGTCTGTGATGCTGGCCATAAAATCCCGCATTATGTTGGCCCCCATGATCGCTTCCCCCGCAACCACTCCACAGTACTCAACGATCCTTCTGCCCTCCACATTGGGCGTTGTGGTGACGATCATCCCGATACCTCCATTCCGCATACTCCCCACTATTTCTCCCGCAGACAGTTTATTCCTCTCTCCAATGACAGTTGCTTCTGCGCCAACTCATGGGTAACTCGAATGGGACGCCAAAGAGTTACTGGGGGTCTCCACAATCTGGAAGGTATCCGCGGAAGAGTATGGAACTCTTTGCTAAAGGTTTCGCTATTCGTTTCAACCGCTCTCACCTGTGGGCCAGTCGTACGACCGAGTGGTCAACCAGCTGTCGTTGAGCCGGTACAAATCTTAGAAAGGGGCATCCCTGTGGCAGTAATGGCAAAGCTCTGCAGGAACTGCAGTTTTGGGAGCAAGGCGGATAGGTGTCTGGTGTGCGGAAAGCCCACCTTTGGTCGAGGCGTGTTGGCTCGGATCTGTGATCGCTGCGGTTTTGGTTCCAAAAAAGACAACTGCGTAGTTTGTGGGAAAAACACATTTGGGAAAGGCGTCGCCGCCCATCTCTGCAATCAGTGTTCCTTCGGCAGCAAAAAGGATCGTTGCGTTTTGTGTGGTAAGCGGCTTTAGGCAAGACGAGACTACATAGGGTCTAGGATCGCAGCCTTGTCCCAGGTGTTCAGCCCCTGTTCTCGGACAAGGCTCTTCGCGTTTGGCCTTGGCAAATGGTCCTCAGAGACCTACGCGTTGCTTGAGTTACCGCCGCCCAGAGGGATCGTTCTCAAGGAGGCTATCCCTCCCCTAAACAGGCACCGATTGGCCAAAGGTAACTCAAGAGGTAACACGGGGAAGCCGCTAACGGGAAGGAACCGGGAGATGTGTATGGTATTCCTTTAAGCAAGACCGGTCCCCATAATTCTCCATGGTCAATCCTGGCAAGAGCGCAGAACGGCTGTGGAGAGGCGGGCTTAGAGGATCGCGGACCAGAAGTTTGATGTACACGTAGGCAACGCCGGCAAAACCCCAGGAAGGGGGGATGGTGGTTGAACAGCAAAGGGCCCGCTGACCGTGCAGGTAGGAAGGGTAAAGAGGTGCGCGACAAGGAAGGCCACGACCAGGCGAAAGTCCTTAGCGACAAGGATTTGGAGGCAGTGACGGGGACGGGCGGCACCCACACCATCAAGCACCCGGGCTACGACCACTTACTTGATCCTAAGAAAGGCAATTAGGTGTGTGAACGCGCTCCGGAGTCCGTGGACCAGCCCGCCTTATCGATGGCGCGCCCGGCTTGCCGAGAGGTCACCCCGGGTATCCACAAACTGGAAGGACTTCGGCGGTGAGTGGGGTACTCCTTAGCTAAAGACCTCTTCTCAACGCACGGCGGAGACTACTCGCAAAGCGAAGGAAAGATTATTCCAGAGGCCAACCACCAATGGGCGGCGGAAAACCCCAAAAAGAGCTCATTGCCCAGTGGGCAAAACCCCTGAAGGGAGGCATGTTACGTGAGCAACCAAAAATCCACCCGCCGTCCAGGCA
>JGI24713J26584_10001408_pt1 | contig 17683 bp, 18 predicted proteins | sample BioPla4DNA1_FD_26584 | JGI IMG/M metagenome (IMG submission 26584) | reverse complement strand
GTGTAAGAACTATATAAAGAAAAGCAAAACCTATATAGAAGGGGAAAGGAAGTTTTTGTTAGATGAGCTAAAGAAAATTCAAGGGATTAAGCCCTATCCAACTCACACTAATTTCATCCTCATAAAGCTTTTAAGACACAAGGAAGATTACGCATTCCACTTCTTCCTAAAAAGGGGTTTAGTAATTAGGAAGTGTTCCAACTTCAAGGGCTTAGACAATAGCTACATAAGGGTAGCCATTAAGGATAGGAAGAACAATTTAAGGTTAATTGAGGCCTTTAAAGAATTGGAGGAAAGAATATGAAAACCATAATGATTACAGCCCCCCAAAGCAATGAGGGCAAAACCCTAATTAGCCTTGGGTTAATTAGGGCTCTTAAAAATAGGGGCTTGGATGTATCCGCCTTTAAAACTGGACCAGATTTTATTGACACCAGCTATTTAGCCCTGGCTTCAAAGAAAAGGGCAGGAAACTTGGACATGCACATGATGGGAGAGGAGGGAATAAAAATAGCCTTATCCATGAATAGGGGAGAATATGCAGTAATTGAAGGGGCTATGGGCTATTTCGATGGGATATATAATAGTTTTGAAAACTCCAGCTATCATATATCCAACAAGTTGAATATAAATGCCATCCTTATCTATACCCCTAAAGGGGAGATGTTTTCTGCCATTCCAAAGATAAAGGGCATGATAGATTTCCCAAGGTCTAGAATTAAAGGCATCATCTTTAATAGGGTAAACAAGGCTANCTATATGCTATTAAAGGAAAGGGTGGAGGAATATACAGGTCTTAAGGTGCTAGGTTATGTAGAAAATGAGGAAGAAGCCAATTTAGGAAGTAGATTTAGAGCCTTGGTAGAAGGAACCCAAAATAAGGAGGCAGAGGACCTAATTGAAAGGACAGCAGAAATTTTAGTAAAGACTGTAGACCTAGATGGCATAATCAGCCTGATGAAGGACTTAGAAATAAGGGAGTATCAATATCCAAGGAAGAGGGATATAAAGGTTTCCATAGCCTATGATGAGGCCTTTTCCTTCTATTACAGTGAAAATTTAAAGCTACTAGAAAGGGTCTGCCAGGTGGAACACTTCTCTCCNATAAAGGATAGAAAAGTGCCAAAATGCCATTTACTCTATATCGGTGGAGGCTACCCTGAACTATATAAAGAAGAACTTTCTCAAAATAAGGCAATGCTTTCTTCCATTAGGGAAATGGCTGAAGGAGGGGCATATATCTACGCCGAATCTGGCGGCTTTATGTATTTAGTTGAGGAGATAGAAGGCTATCCCATGGTAGGTATATTTAAGGGGAAGGCCTATATGACCGACAGGCTTCAAAGGTTTGGATACTGCAATATCAAGCTTAGGGAGGATAGCCTTTTAGGCAAAAAAGGAGAAAGCTTAAAAGCTAATGAATCCCACCGCTCCCTTATAGAAATAGAGGGTAGGCCCTTATATGACATACAGAAGGCTAAAAGCCAAAGAAGTTGGCAGTGTGGCTATGGATATAAAAATGTATTGGCAGCCTACCCCTATATCAACTTCCTAGGAAATTTAAAGGCCTTTAATTTCCTGTTGGATAGGATAGACAATAAAAGATAAGGAGGAGAGCCATGTATTTAAAAGATCCAATGGCAATAGAGAATAGGAGCATGGACATAATAGAGGAGGTAATGAAGGATACAAGCTTTAGTCAGCAGGAAAAGATTATTGTAAAGAGGATGATCCACACAACAGGGGATTTTGAATATAGGAAGATAGTAGATTTTAGGAATGACTTTGTTAGCAGGGCCCTGGCCAGCATAGAAGAAGGGGGAGTAATATTTACCGACAGCAAGATGGCCTACGTGGGGATAAATAAAAGGACCCTATCTAAGAGTAAGTGTAGGCTGAAATGTTTTATCGATAATGAAANGACCTTTTCCCTATCTAAGGAATTAAAGACCACTCGTTCCCAAGCAGCTGTAGACTTAGCTGTAGAAGAAGGGATAGACATGTTCGTGATAGGGAATGCCCCTACAGCCCTCTTTAGGCTATTGGAACTGGTAAAGGAAGGGAAGGTTAAGCCTAGATTCATAGTGGGAGTTCCTGTAGGCTTTGTAGGAGCAGCTGAGTCTAAAGAGCTTTTAAGGGAATTGGATATGCCTTCTATTTCTACCGTGGGCACAAAGGGGGGAAGCAATGTAGCTGCATCAATTATCAATGCCCTATTATACATGGGGGCAGGAAGATGAGATTAGATCTGTATGTAATAAAGGACGGAAAGAGACTTCGATGCGGTTACACCACTGGTTCATGCGCTGCGGCAGCTAGTAAGGCTGCAGTCCTTATGCTTGAAAGAGGACAAATTCCAAGATTTGTTGAAATAGACACCCCAGCCGGCATAAGGCTGAAACTAGAAATAATGGACCCCAAGCTAGAAGAGAACAAAGCCTCCTGCTGTGTAATCAAAGACGGAGGGGACGACCCGGATGTAACAGATGGAATGAAGATATATGCCCAGGTGGAAAGAAGGGAAGATAAAAAAATTTCTATAGATGGGGGAATAGGCATAGGAAGGATTACAAGAAAGGGCCTATTTGGGGAAGTGGGAGAGGCTGCTATAAATCCCGTTCCCAAAAGGATGATAGAAGAGGAAATAAGAAAAGTTTCCCCTAAAGGCTATAATGTATTAATCTACGCCCCTGAAGGGGTAGAGATTAGCAAAAAAACCTACAATGAAAAGATCGGAATCAAGGGAGGCATATCCATAATAGGAACCAAGGGCATAGTATACCCCATGTCTAAGGAAGCTATGTTAAAGACCATATACATGGAAGTAGATGCCATAGAAGATAGCTATGGCAAGGATGAAATAGTTTTAGTGCCGGGAAATTATGGAGAAAAGCTTGCCAAATCCTTGGAGCTAAAGGGCGGCATAGTAAAGGTTTCCAACTTTATTGGAGAAAGCCTTCTCTACATATACAAGAAGGGCTTTAAATCCATGACCCTACTAGGCCATATAGGGAAATTTGCTAAACTTTCCATAGGAATATTTAACACCCATAGCAGCATATCAGATGCCAGGATGGAAGCCTTTGTATACTACTTAGCCTTAAAGGGAGTAGCTCAGCCCTTCTTACAAAGAATAAGGAAGTGCTTAACAGCAGAGGAAGGACTAAAGCTTTGTATTGAAGAGGGATATGGTGACATTGTAAGGGATATGGAAAAGGGGGCAGAGGAAAGGATTAGAAGATACCTAAAGGATGAAGCTTACCCAGTCAGGGTACTTATATATTCCATGGAAAGGGGAGTTTTTATGGGGTAGTAGTAGCCGGAGTAGGGCCCGGCAATCCAAAATATTTAACCTTGGAAGTAAAAGAGGCCATAGAAAGCTTTGAAAGGGTAGTGGCCTTTGGTAGGGTTTGTGAATCCTTGAAGGACATTAGAAGGGATATTGTAAGCCTAGAGAAGGTTAGCCATATAGACCCTTTTCTCAAAGAAGGCTGTAACACCTTAATACTGGCCTCAGGAGACCCTTGCTTTTATGGGATTGTAGAATATCTTAAGGGAAAGGGCCTAGAGCTTGAAAAGATAATGCCTGGCCTATCCTCCTTCCAGTATATGATGGCAAAGCTTAATAAAAGCTGGCAGGGGGCTAATTTCATATCCCTACACGGCAGGGATGAAGGCTTAAAAAGCGTCAAGGATTACAAGCTATCCATCATCCTTACGGATAAGAAAAATACAGCTGATGAAATCTCCAAAAGGCTAGATGAATTGGGTATCAAGGGAAAAATATATGCAGGCTTCAACCTTTCCTATGAAGATGAAAGGATAGTTAAGAAAAATATAGGAGAAAAAATAGAGGATTATTCTCCTCTAGCTGTGGTGGTGATAGAAAATGAGATGGATTAGGGATGAAGACTTCATAAGGGGCAAGATCCCAATGACCAAATTCAATATGAGGATATTGACCATGGGTTATTTGTCCATCCAAAAAGGGGACAGGCTGTTAGACATTGGGGCNGGCACAGGCAGCATATCCATAGAGGCCTGCTTACAAGGAGCCAGGGTCTGGGCAATAGAGAAGAAAGAAGAGGCCGTAGACCTTATTAGGAAAAATAAGGCTAAATTTAATGTGGATATGGAATTGATACATGGTAAAGCACCCCAAGACCTACCAGACCTTAAATTCAACAAGTGCTTCCTAGGAGGAAGTGACGGTAAATTAGAAGCCATATTTGAATATCTGGAGGGCCATTTGGAAGCCCAAGGTATATTATGNGCCAATTTTGTAACCCTGAAAAACTTAAACCTTTTTCTCCACTTGTTGAAGGATTATGGATATGTTGATCATGAAGTTCAGCTGATACAATCAGCCTATATGGATTGCATAGGCCTGATGAAGGGAAACAACCCCATTTTCATAGTAAGGGGAGTAAAGGGATAAAGCTACTAGATTTCTTAGCTGGAAAGGAGGAAGCTAAATGGTTAGTTTTGTAGGAGCAGGACCTGGTCATATAGATTTAATCACAGTTAAGGGTAGGAAGCTATTGGAAGAAGCCGATATGGTCATATATGCAGGAAGTTTGGTGTCGGAAGAACACCTAAAATTTTGCAAGGACTCCTGTCAAATATACAATAGCGCTTCCATGACCTTGGAAGAAATAGTGGATAAGATGGAAGAGGCAGTAAAAGAGGGATTAAGGGTAGTAAGGCTACACACGGGAGACCCAACCATCTACGGCGCCATTCAGGAACAGATGGATTTACTAGAAAAAAGGGGTATAAACTATGAGGTCATCCCTGGCGTTAGTTCCTTTACCGCTGCCTCTTCAGCCATAAAGAGGGAGTTTACCCTACCTGATGTAAGCCAAACCGTTATCCTAACTAGGATAGAGGGAAGAACCAAAGTACCGGAAGAAGAGGATTTAGAACTACTCGCCAAACACCAGGCTTCCATGGCTCTCTTCCTATCGGTAAAGTATATGGATAGGGTGGTGGAAAAGCTTAAAAAAGGCTTCGGTAGGGAAGACGTGCCGGTGGCGGTAGTCTACAAGGCAACTTGGGAGGATGAGAAAATAATAAGAGGGACTTTAAGGGATATAAAGGAAAAGGTGGAAGAGGAAGGAATTATTAAAACAGCCATCATACTAGTGGGAGACTTCATAAAAGGAGAATATGAAAGGTCCAAATTATACGATCCATCCTATTCCCATGAGTATAGGGAGGCAAGAAGATGAAGATTGCCTGTATATCCTTTACTAAAAGAGGAAGGGAAGTAGGGGATAGATTAGTAAAATTAAGCTGTAAAACCAATGAATACAGTATTACTCACTATATCAATGCTGAAATCCATGGGGGAATAAAATCCATAATACCTTATCTGCTAAAGGAATATGAAGGCCTAATTTTTGTATCGGCTACAGGCATAGCGGTTAGACTTATGAAACCCTACATTATAGATAAAACCAAAGATCCAGCTGTAGTTGTAGTAGACGATGGGGCTAAATTTGCTATAAGCCTTTTATCAGGTCATATAGGCGGGGCCAATAGACTAGCCCAATGGGTGGGAAGTGTTTTAAAAGCTATTCCCGTCATTACCACTGCTTCTGATAATAGGGGCATAGAATCCATCGACATTTTTGCCATGAAAAATAACTATCATATTGAGAATATAGAGGCTGTAAAGGAAATCACTGCCATGATGGTAAATGGGGATAAGATAGGCTTTTATTCAGAGATGGAAGAAATGATCAACTACGATAATTTTGCAATATTAGAAAGCCTTGAAGGTACAGATCCTTCCATTGATGGAGCAATAGTAGTAAGCTCTAAAAGAAGCCTTAAAATCCCCTATGAAAAATACTGCCTGCTTATTCCTAAGAATATAAACATAGGCATTGGCTGCAGGAAGGGGGTAGAGGGAAAAAGGATAATAGAATTGATTGAAGATACCTTAGACCAGTTAAACCTATCAGTAAAAGGGATTAAGGCAATAGGGACTGTGGAAGTAAAAAGGGAAGAAGCAGGAATAATAGAAGCTTGTAAATACTTCAATTGCCCTTTAAAGATTTTTTCCTTAGAGGAAATAAAAAGGGTGGAGGATAAGTTTTCAAAATCCCAATTTGTAAAGGAAACCATAGGGGTCTACTCGGTGTCGGAACCCTCCGCCTACCTACTAGGCGGACAGCTGTTAGCTAATAAAATCAGAAGAGATGGAATAACCCTATCCATAGCAAAGGAGGTTTATAAAGGATGATCTGAATACTAGGAGGGACCACTGAATCCAGAAAGCTTATAGGCAGGATAAGGGATTTGGATAATTTTATAGTCAGCCTGGCAACGGACAGTGGCAAGGACTTTATCCACAGTCCCAAACTTATTACTGGCAGAATGGATTATGAGGATATGCTGGACTTTGTTACTGAAAATCGGGTATCCCTTATAGTGGACCTAACCCATCCCTATGCGAAAATGGTTACCCATAACGCCAAGAGGGTGGCGGCTAAGAAGGGTATAGGCTATGTAAGATATGTTAGAAGGAAGGTAATCCCTGAATCCAAGGGCATATACTTAAAGAATTATCAAGAAGCCTTTGCCTATATTTCTAAACTGAAGGAGAAAACGGTATTTTTTACTACCGGCTCCAAAAACATTGGGGACTTTGAAAGGGTACGAGGAGAAAATAGATTTATCTATAGAATACTTCCAGCCCTAGAAAGCCTAGAAATATGCAGGAAGTATAATATAAACTTAAGGGACATAGTAGCAGTTTTAGGCCCCTTTTCAAAAGAGCTTAACAAGGCTATGTTTAAAGAATATCAGGCTGACTATGTAGTTATGAAGGATAGCGGTCAGGAAGGAGGCAGCCTAGAAAAGATAAAAGCCTGTCAAGAGTTGGGAATAACCCCTATTATAATAGGTAGAGAAATGGAAGAAGGATATGATAACTTAGATGAGATAGAAGAAATAATAAGGAGGCATCATAATTAAACATTCCTATAGGTTTTTTAGAAATTTGGATTGCGAATACTTCCCCTGCCATAGGGTAAAGGATGAGGAAAATTTTAATTGTCTCTTTTGCTATTGCCCACTATATTTTTTACAAGAATGTGGTGGCAATCACTTTGACAACAAGGGCATAAAGGACTGTACCAACTGTCTAATACCCCATGGCCCCAAGGGCTATGACTATATAAATAATAAAATAATGGAGATAAACAGGCTAAAAAGGAAAACAAATACTTAATGGGATGGCTCTCCATCCCATTAAATGTCTATACCAAGGAGTTTATTTATTCAATTAATAGATAGGGTAACGGAGATCTATAAGCAAAAGATAAGGGTAGGATGCACCGGATGTGAATACTGCCTGCCTTGTGAAGTAGATGTTAATATACCCTACATATTTCAAATATACAACGACCTACACGTATTTGGAATGGAGGAGAATTCCAAAAGGATATATAAATCCTACATGGAAAAGGAAAAGGATGCTTCCAGATGTATAGAGTGTGGGAAGTGCGAAAGCCTATGTCCGCAAGGTCTGGAGATAAGGGACTATCTAAAAGAGGCCCACTTGGCTCTAGCCAAGTAGACCTTTGGTATTAATTGATACAATAAAATAGTCTCATTGACAAGATAAAACCTCTCTTGTAATATTATGTTACAGGGAGGTATTTTTATGCCACAAGAATATCAGATAGGAAAGAGAATAAAAGCCATCAGAGAAGATAAGGGATTAAGTCAATCCAAAGTAGTAGAAAAGCTAAAGGAATATGACATAAAGATGAGCAGGGAGACCCTCAGTAAGATTGAAAACAACAGTAGGTCCGTATATGCTATAGAACTAAAAGCCTTATCCAAGGTGCTTGATGTAGATATAAACGATTTTTTCCATGAAGAGGAAGCTGAGGATATGGTAACTTTCTTTAGGAAGAGGAAGTTTTCTAATAAAGCACTTGAGGAGATTTCCAAACTACAGGAGATGGTAAAAGTCTTCCTTAAGCATGAAAGGATGTATAAGGAAGGTAGATAATGGACCATAACTAGGAAGGATGAAAGGGTTTGAAAGAAAATATTAACATTCCCCATGAACTATTTAGGCTTAAAATCAAAGAACTGGCAGAAGAGGTAAGGTTTAAATTTGCCAAGAAGGGCTTATCCGATATATTCGATATCCTTTCCGAAAGCAGCTTTTTAATAAGGAAGCCTTTAGACTTAGAGGAGCTTTCCGGCTTTATCACCTACTTTGAAGNNCGCTTTATAGTATATTTAAATAGTAATTTCACCCTAGGCCATGAACGCTACACAGCTGCCCATGAACTATACCATATTATCTACAATGAAGGCATATTAAAGAAGGAAAAAATCTTCTTAGATAAGGAAAAATATCAGGAGGAAGAAATTAAGGCCGATGTATTTGCAGCTGAATTTTTAATGCCTGAAGACTATGTAAAGGAGATATTCTATAAATTGGTAGATGTGGATAGGGANCATGTAGAGCCTAAACATGTGGTTAGGATGCACAACTTTTTCAAGGTAAGCTATAGGGCCATGCTAAAAAGGCTGATCCAGCTTAAGCTATGTTCAGCAAAAAAGTATCCCGATCTAATCCAAATAGCCACCTTAGAAAACAAGGATAAACTCCAAGCCCTAACCAGGGAAGAAGGCTACAGTCTGGATTTAATAGTTCCATCTAAGGAAACCTACATACCCAAGGAATATCTAATATATGTTAAATCCAACTACGAAAGGGGAAAAATTAGCTATGAAAAATTAAAGGAAACCCTAGATTTTATAGACTTAAGCCCAGAAGATTTGGGTTATCCCAAGGACTAAGTCCTTGGGATTTTTAAGTTTATAAGGCAGGAAAAATGGAATTTTTGTCGAATATAAAAAGATAGATAAATTTGTGTCAATGAATTAGTATGCAGTGTAAGCTAAATGATAATTAGGGAGGTATTCTGGTGGATTCTCAAGGCTTTAATGCTTATACCAAGTATAGGATATTACAGCATGCTTTAAAAAGTGGGAATGTTTCCAAAACATGTGAACTGTTTGGAATCTCTAGAACAGCCTTTTATAATTGGAAGGATTCCTATAATAAATATGGTATAGCCGGCCTTGAAAATAAAAAGCCTAAAAAACCTAATATGCCCAACCAGGTAGCAAGGGCAATCGAAAGGGAAATATTAGCCTATGTAGAAAAGTACCCTCAAGATGGGCCAAGAAGGATATTTTATGAATTAAAGGCTGAGGGAATAGAGGTGGGGGAAACGGGCATATACAATGTTTTAAAGAGGAATAATCTAAATAGGAGAAAGGATAGAGTAGAATATGCTAGAAATAGGGCCTTAAGTAATAAGGGCAGTAGTAGGTTAAATAAAAGGATGCCTAAATTGATAGGGGTAGATAAGAGATATCCAGGCTATTTGGTTCTTCAGAGAATAGACTTCATGGGGACCTTTGATGGCATAGGTAGGCTATACCAGTACTGTTTTTATGATACCGNCTCAAAATGGGGGGAAGTAAAATTATATAATAGAAAGCAGGATATAGACATCTGGCATTATTTTGAGGTTAAATTAATATATCTACTAGATACCTTCAATTTGACTATAGAGAATTTGGTTACTGAAAGGGATAGGGAATTTTTGCCCTTTTTTGTCAAAGGGGATAAGTACAAGGAGATTATTGAAGGCTACAATATAAATCATCTATTCCTATCCCCTGAAGAAACGGATATATTTGAGGACATTATGGAATTTAATGANTATCTAGTAAAAGAATTTTATAATAAGATCCTTATAAAGGAAAAGCTGGATTCCTTTATAAAGATTGAAAATAGGATGACTAGCTTTATAAGGGAGTACAATTTTACAAATATTATTTCCCAAGGCCCCAATGCAGGTAAAACACCAGCTGAAGCAGTTCTTGAAAGGGCAATAGAAAATGGGACAGATTTGGATACCCTACCCCTTTGGCTGTTAGCCTTAATAAACTCTCCGCGAAGGGGTGTAGAATATGAGTAAGAAGAATTGGAGAATTGCTGTAATAGGAGGAGGCCTTTCTGGCTTGGTATTGGCTGAAGGCCTTCAGCGGAAAGGATATGAAAAGGTAACCCTCTTCGAAAAGGATGTCCGCCTGGGAGGGAAATTATATACCATCTGGTATGATGATAAGTCCTATGAATTAGGGGCCATATTTGGCCTACCTACTTATAAAAAACTTATTGCCTTGATGGATAGACTTAACATTAAGGCGGATGGCCCTAAATTATCCCGCAACAATTATAATGCCGATGGGGAAAAGATAATGCCCATACCCAAGGAGGATATAAGGGGATTTATAGAGGAGCTTAATCGCTTGCCCAAAGTTTTAGATACATATGAATCTTTAAAAAGGCCTAACATAAGGAATGTAGAAGAAAGCCTTATGTTACCCTTCTCAAAATGGTGCGATATGCATAATTTCAAAGTTTTGAAAACCGTTTATGTCCACTATTTTACCATATTTGGATTAGGAAATATAGATGAGGTGCCTGCCCTTTATGTATTGAGAATAATGAATTATAATCACCTGATGTGCTTTATGAACATTCCCCAGTTTTACACCTGGGAAAGAGGGGTTGCTGTATTGGCAGAAAGTTTAGCAAGGAAAATAAGGGATGTTAGGCTGGGCCAGGAAGTAATAGATATAAGCTTGTCTGCTCAAGCAACTCTATGGCTAGAAACCCCCTATGAAAAATTAGAATTCGATAAGGTTATAATCACAGCCCCATTAGATCAATTTTCAGATTTAGACTTATGGGATGAGGAAACCAAAGGCTACCTCAGGAGTATTAAGTACCAGAACTTTAATGTTTATGCCTTTATCGTTGACAACCTTCCCAAAGGATGTGGCTGTGTATTGGACAACCTATCCCCTGATAGGCGAGGCCACATCATGATATGGGATTCTAGGTGGAATATTTCTGATGTAGAGGGGATGGTAATTCTTTATAGCTATGAGCCTCCAAAGACCTCCAATAAAACTCCCTTGGAATATATAAAAGAAGACCTAGCTAGATTAGGCATCAAAAACCCAAGATTGTATCAGGCTAAAGAGTGGAAGCACTGCCCCTATGTAGATAGCCACATTTTAGAGCAGGGATTCTATGATAAGCTGGATTCCATCCAGGGTAAAAANAATCTATATTTAGCTGGTGAAATTATGAGCATGCTATCNATAGAAAACAGCATCCAATATTCAGAATATCTATTGGACAGCTACTTTTAAACCTCCTAATATAAGGGGGTTTTTTCTAATTGGCAGAAAAGCTTAATAAATAATCAAATATTTTACATTGGAGTAAACTTTATAGATTGTTTCATTAAATGCTGTTAAAATCAAGCCTAGCAAAAAATATATGTAAACACTACTTAAAATAAAATCTCCCTAAACTTGAATTTATCAGACTTCTATAATTTTGACAGTTAACAATCCATTGGTTACAATCTTATTTGATAAAATAATAACAAACGCTTTTATTTACAGTCCAATCCAAGCTAAATCATGATTAACTTATATTAAAGAGGGGAAAAATTCATCTATATCTTCTAAGAGGGGGATTGTTTATGTTTACATTCAATTATCAAGAAGGGGCAAGCCTACTTTCAGCCTGGGGAATGTGGTTTGTGGTCTTGGCTATGCTTTTTCTATTCAATGAATTCTCAAGAAGGTCTAAAATGGGGGCCTTTATTAGTTTTATAATCCTACCAGCTGTTTTATCCCTTCTGTGGTTTACGGTATTAAAAGATAAAACCTATACCGACTGGTTCCACTTAGCCAAGGTATACTCAGCTATTGCAGGCTGTATAGGCTTTTGGCTTATAAGGCACTATGAAAAGAGGGATAAAGTTACTGGGGAGATTATATGGCGGCTTAGGGATAAGAAGCTGGCCTTAGCCTTTCCACCACTAATCTTAGCTATAAACATTTTAGAAGCTGTAATTCGTGATATCCAGATTGGTAGGCTTGGGCTTAATAAGGAGTTATTTGAAGGCCAAATCATGATGAGCGGCTCCTGGAATTATATGAATGCCCTGGCTGGTATATTAAATATTATAACCATTACAGGCTGGTTTGGAATCGTCATAAGGAAGGAAACGGAAAAAGATAAAAGTAGAGACATGCTCTGGCCTGATATGATGTGGTTTTGGATAGTAGCTTACGATCTATGGAATTTTGCTTATACCTATAATTGCTTGCCCGGCCATTCCTGGTATTGTGGTTTAGCCTTGCTTTTAGCACCAACCATATGTGCTTTTACAGTGGGAAAAGGGGCATGGCTACAACATAGAGCCCATACACTAGCCATTTGGTGTATGTTTGCTCAAACCTTCCCAAATTTCCAGGACCAAGGAAAGTATATGGTAATGTCTACCTACAATCCAAGAATCTATTTTGCAGTAAGCTTTATAGCCCTAATAGCCAATATAGCTGTATTGGTATACATGCTTTATAAGGTTAGAAGCACTAAGAGAAATCCATATCTAGGCGAATTATATGTAGATTTGCCTGGCCACAAGAAGGTCAAAGAACTGGGAGAACCCTCTATCCTAGATGTTAAGGCTACATATTAATGGCCTACCCCTACTAACTTGCTTTAGTAGGGGCAATTTAAATTTTACATTGAAGTTTAGTTGACACAAAAAATACCAAATACTATTAAAGCCCTAATTAATTGAAGGATAATTTTTCTTAAACTGTAAAGGAAACATGAAATAAAAAGTGNCNAAGCCTTGAAATTACAAGCCTAACAAAGTTTGACAGAAATTTTTGAATTAAATACAATTTAGTTGACAAAAGAATAACAAACGCTTAGTATTAGTAAATTTATGTTAGGGGGAAGCAAGTTGAATGATGAACTTTGGTATGAATGTGTAAAATTTCATGGGCATGAATGCCCGGGGCTAGCTATAGGATTTAGGGCTGCCTTAATAGCAAAGGAAAAGATGGAAGTAAGCTTTTCCCAAGATGAAGAGATAGTATGTATAACTGAAAATGATGCCTGTGGGGTAGATGCTATTCAAGTAATAACAGGCTGTACCCTAGGTAAAGGAAACTTGATTTTAAAAAATACTGGCAAGATGGCCTTTACATTTATTAATAGGAAGGATGGAAAGGCCTTAAGGTTATTACTAAAAGATGATAATAGGCAGATGGAAAGAAGTGAAAGGCAGCAATATATATTAACTGGCCCTAAGGAGGAATTATTTAAGATGGAATGGGTTAATGCAATCATTCCAGAAAAGGCAAGGAGATTTCAGACTGTGGTCTGTCAAGTATGTAATGAAGGGGCTGCTGAAAACAAGATACGCCTGCAGGAGGGAAAGAAGGTCTGCCTTGATTGTTATATGGAATACTCTAGGGGCTGGTAGTTTATTTGAGGCCTAGCTATAAAAGAAAAATTTAAAGAAGGGTGGTCATATGGTGAGGGAATTTAAGGTTATCGAAATTAAGGAAAGCGTATTTGAGGACAATAATAAAAGGGCCGACCTATTAAGGGAGGAGCTTAAAAAGAATAAGACCTTCTTATTAAATTTAATGTCTTCTCCAGGCTCCGGAAAAACCTCTACTGTCCTTAGGACCATTGAAGCCTTAGGAGATGAGATGAAAATTGGAGTCCTAGAAGCAGATATCGATTCAGATGTGGATGCTCAGGCAGTGTTTAAGACTGGGACAAGGGTGGTGCAGCTTCACACTGGGGGCATGTGCCATCTAGATGCGGAAATGACCAGGCAGGGTATAGAGGAGTTGGGAATAAAGGATATAGACTTTGTAATATTAGAAAATGTAGGAAACTTAGTATGTCCAGCAGAATTCGATACTGGTGCTTGTAAAAATGCCATGATTTTAAGTGTACCAGAAGGTGATGACAAGCCATTAAAATATCCCCTAATGTTTTCAAAGGTTGATGTGCTATTGATTAACAAGATTGACACCTTAGACTACTTTGATTTTGATATAGAAAAATTAAAAGAGCGGGTTAAAAAACTGAATCCAAACGTAAAGATCATTCCAATATCAGCTAAAACTGGGGAAGGAATAGATGAATGGGCAGATTGGTTGCGTACTGAGATTAAAAGATGGAAGGAAGAAAACTAAACTTAAGGGGGGCAATGTATGGTTAAGGAGAAGGTTTTAGAACTGGCTAATCATATAGGCATGAAAAAGCCTGGTTCCAAATCGGCTTATAAGCCTACTGATCCAGAATATATGATATTAGAACCGGTTGTTACAGATGAAATGGCAGAAGNAGGCCTGTGTTTAGAGTTTAGAAAACCCAAATCTGCTGAAGAGGTGGCCAAAGAGTGTGGCAAATCCCTAGAAGAGACGGAAAAGCTTTTATGGGATTTGGCCATGGCAGGGGTTTGCTTTGTAAATAAAATAGATGGGGTAGATAAATATTGGCTGGAAACCTGGGTACCTGGAGTTATGGAGATGATGGTCAACAACAGGGAAAATGTAAAAAAGTATCCCCAGATTGCTGAAGCCTTTGAAGCCTATGGAAGAATCAGGGGGCCAATGACAGCAGGAAACATCCCAGTAGGTAAGGGACTGATGAGGGTTATCCCTATAGAAAAGGCCATTGATGGCGAAACCAGAAGGGCATCCTATGAGGAAATTTCCAAATACCTAAATGAACATGAAATATTTTCAGTTTCAGACTGTGCCTGCCGTACAGCCAGGGAAGTAATGGGGGAAGGCTGCGGCCATTTGAAAGAAGACATGTGTATCCAATTAGGCCATGCGGCTGAATACTACATAAGAACTGGCAGGGGAAGGCAGATTAGCAGGGAAGAAGCCTTTGAAATAATAAAGAAGGCTGAAGAAAATGGTCTGATGCATCAAATNCCCAATGTAGACGGCCTAGGCAAAACCCATGCAATTTGTAANTGNTGCTATTGCAGTTGCTTTTCANTAAGGACTGCTACCATGTTCTTAAACAACGACATGATCCGCTCCAACTATGTATCCAGTATAGACCCAGAAAAATGNGTTGCCTGTGGCCAGTGTGTTAAGAACTGCCCCACCAACGCCCTTAAATTAGGGCAAAAGCTGTGTGAAGAAGCTCAAATTATAGAGGAAAGAATAGATTTACCATCAAATTCAGAATGGGGACCAGATAAGTGGAATCCAGACTACCGTACCAATAGGGAGAATGTGTTGGAATCGGGAACTAGTCCTTGTATTACCCAGTGTCCCGCCCACATACCAGTACAAGGCTACATTAAACTGGCTGCTCAGGGAAGGTACACTGAGGCCTTAGAATTAATCAAAAAGGAAAATCCCTTCCCAGCAGTATGTGGAAGAATATGCCCTAGATATTGCGAATCNGAGTGTACTAGAGGGAATGTNGATGAACCAGTAGCCATTGATGATATCAAAAAATTCATCGCAGAACAGGATCTAAAGNCNGATATACGCTTTATACCAACAAAGAAGAATAATTATGATAAAAAGATTGCAGTAATAGGTGCTGGGCCATCAGGNCTATCCTGTGCCTATTATTTAGCCCTTGAAGGCTATAGGGTAACGGTATTTGAAAAGGAAGAAGTAGTAGGGGGAATGCTGACATTAGGAATCCCTTCCTTTAGGCTAGAAAAGGATGTAGTGGAGGCAGAAATAGATATAATAAGGAAATTGGGTGTAGAATTTAAGACAGGCATAGAGGTAGGAAAAGATGTAACTTTAGACCAATTAAGAAAAGAGGGTTACGAGGCCTTCTATCTTGCCATTGGTGCCCAAGCTGGTAGAAAGCTTGGAGTTGAAGGAGAAGAGACAGCAGGAGTTATTTCTGGTGTAGACTTTTTAAGAGATGTAAATTTAGGGAAAGACCCAGGCATAGAAGGAGAGGTTCTTGTAATAGGAGGAGGTAATGTGGCAATAGACGTGGCAAGAACAGCTACAAGGACTGGTGCAGCAAGTGTTAAAATGTACTGCTTGGAAAGCAGGGAAGAAATGCCTGCCCTGGAAGAGGAAATAGAAGAGGCCCTATCAGAAGATATAGTAATTAATAATGGCTGGGGTCCCAAAAGAATACTAACTGAAAATGGCAGGCTTGTAGGAATTGAACTAAAAAGGTGTATTTCCGTTTTCGATGAAAATAATAGGTTTAATCCTAAGTACGATGAAGACGACACCATAACAGTTAAGGCAGATAGGATAATACTTTCCATAGGCCAAACCATAGATTGGGGAGGACTTTTAGATGGTACANGGGTGGAATTAAATCCAAATAATACCATAAAGGTTCATCCTCTTACCCTGCAAACAGCAGAGCCAGATATTTTTGCAGGTGGAGATGCAGCAACAGGGCCAAAATTTGCCATAGATGCCATAGCCTTAGGAAAGGAAGCAGCCATTTCAATACACAGATTTGTTCACCCAGGTCAAGACTTAATCCTTGGTAGGGATAGAAGGGAGTTTAAGGCCTTTGATAAGGAAAATCTAGAATTGGAAGGCTACGACCGTCTACCAAGGCAAAGACCACTAGCAGTAGCAGGCTCTAAAGCCAAAGAGACCTTTAGAGATTTAAGAGGAACCCTAACTGAGGAGCAGGTGAAAAAGGAGACTGAAAGATGCTTAAGCTGTGGGGCTACGGTGGTAGATGAATACCTCTGCATAGGCTGTGGCCAGTGTGTTATCCAGTGTAAATTTGACGCTGCCTCNTTAGTAAGAAAGTATGATGAGGAAAATGTATCCTTTGAAAAGCTTAAACCCATAATCATCAAAAATGTAATCAAGCGAAAGGGAAGAATAGTAAGCCATAAGGTTAAAAAGGCCATTATGGGTAAGAAATAGAATAAAAACTATTTTAATTAGGAGTGAATCCATTTGCATGAATTGGGAATTATGATAGAGGTGGTAAAAACCGTAGAAAGATTCGCTGAAGAAAATGGNATAAGTAAGATAGATACTTTGGTTCTACAGATAGGTGAGTTGTCTTCAGTAGTCCCAAGATACTTACAAGCCTGCTATCCTGCTGCAGTAAATGGGACAATGCTGGAGCAGACCAAGCTTAAAATCGATATAATACCAGGCAATTGTAGATGTTTCCAGTGTAACAAGCTTTTCAATTACATCAAGAATAAAGGCAAGTGTCCAGACTGTGGTAGCAGTGACTTGGAACTGCTCAGCGGAAGGGAGTTTTATATAAAGGAGATAATAGCCTATTGAGTAGATAAGGAAACCACCAGATTTTGGTGGTTTCTTTATTATTATCAAAGGTAATAAAATATAACAAACAACAAACATAGTTGACAAAAATTATAATATAATGTAATATATTATTACAAACCTACATATTTCAATCAAGAATAAATGCAGCAGAAAGTGGTTTGTATCTTTTAATAATAGTTTAGGTATTACTTGTAAAGCCCTGAAGAAGGCATAGGCAGTGAGGATTAATTAGATTGGAGGGTTTAAATGAAAAGAAGGCTGTTTTTACTTATGTTAATCATGACTATGGTTTTAGTTGGGTGTAGCAGCGGAAAGATTGAGGAAGGGCCCGAGACTGTGGCTGACGAGCTAGCCCATGAAGAATTCGACACAGTCATGCCAGGGGAAACATCTCCCAAGTTTGAAACCTTCGGTCCCGATAGTCAGGACCCAAATGACGTTGAAGTACTAACTTTAGAGGTAA
>JGI24713J26584_10001401_pt1 | contig 17724 bp, 6 predicted proteins | sample BioPla4DNA1_FD_26584 | JGI IMG/M metagenome (IMG submission 26584) | reverse complement strand
TTTATGGAGTACAACTTACGTCTGTACAACAAATTATAGATATGTCTGGAAAACCTATTGAAGAAGAATATACTTTTATAGCAAAAGATCTAGATAGAGAAGAAAAATTTTAATGCAGGAGATTGTTTTAGTGCTAAAAATAAAGACTCTAAGTACATCAGAAATTGAATCCAATAAGGCAACCTTTCATGGTGAATTAACGGATATTGAAGAAGATAAATTAGCTTTATATCTGTTGCTTAAAATTTTGAAGGGGCAGAAAAACAATTAGCAAGGGGTTGAAAAACAATGAGTAAATTTAATGATGTTTATTTCAAATTTCTTGGAGAACAGTCAAAGTCTGTTTTAAAGTATGTCGGGATTGTAGATGAGAATGGCAATGAATTAGATTACACCAATACCATTTACAAAAGACAATCAGTAGAATGGGAAGTTGCCGAAGACGGAACCATGACCCCGACAAAAGATTTGGTTTTTGATATCCCTGGAAGTGGAAACGAAGAAAAACCAATAATTGCAGCCGGTTGGAGATTGTATGACGAAGAAACAGGCGGAACAGATTTTGGCGGTAAAGATATNCATCCTAAAGAATATGTAACAAATGGACAATATATCATACCACATGATAGAGTGTTTGTTCATTTTACCAATGTAGGCGTTTCCGAGGAAGAAATAGAATAAAAGAAAAGAACAGGCTTTCTTCTATATAGCAAAGGAAGCCTGCATTNANTATTTGACNAAGAGAAAGTNTTTAACCAACGGAAAACAATTTAGTTAACCAGTTAATTTTCAGGCATTTAAAACTATTAAGAGCATAAGTATTATGTAATATCAAAACTATTGAAAAAGCATTGATTTGACTATATTCTATAATTGTATAACTATAACTAAAATAAAATTAGGAGGTATAGTGATGGCAAAAGAAAAATTAACAGAAAATTTAGAAAACGAAAACAAGGAGATTTTTCCAGGCGGTCCAACCGAGGATATGATTGCTAATTGGAAAAAGAAATATGGCGAAATTTATATGACAGAATTTGATTTTGGTATTTTTATTTGGAGAACATTGGGTAGACTGGAGTACAAAAAATTATTATCCGATCATGAAAGCGATTTTGACCTTCAGTGGTTTAGAGAAGAAAAAATTGCTGAAATGTGTGTTCTCTGGCCAGAAAACTATTCGCATGATGATATTATAAGTGGCCGAGCTGGTACTCCAAGATTACTAAGTGAACAAATCTTAAACAAATCTGGATTTACTTCTAATAGTGGTGCAATCCGTCTATAAAAAATAAGGATTGATCTTAATGGATAAAGAAAGGCTTGTCTTTTTTCTTAAGCAAAGATATCCAATTTTATTTGAAACAACAATTAAAGAAGATTATTTTATATTTCGCCCTTTAACAAAATATGAATTTGAAAACCTTGTATTAAACCCAAATGTAGAAGAAGCCATTGTTTCTGAAACGATTTGTGAACTGTGCGTAGTCTATCCAGAAGATTATGATTTTGAAAACTGTAAATATGCTGGAATTCCAGAGGTATTAGCATCAGAAATTATAGATAAATCTGGTTGGAGTGATGAGGAGTTTATTTCTAAAGAAGTGCAGAGATTACAGCAAAAATATGAAAAAAACTATATGGCTATGGTAGAAAATCAAATCCTTGCTGCATTTTCTCCTCAAGTTACTCCTGAAGAAATGAATCATTGGGATATTTATACCCTGCTTGATTATTATGTTAGGTCAAATCATATTCTAGAAATTAAAAGCAAAGTTCAATTATTTGTTCCTGACAAAAACATGGTTCAATATTAAAAACAGAGGTGTAAAATATGGCTCCTAGCAACTACTATATAAATAAATATAAAGCAGAGCTTGCCATGACAGAACGGAGCAGGCAGTTGCATAAAAAAACAGAAACTGCAAAAAAGGTCGCTCTTGGTGCAGGTGCTGTGTTNGGTGGTCTAGGAGCTATTCATGCTTTACACCCAAGAGGAATTATTGGGGCTTTAGATTCAGTTGCTAATGAAAAAGCTAGAAGTGGAATAAAAGCTCTAAGCTCCGTTGATTACGGAAAACATTTTCGTTCATATTTTTATAATGAAAAAACAACCTTAAAACAAACAATTCGAGGAATTGGAGATTCAATTTCTGATAATTACGAAAGAATATTAAGAGCAGAAAAAGAAAGGCTAAAAGATTTACAGGTTGATGTTGTAAAAAGAAAAACTGAAGAAAAAATATCTCAAATTGGCAGAGAATTAGAAAACAGTAAAATGCAACAAAAAATAATGGATAGCCTTGAAAACTTAAAAAAAGATCTTGATATAGATCAAAGAAAACAGGTTGACAGGCTAAAGGAAAATGTTGCATATAAACTTACTAACTTGGCCAGACAGAGCAGCGATAGATATGCCTATGAAATGAGAAAAAGGGATTTTGAGGATCAAATTATTCAGGCTGTAAACCAAGTTTTGGTCATGCAAAGAGAATCCTCAAAAATAGATCAAGACATTATCATTAAAGCACAAGCTAACTTGGAAAGAATAGTCAAAGAAAAAGTTATCGGAGCAAAAAAAACGTCATCTCAAATAACAGATAATATCCAAAAAGCATCTGTTGATCAGATATTGAGTTCTCACGAAAAGTCTAACAATTTTATAAGTAGAATTTTATCTACCGTGACAGGATATAGAAAAGCAACAGCAGAAGATTTGCTTAAACTACATAAGTCTGGTGATTTTCACTTAGAAGAATATACTCTAAAGTTTCTTGAACAACTTAAAAAACCAGCAGAGTTCATACCAGATCACAGGTTGCTTATGTATAGAGGAAACCTAGTAGATGCTAGAAGGCTTGCAGGAGATTTAGATAAACTTGCAGATACTTTTTCTGGTGGAATTTTAGGTAGAGTATTATATCTAAGTGAGGTGCATCAATATAGGCAATTTAGAAAAGAACCTATTCACGTTCTAAGAGCAGGATATCACCAGCCAATTTTATCAGGTACTGATTTAGCAGATGGAAAAGGAATACTAAAAGAAACGCTTTATGGCGTTGGAGATACTATTTACAGAATAGAAAATGGAGATTTTATTGCAGTAAAGAGTGGTGTTCATTTCACTTCTGGTAGATTTGGAAGAACACGAAGATTAATGGCTCAAATGTCTGGTGTTAATGCTCCAAAAGATAGGGGTGTAATAGCTGAAGCTTTAGATATTGCAAAATCCAGAGAGCCAGGTGTTTATGGTAAAATAAAATCTTTTTTTACTAAATTTAATGACGAAGAATGGACACCCAATACTATAAAAAGGGCTTTTGACAAGATAAGCAAAGATAACATATTTTCTGATAATGTGCATTTAGTAGGGGATTATTTAGATATATATGCCCANGGCATAAATGAAACCGTTCTTAGAGAACTAGTTAAAGGAACACGTTTTGAGGATTTAAGCTTTGCAACTGATATAGATATTGTTGAATCCTATTTAAAACTACTATCAAGGATAGATAAAAATAAATACGGAAGTCATATTGCTAAAAGATTTGAAGAGCAATATTATACTCTAATGGATACAGTTAGGGTTGTCCAAAACCCTTCCATAATGGCAAATAATGAATTGCAAACTGGCATTGATCTTATTAGAAAAGATGCAAGTAGAATACTGTTTGGAGAATTAATTGGTGACTATAATAAAATAAGGCTAGATAAAGGAGAAGCTTTGCTGGGTGAAATTGACCTTTTTAATAGATTAGAAAGTCTATTCGAAAGCAAAGCAATCTCCAAAAAACAATTTCAAGACTCTCTTGCAACACTTGCAGATCAAATGTATCAGGAAGCCCGTGCAAAAGATGCTGGTAAACTTGCTAAAAATTATATGTATGATCTTTTTCATGGGGCTACTGATCAGAAACAATTGTTTGAAGAAATTGTAGTAGATATGACCAGCAGAACTCATCCCTGGTATTCTCAGGGACCTGTTAAGGATTTTTATGAGAACTTTCATTCAGATGTTCTAGCTATAAATAAAACCTGGAATATTACAGGGGATACATTTTTAGAAAAGGCTAAAAGTGTAGGAGAGATTTCATGGGATATTGTTAAAAAAATGTTTGTCGGCGGAAGAGAAGATATGGGAAACATTAATACAGCCGACTTGTTTTTTTATGGATTAGCCAATATTCCTAATGATATTTTTAGAAGTACAAGCATTCCTCTTGCCTTATCAGATGCAAGCTTAGGCTCAACAGCATCTACTCTTGGTAATTTGTATTTTAAAAGAATACTTCCAATTCAAACAGGTGTCCAGCTAATAAGATATATTAACGACCACTCAAGAGATTCAGAAGGATATACACTTCATCAAAGATACGAAAGAGCAAAAGCTCACACACGATTAGGATTAGCTAAAGTAAAAGATGCACTTCATATTACAGATGCATTAAAATGGATGGATGAAGTAACTCCTGGAAATGAAAACTTAAAATATTCCTTGGGTTCTATACCAATAGTAGGATGGGCTGCTAGAGAAACAGGTATATTTAGCTCAAGAACTTATGATGAGTGGGTAGATTATTATATCAGGGGAGAAGATCCTGTCCGCAAAGGTAGACACTGGATATTANGCTCCAGTCCGTGGATGGGTGAAGAAATAATGTATTTTGAACCCAATAGCTATCGTAGNGCAATGAGTGAATGGGTGTANACAGAAACAGTTTATGGAAGNAAAGAGCAGTACTGGAGCCATCAATGGCTACCAACACCCAGGTATCCTCTTGCTCCTTTAAAAAGACTTCTTGATCCTTATTGGTTTGAAAAGATGCATAGAAAAGATAGACCATACCCTTTAAGTGGACCTGCTTTTGATCCAAACAATCCTTATAGTTGGTTTGCTAATTTAACAATAGGAAGAATACTAAAACCACAAATTGATTATGGTGCAGGTGCAACAAAAGAAGATTTAAGACAACAAATGGAAGAAGATTACTATGAAGGTATTCCTATTGTAACTTTTCAGGGTGGAGAATTTAAGCTTGCAACATATGTACCAGGCACAGAGATTCATGGTTATCCGATAGCTATTGATGATGCTGGCAATGTCTTTAGTTATATTCCAGGTTATGGACATGTTTCTACTCAAGCAGATATAGAAACTATAAATGAAAAAATAAAAGGACAGGCAGCTGTACTTCCTGTTAAAAGTGCCAATCTTCAGTCTATGGAAGAAATAGCTTATATTAATAATGCTATAAAAGCAGAGTCTGGAAATATTTATTATGCTGATCTAAAAGAGCATGGCTATATATTGCCATATAGAGATCCAATGCAAAACGAATTGCCAGCAGGAAAGCCACAGGATCCCCGTAGTTTAAGTTACCAGCTTAAACATGGTGCTTACCTATTCCAGGATCTCTTTGGTGCTCAAGGTTTTATTATGGGTATTCCTTTTGGTAATCATGGAGAAGGAAAATCCGTTATAGATTCTGCGGACAGGGCTTATGCTCCTTCTAATAGATTCTGGGATATGAATCTTGGTGGTTTGGGCGGAGGATTTTCTGAAGGTTTTAGGCGTTTCTTTAACCATCCTAGTAATAGAATGGTAAGAATCAACACATTACCTAATATGATGCCTGACTGGCTACCAGGAGAAAATTATTATATTAATTTCCAACAAGGAGATCCTTACACATTAATTCCCAGAGGAGAAATAAGGTTGCCAGGTGCTGCTTATGAGTCTTTACATCCTCTTCATCCTGACGAGTTTGGTCGTTATGGTGCAGTGGATAGGGCAGCAATTCTAGCTGATGTTGCTCCTTATTCAGAGGAGTTTGAACTCTGGAAACAGATAGCACAAAGCAAAAACTTAACAGAAGAAGAAAGAGCATTTTTAAATCAAGCTTTAGAGCAAAGCAAAAAACAAAGGGAAAAATATTTTATAACTCCTTACAAGTTTATAGAGAATGAAGTTACAAGAAAAACTGTAACTATTAAGAAGTTTATAGATAGCACACGATTTATTGTAGAAGGCGAAAATCAGATATATACTTTTGCAGCAGTAAGCCCCTCCTTTAATGCAGAGGAAGAGGTAGGGCAGGCTAGTATAGGAATAATACAGGAGCACATGTTCCCAGGAACAAAAGTCGATATTATTATTCCGAAGTATCACGGTAATGATCCTATACCTGCTGTAGTAGAACACGATGGTATTAATGTTAATAGACTTCTTTTAGAGGCAGGAGCTTCTAATAATACAGCAGAATCACCAGTTGATATTTACGCAAAGCACAGTGCTGCTGGCAGGTTTGTCGGTAAGGCGTGGGAACTATTTGCACATGCCAATATTCCTATAATTCATAATAAGTTTTTAGCTGTAGAATCTCCAACAGAACACTATGAAAATAAGCAAATATACGGAAAAGCATGGCAGGAATGGACCAATCCCATCAGTGATTATATAGTTCCAACATACCAAAGTATATTTGCTAGACATCCAGTAGCATCAACTTTAGCAGGGGCAGTTCCAGGATACATAATTGGAAAGCTGCTTGTTAAAGGAAAATATGCAAAAGGATTTGCTGTAGCTAGTTCTATAATGTCTGCGATTGGCTCTTTAGCAGTAATGCAGCATGAGATGGAAACGGGAGAAGCCTGGATTCCCAAACGTAGAGTAGAGCAAAGAGAAATTGAGGAATACTTTGATATTCTGGAATATTTAAAATATCAAAGATTATTTAATCAGTACAAGGATCTGGCCAGAAAAAAAGAAGGTATCAATCTGGATGAAATTATAGGAGAGCTAGAGGAATTACAAGCTGAAGTAAGAAAGAAAGAAAGAAAAATAGAAAACTTTAAATATTTAAGGTTTTCAAAAAACCTTAAGGGAGAAGATTATGTAAAAGCCTTTATTAATGAAGAAGGAAGGCTTGAATATAAAGTACAGACAACCGAAGATATTATTAGCGACTGGAGGCAAAATCTCCAAAAAGAAATACTAGAACTCCAGGAAAATCAGATCTTAATCGGCTTAGGGCCATATGCAAGAAAAGCTCTAGAATACAGAGAAAGATACAAATCTACAATATATGGAATAGATGAGAATTCTACTCGTTCTCAAATATATGCTGCTCTTCCAAGCAGAGAACGTGGCTATTTTGAGTACTTTGCAAATGAAAGAGATCCTAAAAAAAGAGCTGAGATACTAAAGCTCATTCCTAAACATCAAAGAAGGTTATATCAGATTTTGTGGGGAGAAGAGCCAGATGTAAAGCCTGCACTTGAAAAATATTTTGAAGAATACTATCTTCCAGAAGCAGATTGGATTGGCTGGAAAGAGGGAGTACAACTAGAAGACTCCATGATAAAGGTTATTGAGGATCAAGGGCTGGATATTAATGATTTTGGAGTTTGGCAAGACTTCTCCGAAGATGAAAAGCTAACACCTACTCCTTATCCTGTAGGTAAAACTTTTAGGGATGGAACCCCTTTTGTTGGTAATAGATTAAGATCAGTTCTCCAGGATTACAATTTAAAAGACATACACATAGAAATAAAACCAAGGACAGATAACAGGGTAGAAATGAATCTTAATATTAAATATGATGTTAGACCACAAGTGGCAAACGGCATACAGGTAGCTATGGGAGGTTGATTATAATGATAAACACAAGAGATATATATAATATGTTGAAACCAATGTCAGAATACGAAAAAAAAAGAATAGAAAAATATGGGATACGTGTTACTAATCCTACTTCTCCTACAAATACACTCCTGTATGCCCACAACTGGGTCGAAAAGAAGCAACCAGGATTGTCTGCCAAGGAGCTTGAAAATGTAGAAAAATTTTATAGAAATGTACACAAAAAAGCCAGTAAATCTGATATAGAGATCTGGAGAAATGTAACTAGTAATTTTTATGGTGTTTACCCACAGGAAGCTATAAGTAACTTTAGAGAGTTTTTATGGCAAGGAGAACAGGCAAGTTTCTTTTCTTTTGACATGGAAACCCTGGGTGGTTTAAATGAAAGTGCAAGAAACTATTTTACTCCTACAGAGATTTCCTTTAACCATTATCAATATGTAGATGGAAAACTACAAAGAGTAGGGTCTAGAAATTATACTATTGCCCCTAGTCAAAAAGTTTTAAGAGAGTGGGAAGGAATAGTTAAAACTGTAAAAAGTGGTGGACAACTAGATCCTGATCAGTACAGAACTCTTACAGACCTTATGAAATATTCAGGAGAAGGACAGGGTCTTGGTGTTAGAATGGAAAATGGTAGGATCGTTCAACATGCTAAATGGGTTGAAGACCTTATAAAGCAAGAAGGCGTAATTGATTTTAGAAAAACATATTATGTAAATGGCAGACAAATAAAACCAATCGAAGAGGTTGAAAAAGGAATAAAGTTTTTGACAAAACAACAAAACCCTGTTGACGTAGCAAGAGATTTTGCTCAATTTATAACAGAAAATCCAGATGCTTTTTATGCAGGGCAAAATATAAGAAACTTTGATAACAGGTCTTTAATTGCTTTTATTACAGATAATTTGAGTCCTGAAGAAAACCAAACTTTTGTAAATAATTTTCTAAGCAGAAAGTTTATTGATACTCAACAGGTAGCTTCAGCCTTATATCAATCTCCTGTGGAAATGCTTAAAGATTTTGGTGTTGAGCATATGATTAATGAAATAAATGAAGGGTACTTAACACAGGATACCCTTGCAAAAATTACAGGTACAGTTTTTGAAGGGCAAGCTCACGTTGCAGATGTAGACTCTCACACTCTTGCACAGATACTTGATAAGAGTAAATCAATTTTTGGCAAAAGAATAGAAGAACTAGACAAGACTCCAGTTATAGGTGTTGACGGTAAGATTAAATATCAGCCAGAAATTGGTTTAAACGCAACAGGATATGGTTTTGATACCAGGGGTCTTAAAAGGGGAGAAAGATTAATATCTTTATCTGGTGCTGGCGGTATTGATGATAGCACAATCGGATTTGTTGTTGACCAATCTGGAAATGTTCAAAACCGTAATAACTATTTAATGAGCAAGGTTTCTTATAGGGTGAATGACTTTTACGAGGTTGATCACAACAGTACAAGAATGTATGGAGTAGAACTTTTAAATGAAGCTACTGGAGAAAAGCATATTATATACAAAAAATCCAAAGCTGAGTTACAAAACTTTATGCAGGAAAAATTCAGGGTAACAGATGGATTAAGTGATGAAGCAATTGATTATATGAATAAATTTAAGGCAGAAGATTTGGGTAGAAGCAGATATAGAAAACTGTTCTCAACAAGAGAAGGTGGTGGATACTGGGCCACTAGTAGAATGGTAAGAGCAGTCGAAGTAGAACGAGATTTTAAAAGTGGAAAAATAAATAAGCAGGAAAGAGACACCCTTATAGGAAGTATTTTTTCTATTGATGGTAAACCTGTTGAAAGTTTAGTAAGGGACTATGAGACACTTAAAGATAGACTTGACAGTGAATATGAAATATTAAAACCAGTAATAAGTGAAATAGAAAAACAACTTGAAATTAATCCTTATGAAGCAATACCAATAGAAAAAAACCTTAAAGCCAGTATTGCCCTAACTACTACTTATGAAGAAATGCTTGCAAGAGGATTAAGTGAACATAGAGAGGTTATTAAAACACCAGAATTTGGTAAATATGGCTTTACATTTTACGGAAGAAATGGAGAAGAGCTCTTTTTAAATCTTGAAAGTCCTGCCACTACAGAAGCTAGCCTGCATGGTATTTTAAATAAAATCTCTCATAGTTTTGGTAATGATATAACCATGAAAAAAGAATACTTAATCCATATGGTTGAAAACCAGCTGGGAGCACAATTAGATTTAAGTGAATACGAAATTCGACAAGCAGTTAAAACTATAGAAAGAATCAGTAAAAACCAAAAAGGTACAGGATATGAAGTTGGTGAATTTGCTGCATTTTTAAATAAAATAAAGAAAGAAAAAGATATATTCAGAAGAGACTTTATTGAGGTTGAGAGTTTGTCTCCAAGGAGAGTCCTTGAATTATCTGGCGAAGATGCTTTTCAGATTGTAAACCAAAAATTACAAGAAGTAAAAAACATGCAAGATTTTAGAGTTATAAGTGGCAATAAAAAAAGCAGCCTACTCTCCTTTGATGTTGTAAATGAATTAGATGATTCACTAAACCAGCTATATGATGCTTTTGGTTTTACCAAAAAAAGACCAAAAACAATGCAGCAATCTCTTAATGAATTCCTAGAGTATACATGGCAAACAATTAGAAAGAGCAACAGTGCTTTAGATATGAGGCTTATTAACACAGGTTCTCCAAGTAATCCTCAGTTGACCCTGCAAATATTTAACACACTAAACAGGGGTGTGTATGGAAATGCTGTAGACAATTCTTTAAATGCTGTTAATGTAAGGCTGCCACTTATCAGTAAAGAAGGATATATTCAATTTGGAAAAATAAAAAGAATAGCTCCTTTAGCATTTATTGATAGGCAAAGCACAAACTTAAGAAAAGTAGAGATTAATACCGCTTTTGACAGGATCTTACACCAGCTAGAAACACAGATGGATTTAATCGTAAAACTAACAGAGGAAGGCAGAATAGATGATGCAAATAGCAGGGTAAATAAAATTATAAGGGAAGCAATAGAGTCTTTATCAAGCTCAAAATATGGAGAAGACATTAATCTTGATGTTACTGGGAGTGCTCACGCGGATTTTTTAAAGAGGTTAACGGTACACACTGGTGGTTTTTTTGATCCTTTAGGTGGAGATGGAACCTGGTATGACGAAAAAGGAAATGTAATATGGCTTTCAGAGAAAGCAAAAGCTGTAAAAGATATTCCTCAATTAGTTAAGAAACATCTAGGAGATAGTGTAGAGGTATACTGGGCATCAAGTAAATCAGGAGAAGCACTAAAAGGTGTAGCTCCACTAATTGATATAAGACATGATTTTGCACTAGGCTTTTACAATGATGCTGGTCGAGACAACATGATCCAGTATTGGAATAATAAAATTTTAGATGATTTATCTTATGATAAGTTACGCAAAAATAAAAATGTTCATGTTGGAATGCTGTTTGGACCAGAACACATGGCAAGCCAAGAAACAGCTTTAGTAAAAGTAAGAATTATGGATGATGCTGATCTACTTAGAATCTTTGGAGATCAATACGATTCAATAGCCAGCTTACCAACAGTTGCTGAAAATCAGTTTGTAATAGTTGATAGTCTTGCAAAAAGCATGGAATCCCGAAGAACTTTTACTAAACAAGTTGAAGGAAAATTCCTTCCTACTTTAAGTGAAGATCTTTTGGATTATTTTGTTTATAATGAGGAGACAGNTAGATTAGAGCCTAAAAGTGGAACAGCATATAAAGTTGGTTATATGGAAGAGCTTTTTAAGTATAGAGATGCCAACTATGCCGATACTGTTGAAGGTAATTTATTATCTGGAAGATTTACTCTTCAAGGCGATAACTATCTTCTAGGAATAAGAGTTCTTGATGATGGTGGATATGAGTTTGAATTTGAAAATATATTTAGGGTAGAAAAAGGAACAAAATATTTTGTAGGCACTGAAAAAGGAATAGTATCAGAGATTTTAGATGATGCTAGCGTAGCCCGTAGAGTCGGAGAAGATATATCTGTCATAGCAAATAGTGAATGGATAAAACACAAATCTTATGGTGAAGTATTTGAAGGTTATATTAATAATGCTTTGTTTGAAATTAATAAATTAGATGGAGAAATAAAAAAAGAAAAAGCAAAAGATATAGCCAATCTTGTTAGTGAAATTTTTAATATTGATGCAGTTGTAGTTATTGACGATCAAGGAGTTGTATCCATTCAATATGACAGTTATAAGATGGTTGAAAAAGCACAGAGAAAATTGTTGAAAGAGGCTGAAGCAACTGGAGCTGCTGAAGATATTGTTAGAGGATATGGTTCTTTCATTGACGATATTAACAAGATTCTGTCTGATGTTGGAATAAGAATTAGAGAAGACGAACTAATGTTACCTGTTCATTTGGCTAATGTTGATATGAACTTCCACTTATCAAACCTTGGTGAAGAAGCATTAGGATTAAGGGGAGCTAAATTCAGTATACAGGAAGTTCAAAGCCTAAGACTTAGAGGATTCCATGAGCAGGCAGAATGGCTAGAAAAAATGATTCTTAGCGATGTCAGCGATCGAACACGAGCAGTAGCCAGAGATGAAGCTAATGTCTTAAGGTATCTTCTTTTAGATGAAGGAATTCCAGAGGATACTCTTAGAGTTAAAAACATAGAAGGAAGATGGAGAAAGCTTCGAGAAGGGCATGTTGAAGGAATACTTGGCTTTGAAAAGGGATTATATACAAGAGAAGCTTTAAAAGGAACACTTATTGATCCTGAAAGGGAAGCTTTTATATTAGAACTTCCAGAACCAGTGTTGTTGGATCTTGATGACAGAAACTTTAAACAAGTAAATGAAATATTAATAGGAAGAGTAGATCCTAGAATTATTGAAGACTCTGGTCTTTATCCAACAGCAGGTTTACCTAGGTATCAATTAAACATTATTGAAGCAATAGAAAAATATAACCAATATCATTCTGGACAGGAAGTTCTAAACTATTACGGAAAAGTAATGAGAGAAGAAGATATTCTTAACGAGCTACAGCGAAGCGTACAAGAATATTATGATTTTATAAAAGTGGACCTAACAGGAAACAAAGGGTTAGTTTATGACAACGTATATACTGGAAGACTTTTTGGTTCTGGCGGTGGACTACTTCATGTAATGAACCCTATTCCTGAGCTTGCTGATGATTTAAAAGACATAATAGATATTGATGAAGATTTACTAAATAAATTTACTAGCCAAGTGCAAGATCCTAATGTTGTTTTCATCAGCAGAGAACAAGCTCTTAGGATGGCTGGTTTTAATAGCATCAAAGAGTTTGAAGAGGCCCTTCGTAAAGTAGAGATAAGTGATGCAGGAGACGAATTAATCGAAAGGGTTAATATAATACAAAATATGCAAGGGCAAGGACATCATGGTTTATTAGTAAGGTATCCTACAATTCATAGGCACTCCGTTGATGTCGTAAAATTCCAAGTAGATGATTCATTAGAACCAAGAGCAACTAAATTATCAGCAATACTTACAAAAGCACTCTATGGAGACTCTGACGGAGATAGAACATCTTATGTGTTGGCATCAGGTGATTATAATTATGATAAATGGGAAGAGGCCCTTAAAAAGAATGCACAATTATTAATAGATGAATTTAAGTATGGTGAAGGAGGAACTCTTGAAAGTGTAAGAAAATCCATATTACAAGGTACTCCTATTGAAGAATTATTAAAATCAGATACTATTCCAATGAGGATAGGAAAAGCATATGATGATTTAACTTTTGTATCAAAAAACCTTAACCCCTTGTATACTGGTCGTCTAACCAATATAGGCTTAGGAGCTTTGCAGCTTGGAGAAGTACTTCTTACTGATCCACAAGACATTAAGCATTTGCAAGAAGGAATAGGTGCTTTGATTCAGACTTCCTTATCTGGAAAACATCTATCAGCGAAAGATGAAGCCATGTCGGCTATTGAAACTATAAATGAAGTTATAAAGATCATATCAGAAGGAAGTCTTGACCCTAGCGGAAGAGCAACTTCGCTACACTATTTGGTTGGTGCTAAAATAGGTGATAAAAGATTATTCACCCAAGAACAGGTGGATGCTTTTATAAAACTTAGACAGCTTGCAGGAGCAGAAATGTGGAATTCTGTTTCTACAGAGCTTGGCTTAAGTGAAAAAGTAAGCAGGCGAAGTTATGAAGATTTTGTAAACTTATTAACTGGCCAAAATGTTGCTCCTACTACAAACCTGGAATATATGCTTAGAATAGTAGGGTTAGAAGCAGAAGCAGACGGAATAAAAAAGATGCGAGACGAAATTCAGCAACAAGCAGCAGTAAGACAAGCTGCTATGAGTGCTGATATAGCAACAGATGTATCACAACAAATGACTGATACAAGTGCAATACAAAAAGCAATAAGAACACAGACAGAAGAAACTGGTGCAACAATAATAAGAAGATTGCGTAGTAGAATGTCTGGAAAAGTTAGCTTGCTTGGTGTTGGTGCTGCTTTGGCAGGTGGGTTTGTTGCTGGCTCTATGCTGGCGGCTGATAGAAATCTACCTATGGATTTTATTGATGCCCCTGGTATGAGACCAAGAGGTAGTAGTCCAACATATTCTTCTTATAACTATGTTCCAGGAGTATCTGGAACAGGTTATGATATAAATATAAGTGCAATGACTACTATTGACAAAAACATAGAACAACTGGCTGGTGTTGTAGCACAAAGCATGTACAATACAACCAGTTTGCCAATGAACATTAATATTAATGCAACAGACAATAGGAACGATATATCACAAAATTGGATTCAGGAACAAGTCTTAAAAGCGATTAATGCTTAAGTGGAGGGTTTGTGCATGAAGCAATATCAATATTTTATAGAAAGAGATTATGACGGAAATCTTATCAAGCCAAAAGCGAAAGAAGGTTTCTTAATAAAAAAGGATGTCGCCTGGATTTATGATGGCGACACTCCTTATCTTATTTTAGGTCCTAAAGATAGATATCTGGATGAATATAATAAAATAACTAAAAACAGAGAAGAATTAGGTAAACTTGCTGACATTGATTTCAATGCTATAATTACCTCTGATACCAAAGGTACAATATGGAATTACGAAGAGGTTTATGAAAAATATAATATTGATAAAAATTTAGCATTATTTAGTGTAAGATTGGCAAATATAAACGCCGATGAAATAGAGCGTGATAAAAATTTTGACATTGTAAAAACTCCTAACTACGCAGAAGAAGCTGTATTGTTTGTTGAAAACTTAATAAAAAATGCAGATGATTATATATTTGACTTTAGGATAGACAAAGAATCTGGAATGCTTGCTCTTGATACATATGGAAGGCCAATTGCAATCTTATATGTAAGGCATGGTGATAAATGGATTAATGTTAACAGAAGCCTAATAAAAAATCAACTTGCAGAAGTTGCATTTACGGAATATTCGAATCTATCTTTAGTCGAAATACAACAATGGAAAAATGAANACCCAGATAGACCAGATAAGTTTTCTAAGTTAAAGGTAGAAAAAGAACTAGANGATGACAGAGAAATATATCTTGGAGAATTTAACTTAGAAAATGAAGTGGTAATAGGAGATGTTAAATTTAATATACCACCAACCCATATACAAGTTATTCAAATAAATGAATCCAATCCTGCNGCAGTATTAAGACATCAAACAACATTGCAAGGATCAGTTGGCCATCAGATAAAGCAAATTCAGATGGAAATATATTTTAATGGTCTGGAAGATATAAATGGTACTCCTATAGAACCAAAGGATGAATTTGCTACTATTATAAGAGATGGAGAAACTATTATTCCTGTTTATTATATAAATGGACTTAGAAGTTTAATCGCTCAATTTATGCTTACTCCATTTTTACCTATAGATAATGAATTCTTAAATCTAGAAAAAGATATTTTTGCAGTTACTTTACAAAATATAACTTTAACAAATGTAAAAGGATTTCCGAATGTTATAAAAGCAACACTAACACTTCTTGAATTTAATTATCTTGCATATTTAGATATACCACCTTATGCAAATTTTAGTGATGTTTTTGATTGGAAGTTATTTAGGTTTTATTATCAAAGATTATTAGAAGGAACTGGAATGAGACATAATGGAACACAACTCCCACTATTTAAAGAAAACTTAAATACAAATAATTTTTGGTTTGAAGTAGTGTCTCCAGAAACATTGCAAACAAAAGAAGATTATATAAGATTAATGAGTTCTATAATACCAGCACATACACTTGATTATATAGATGGAGAAAGCCAAGAAGAAATTAATCTGCATGATTATAAGAGTGTTCAAGTAGCCCAGAGACAATTACAACTATATAAAGATAAATATTACGAACAATTTGTAAAACTTAAACAAGAATTTGAACTAGGAAAAATGAGTGAAGACGAATACAGGAAAAAGTTTAAACTTATAGCACGTGATTTTTATGGTGAAGCAGAAAATATTTTAGATGACATCTATGGTCTACAGAGTTATAAATTTAAAAACTATGAATTGTATTACGATCCATTTTTAGTTGTAGAACGCCCTGAAGATTGGGATTTTTATGTTATAAATGATCATTGGGATTTTTATGTTATAAATGATCATGGCTACAGTTTTCAAGATCCATATTATGTTATAAATGATCCTGTCTACAGTTTTCAAGATCCATATAATGATATACCTGTATTTAGATTACCTTTAAGAGATCCAGTTAATCAAGAAAGAGTTAATACAAGGTTTAAAGAATATAAAGAAATGATAGAAAAGGGTGATACAGAATCTATTCCTAAAATCTTCTTATTTGACATTTATTCTCACGAAAGACAGGAAGGCAAATATTATTTTGTATCATCAAAAGATTCATTATTACTTTCTGCTATTAGTTTAAATGGGAAAAATGAAGAAAAACGAAGAGAAAAAATAAAAGAAATGGCTGAAACATTTCAACATGACTTAGATATGGAAGTCAAAATGTTTCCAAATCTAATNTTAACAGATATAGCTGTCTCAATATCAAATAAAGTTAATACCATAAAGTTAAATATGCAAACATCTCCTGCACATCAATACCTGGGAGGAAAAGAAGTTTTAATTAGCCTTAACTTCATTGCAAAAAACAAAGAAGAATTAACAAAATTTGATAATATGATATCCTATGTTAAGGCAATGGAAACAAGATATGCAAATATACTTGACATGCCTATTATGAGATTTCATCATGATATGGCTAAATTAACAGGAATTGATGCTGTTGGTTATCAGGATTATGTAGTCAGTACTATTCCCAATATGCCTGGAGCATATGAAATATCTATAACATTGATAGGATTTTATAAAGCTCCAGAAGGATTTGAATCAGTGAATAAAATTTATCAAAACAAAATAAAAAAATCTCCACAAGAAGGAATAGCAGATTATTTTGAGTTAAAAGAAATTCTGAGATATGTTGAACTGTATCCTGATTTAGAGTTACCAAAGTATAACGAGTTACCAATAAACTCATATCTTTATGATCCAAACAACGAAGAATTTGTTGATCCAGACTTTTATGCTATAGCATTAACCACTACTTTTGCAGAGTATGTAGAAGAAGCGTTAAATAATCCTGATTTTACANAAATGACTCACCTTGATANTGGTGGAAATCAGGCGGTTTCAATTGTAGATTTAAAAAATGGCTATGTAACAACAGAACTTGAAGATGTAATAATTAGTAATGTTACAGACAACCAGGAAGAATATCAAAGAAGAGGTACAAGAACTTCTCCTGATCGTTTTGTTGATACATTACATGATATATTTGTGTACTGTAAAAAAGGTAGATTAGTTAGGGCTTTTCCTACTTTTTATATTATGTTGATCGATGAGGGAGAGAGAATATGGTGGTGGAAACTGCATGATAATTTTTATGAATATAATGGGGTTAAAAGTATTGATGTTATAAGAAGCAGAAAAATAGCAGCAGACACATGCATGATTCATATGTCTAACTCTAGAGGAAATTTAACAAAAGCTGAAACAGATTATAAA
>JGI24713J26584_10001383_pt1 | contig 17847 bp, 16 predicted proteins | sample BioPla4DNA1_FD_26584 | JGI IMG/M metagenome (IMG submission 26584) | reverse complement strand
CACCGATGCCGAATTTCTCCAGCGCGCGGCGGGCCGCCTCCTTCACCCGCGGGTGGGTGGTCAGGCCGAGATAGTTGTTGGAGGCCATCATTACCATTTCCCGTTCGGTATTGGTGTAGCGGTCCAGAATCTTCACCCGGCGCTCCGAGGGGCTGGTGAGGATCCGGTGCCAGTGGTGAAATCCCTGGGAGAACAGGGTTTCTGTGAATTCATAGAACGGGCGGGTCTTGGCCAGGATATCCCGGTCCGGAAGTTCAAGAAAGTCCGAGAGGTTTTTATCTCCTATGTTTGTTGTGCTTATGTTTATTGTGCTCTCCCCCTTTTCCTTATTATTCTGGCCCATATTTTTGATTGTAACCCATATTTTCCATTCCGGTCAAGGATCTCGTCATGGTTTTCGCAGCGAATAGGTAAATTACCGGTAAAAGCTGAATCCAGCAGGAATCTTTTAAAGAAAAAAAGATTTATTTTTCCGGTGTCTTTTGGTATAATCATCTGGATATGACAACTTTATTATTAGCGCTCAGCGCGCGTGCGACTGAACAAGGAGGATGAAACGGATGTTACCTTCGCTACCTACACCCCGAAAATTCACCCTGCTGGCAGGTGCCGCGGAAGGAGGTACAAAGCTCAACGCCTTTGACAATGCACTGCTGGCAGCCGGGATTGGCAACTTGAACTTGGTGAAAGTCAGCAGCATCCTTCCTCCTGAGGCGGAATACGTTGAAAAACTGGATATTCCCCCAGGTTCGTTGACACCCACAGCCTATGGTTCCTGCGCCAGCGACCGGCCGGGGGAAGTGATCGCCGCAGCGGTGGGGATCGGTTTTTCCACCAATTCTTTTGGCGTAATCATGGAGTATTCCGGATGTTGCGAACAGAAAGAGGCGGAAGAAAAGATCCAGTTTATGCTGGAGAACGCCTTCCGGCAACGGGGGATTAAGTTGGAAAAAACCATGATCAAGGGGATCCAGTGGAAAGTGGAGAAAATTGGCGCTGTCTTTGCCGGCGTTGCCCTTTGGTATTAAGAAAATAAGAAGAGGTGATTGCAGTGGACTTATGGTTTACGGAGAAGCAAACGCCCGGCCTTGCCATTTCCTGCCTGGTCAGGAGCACCCTGCACCGGGAGAAAACCAAATACCAGGACCTGGCGGTCCTGGATACGGTGGAGTACGGGCGGATGCTAGTCCTGGACGGGATCATCATGACCACCGAAAAGGATGAGTTCTTCTACCATGAGATGATCACCCATGTCCCCCTGCATGCCCATCCCCGCCCGGAACAGGTATTGGTGGTGGGAGGCGGTGACGGCGGCACGGTCCGGGAGGTACTGAAACACCCGACTGTCTCCCGGGTGGTCCTGGCGGAGATTGACGAGGGCGTGGTTAACGCTGCCCGTAAATACTTCCCCGCTTTAGCGGTGGGCCTTTCCGACCCGCGGGTGGAGATTGAGATCACCGACGCCATCCTCTATGTCCGGAAACACCGGAACGAATTCGATGTGGTGATTGTGGACTCCACGGATCCGATCGGGCCGGGAGTGGGCCTTTTCACCAAAGAGTTTTACCAGGACGTCTACAAAGCCTTGAAAGACGGGGGGTTAATGGTAGCCCAGACCGAATCGCCGGTGAATAATAAGGAATTGGTGCAAAAGATCCACCGTACCCTGCAGGAGGTCTTCCCCCTGGTCCGCTTGTATTTGGGTCCGGTTCCGACCTATCCCAGCGGCCTTTGGAGCTATACCCTGGCCTCGAAGGGTCCGGATCCGGTGGCCGTGCCCGACGAGCGGTTTTTGGCCCTGGAGACCAAATATTACACGCCGGAGGTTCACCGGGCGGCTCTTGCCCTGCCCCCGTTTATCCGGGAGTGGCTGGGCTGAACCTTCTGACCATATGTGCCGCGGGTTGCCCCAGGTGGCCGTGGGTTAGCCTATGGCAAGCCATAGGCTAGATGAAAAGCTGCAGGCGGGAGTTTTCCGCGGCGCTTAGAAAATCTTCGGCGTTCCCGGTTTGCAGGTGTTCGTAGGCGAGCAATTCTTCCGGCCGGAGCCCGAGGATTTTCAGGGAGGCCTCACAGGCGATGAAATTGACCCCCCGCTCCATGGCCAGCGCCATAAGGTCCTTGAGGGTCTGGGCCCGGCGCTGTGCCAGGAGGCGGCGGAAGAGGAGACTGCCTAGGCCGGCAAAGTTCATCCGGGAGAGGCGTGGTTTGGTCGGCCCTACCGGGAGCAGCGTTTTAAAGGCCCTTTCCAGCAGGCTGTTGCCACCGTTACGGCTGCGCCGGAGGAGGGCCGCACCCCAGAAAGTAAAGAACATATGGACCCGGTAACCCTGGCCGGCGGCAGCGCAGGCCAGGGTGAAGGCGGCCATCGCCTTGTCCATATCCCCGCTGAAAAGGATGATGCTGAATTGTTTCTCTTCTAGAGCCGACATGGGCGGGCAGTCCTTTCTTCAGGGGGGGTTCTTCTTTTATTTTATTCCCTTTGCTAGTTTAACCCGTTTCTCCCGGATTATTGTTTGTTGCGGCGGCTGGGGGAAGGAGAAACCCTTCCGGCTGCAGAAGGATAAAACAATTGGAGGAATAGGGAATTGCTTACGGAGATTAAAAGGAGCAAAAAGACCCCGTTTTTAGCTGCGGGTGACGAGGACCGGGCCGAACTGGTCCTGCTTGGCGTGCCCCTGGATCATACCACCTCCTTCCGGCCTGGCACCCGTTTTGGCCCGGAGGCAGTACGTGCAGTCTCGGAGAGCCTGGAAGAGTATAGTTATTACCAGGATGCAGACCTCAGGGAGATGAGCTTTGCCGACCTGGGCGACCTGCTGCTGCCGCCGGGGAATGTTTCCCGGGCTCTGGCAGTGATCGAAGAGGCGGCGCGGGTGATTTTCCGCGCCGGGAAGGTCCCTTTCTTCCTTGGCGGCGAACACCTGCTCAGCTACGTGACGGTCCGGGCGGCAACGGAGGTATTTCCCGATCTTGTCGTGGTTTGCCTGGACGCCCATACCGACCTGCGCCCGGCCTATTTGGGGGAAGAACTCTCCCATGCCTCCGCCTCTTACCTGATGAACCGCTGCTTGCAGCCGGGGTCCCTCTACCAGTTTGGCGTCCGTTCCGGGCCCCGGGAAGATTTTTTGTATGGCCGGGAGCACGCCAAAATCTTCCCGGAGCAGGTTTTGGAGCCCTTACACCGGGTTTTGCCGGAACTCAAAAGAAAACCCGTCTACTTCACCCTTGATATCGACGTCCTGGACCCGGCCTTTGCGCCGGGAACCGGGGCCCCGGAACCGGGCGGCCCGGACTTCCGGGAGGTCCTCTCCGCCGTACTGCTCCTTTCCGAATTACGGGTGGTCGGGCTGGACTTGGTGGAAGTGGCGCCCGCCTATGATCCGGCGGGCATTACCAGCCTGGCCGCGGCCAAGCTGATCCGGGAGGCAATCATTTCCACCTTGAAAGCCCGGCAATATTGACAGTTCGCTGATAAAGGTATATAATTTTGGTCTGAACTTTGACGGGTCTTCGGGTACGTCCACCCGGGTGTAATTGCGATTTAGCTCCCGAAAAACAGCCCGGTCCGGATTCCATTCCATAATGAAAGGTAATCTTTGATGAAAAAAAGCACTAAAAAAGCATCCTCCGGAGTACGGCTTCTTGCTTATTTAAAACCCTACTGGAAACGGTTGGCCGTGGGCGTCGCGGCCATGCTTGCCGTCACATTGATCAACCTCTCCTACCCCTATATTGTCGGGGTGGGCATCTTCGACCAGGTACTGACGATAAGGAAAAGCCAGGCCCTGTTGAACCTGGCGGTCCTGGTGGCCTTGGTTATTATTGTCAGTAAACAGTTTTTTACTTTTCTCCAGAACTACTCCCTCCAGTATGTCGGACAACGGATCGTGGCCGATCTCCGTTTCAAGCTTTTCCAGCACTTGCAGAACATGTCCATCGGCTTCCATGAAACGCGGCGGACCGGGGAGATGGTCTCCCGGGTGATCAATGATATCACCCTCATCCAAAGCAGCCTTTCGGTGGGTTTGTTTCAAACCGTCTTTTACAGTGCCGAGTTGGTCGGGATTGTGGTCATCACTTTTTACCTCCATTGGCGCCTGGCCTTCCTGGCTTTTATCGTTTTTCCCCTGGCGGTTCTGGTGGCGTCACGGGTCGGGAGGCTGATCAGAACAATGAGCCGCCTGGCCCAGGAAAAAACGGCAGACTTGGCCGCCATTCTCCAGGAAACGCTTGCCGGGATCCGGATTATCAAGGCCTTTACCATGGAAGAACAGGAAGAAGACCGGTTCCGGCAGAAAAATGAAGCCAATTTCCAGGCCAATCTCCGCTCGGTCAAGGCCTCGGCCTTGCTCACCCCGCTGGTGGAGTTCTTTTTCCTCTTGGCCATTGTTGTGGTGCTCTGGTACGGGGGAAGGGAAGTTATCCTGGGGAAGCTGACCGTAGGGGAGCTAATCGCCTTCTTTGGTTATATCGCCATGACCACTTCGCCAATCAACAGAATGACGCAGCAATTCAGCCTTTTCCAGCAGTCTTTTGCCGCTGCCGACCGGGTCTTTGAGATCCTCGATCAGGAGCCGGAGATTAGAGAGGCCCCCGATGCTGTGGTACTCCCGAAAATCAGGGGCGAGGTGGTTTTTTCCGGGGTCTCCTTTGCTTATCCCAAGGGCGAGGTGGTTTTATCCGACATCAACTTGCATGTCCAGCCCGGTGAGATCGTCGCCTTAGTCGGGCCGAGCGGGGCGGGAAAGACGAGCCTGGTTAATCTGATCCCCCGTTTTTATGACCCGCTCGCCGGCTCAATCTTTATCGACGGCCATGATATCCGGAAAATCCGGCTCTCTTCGTTGCGCGAACAGATCGGCCTTGTCCCCCAGGACCCAATCCTCTTCGGGGTGAGTATCAAAGAGAATATCTCCTATGGGCGGGTCGGCGCCACCGACGAGGAGATTGTCGCCGCGGCGAAGGCGGCCAATGCCCATGATTTCATCATGAAATTCCCCGACGGCTACGACACGGTCCTCGGCGAACGGGGGCTGACGGTCTCCGGCGGGGAGCGGCAGCGGATCGCCGTGGCCCGCGCCCTGTTACGGAACCCGTCCATTCTCATTCTTGATGAAGCAACCTCTGCTTTGGATGTGAAATCGGAACAACTGGTCCAGGAGGCCCTGGAACGGTTGATGAAGGGGCGGACCGCTTTTATCATCGCCCACCGGCTCTCCACCATCCAGTTTGCCGATAGGATTGTCGTTTTGGATCAGGGCCGGATCGTCGAAGAAGGCTCCCACAACGAGTTGCTGGCAGAAGACGGGTTATACAGCAGGCTGTATAACCGCTGGTTGAAGGATACCAGGAAAAGAGGAGATATTGGTGGCTGAAGAGAGAACCGGGAAAAGGGTTTTATTAATCAGTAACGGGCACGGCGAAGATCTGCTCGGGGCGACGCTGGCGGAAAGGCTCCGCGATATTCCCGGCCTTGAGCTGGCCGCCTTTCCTTTGGTCGGGAAAGGCAGGGCCTACACCGCCCTGGGAATACCCCTGGTCATGCCGGGGAGGGACTTCCCCAGCGGTGGTTTTCTTCGTAACAGCCTGAAAAACCTCTTCCTTGACCTGCGGAGCGGTATTCTCGGTTTTACCAGGAAACAGGTACGGGCGCTCCGGGCGAACCGGGACCGGTTCGATCTGGTGGTCTGTTTGGGGGATATGTACCCCCTGGTCCTTGCCGGGACCTGCCTGCGGGCGCCGGTATTTTTTTTGCCGACTGCCAAGTCTGATTATATCAGGGCCCATAAACCGGTGGAAGTCCGGTTAATGCGGCGTTTCGCCGCAAAGGTTTTCCCCCGTGATGCCCTAACCGCAGCCGCCCTGGCCGGGCAGGGGTTGCCAGCGGAGTATGCCGGGAATTTGATGATGGATGCCTTGCGTTTTACGGATCCTGGTTTTCCACCCCGGAAGGAAGGGGAATGGATTGTCGCCTTCCTCCCCGGAAGCCGGCAGGAAGCCTATATAAACATGGAGGACCTGGCGGCGGTGGCCGTGGCCTTCCAGGAGCTGCTCGGCAGGAAAGGGGAGCGGCGGACCGCCGGTTTTTGGGTGGCCCTCTCCGGCGGGCTTGACTTTGCGGAAGTGGCGAAACACCTTGCACCCCTGGGCTGGTTGGCGCGGCTGCCGGCCGCCGGCGAAGCGGAGGCGGGTGTTTGCGGTTCCTTGCAGTATGAGGGCGGGCGCCCGGCAAGTGGGGGCCAAAGCGGCGGGCTGCGGATGACCGTTGTCAAAGGGCGGTTTGCCGATATTCTGGCCGCCTGCGACGGGGTGGTCGGTCTGGCGGGAACAGCCAATGAGCAAGCTGCCGGCCTCGGGAAACCGGTGGTCACCTTCCCCGGGCGCGGGCCCCAGTTCACTACGGATTTTGCCCGGATGCAAAAACGGCTGCTCGGGGAGGCGGTGGCGTTTACGGAAAGGGAGCCAAACCGGGTCGCGGCCGAGCTTTATGCGGTTTTAACCGATGAAAAACGCCGGGAGGCAGTGGTCCGGGCCGGCCGGGAACGGATGGGAACCCCGGGCGGGGCGGAACGAATTGCCGGAATAATTAGGAAATACTTGAACCTGTAGTTTTGTTAATCCACCATACCCAAAGTCTGGGGAATCCAGAAAAAACCACCGGGCTTAATGGGAATAATTGCGCAGGGGTGATCATACCGGATAAAGGGGGAGATTGCCGGGAACGGGCAGGATACCAATAGTTGGCGGAAGAGGATGACCGGGGTGAAAATTTTGCTTACCGGCGCCGGGGGGCAACTGGGAAGGGCGCTTATTGCGCAGATTGGTCAAGGCGGTTCGTTGGCCGGGACCCATCTTTTGCTCCCGGTGGACCTGCCGGAATGGGATATTACCAACCGGGCGCAGGTCTTCGCCACTGTCCGGGAGTGGCAACCGGATGTGGTCATAAACTGTGCCGGCTACACCGATGTGGACCGGGCGGAAGCAGAGGAAAAAGAGGCCTTCCGCGTTAACGCCCTGGGAGCGAGGGACCTTTCCGCCGCCGCCTTTCAGGTGGGCGCCAAGATCCTCCAGATCTCCACGGATTATGTGTTTGACGGGGAAGAGACCATACCCCGGCGGGAATACCACCCGGTCAACCCCGTCAATGCCTACGGCCGGAGTAAAGCCTGGGGGGAGCGGCTGGTCCGGGAGACCAACCCCCGCCATTTTATTCTCCGCACCGCCTGGCTCTTTGGGGAGGGGCGGAATTTTGTCCGGAAGATAATTGCCTTGAGCCGGGAGAAAGAGGAGATTTCCGTGGTGGCCGACCAGTTCGGGACCCCCACCAGTGCGGCAGATTTGGCCCAGTGTATCCTGCGCCTGATCCAAACCGAGAGTTACGGGACCTACCACGCGACCAATGAAGGTGAGTCCAGTTGGTATAGTTTTGCCCGGAGAATTCTGGCCTTAACCGGCATAGAATGTAGGGTGAAACCGGTAACCAGCCGGGAACTGGCCCGGCCGGCCCCCCGTCCGCGCTATGCGGTGTTGGAAAACCACATGCTCGAAGTGAGCGGGCTCTTTAAATTCCGCCATTGGGAGGAAGCCCTCGCCGAGTACCTGCAAGTAGAGGAGACTGGAAGGCGCGTCTGTCAATAGGAAGAGCCGGGGCCGCCGGGGGAAATTGGGGTGGGAGGATGAAAACGGTCCTGGTAACCGGCGGCGCAGGCTTTATTGGGAGCAATTTCCTTCTTTACCTGGCGGAGAAATACCCTTCCTACCGCCTGCTGAATTTGGATAAACTGACCTATGCGGGGAACCTTGAGAACCTAAAAGCCATTGAAAAACGGGAGAATTATCGCTTTATCCGTGGTGATATTGCCGACAGCGCCGTGGTGGGCAAGGTTTTTGCCGGGGAAGAGATTGACTGGGTGGTAAATTTTGCCGCCGAGAGCCACGTCGACCGCAGTATCCTCATGCCTGCGCTTTTTGTCCGTACCAATATCGTGGGGACAGCGAACCTCTTAAACGCGGCTTTAACCCGCTGGGAAGGGGCCTGGGAAGAAAAGAGATTCCTGCAGATCTCCACCGATGAGGTCTATGGATCCCTGGGCGAAACCGGCTTTTTCACGGAGACAACACCCCTCGACCCGCATACTCCTTATGCCGCCAGCAAGGCAGGGGCGGATCTGCTCGTCAAAGCCTACCATGATACCTACGGGCTGCCGGTAATCATCTCCAGATGCACCAATAACTACGGCCCATACCAATTCCCGGAGAAACTGATCCCCCTGGTGATCAATAATGCTTTGCACCGGAAGAAATTGCCGGTTTACGGGGATGGCCGGCAGATCCGGGACTGGCTCTATGTGGAAGACCACTGCAAAGCCCTGGATTTGATCCTGCATAAGGGGAAACCCGGTGAGGTATATAATATCGGCGGGCATAATGAACGGACCAACCTCGTGGTGGTAAAAACAATCATCGGCTATCTCCGGGAGCATGTGGATCCCGGGATCACCGAGGACCTGATCGCTTTTGTCCCGGACCGGAAAGGCCATGATTTCCGCTACGGGATTGACCCGGCAAAAATCTGCAACGAGCTTGGCTGGCGGCCGGAGACCCCGTTTGCCGAAGGGATTGTCCGCACAATCCGCTGGTACCTGGAGAACAGGGACTGGCTGGCGCGGGTGACCGCCGGGGAATACCAGGAGTATTACCGCCGGGTCTATGAGGAGAGGTAGGGCCATGGGTTTTTTCCGTTTTCGTACCTTGGCCATTCCCGGCCTTCTCCTGATCGAACCAAAGGTCTACAGCGACGAGCGGGGTTTTTTCTTTGAAGCCTATAATTACCGGGATTTTCAAGCCGCCGGGCTGGATGCCCCCTTTGTCCAGGATAACCATTCCCGGTCAAAAAAAGGCGTCCTCCGGGGGCTGCATTTTCAGGTGCAGCACCCCCAGGGGAAACTGGTGCGGGCCGTTGCCGGCGAAATCTTTGACGTCGCCGTGGATCTGCGCGCCGGTTCGCCTACCTACAAAAGATGGTATGGGGTCGTCCTTTCCAGTGAAAACAAGCGGCAGTTATATATCCCCGGAGGCTTTGCCCATGGTTTTCTTGTCCTCTCCGGGGTGGCGGAGGTTCTTTATAAATGTACGGAATACTACTATCCGGAAGATGAGGAAGGGATTATCTGGAACGATCCGGAAATAGGGATCAAATGGCCTTTGCCGGTGGGAGAAACCCCCATCCTTTCCGAAAAAGACAGGGGGTTTAAAAGCCTGGCTTCTCTAGGATTTAAAGAATTAAAGGTGTAACGAAATAAGGGGTAACTAAAGCATTTAAATGACCTGGCAAAAGGAGAATCATGGGCTTATGAAAGAGCAATCCGGCCAATGGGAACTGGTGATCACCGTTAACAGCCCGGGGGAGGTCTCCGGCTGGCTTGCCCCTGTACTCGACAGGATCCGGCAGGCCCGGGCATCCGCCCTGGCAGATGCCAATGAAGCGCGGGTACGAGCGGGCGCGGACGGGCGACGAATGACGGGCGACGGGCAACAAGACCATACACGGACACGCGCAGATGAAGAGTGGAACTGCCGGGTAACGGTCTTTGTCCCGCCTTGCCCCTTTGCCAGCGGTGCGGAATGCCGGGTCATCCAGGACCTGCCCGGGGTGGACCTGGTGGTTGGTCCGGCAGAAACCTCCTCCTATTTGGTTTGGGGGAAAAGACCGCGGGGGTTTGCCCCGTTGCCGCAGGGCGTGGTCCTTTTTCTCGGGGGGGATCTCTTTTACGCCGCCCTCCTGGCCCGGCGCTTAAAATACCCGGCCCTCGCCTATACCGAAGGGGTGGCCGGTTGGTCCGGTTCTTTTGCTCGTTTTGCCGTGCCCTACCCCCATGCCGCGGACAAGCTGCTGGCAAAAGGCATCGCCAAGGAAAAGATCCGGGTGGTCGGTAATTTGATGCTTGATGCGGTTGCTTCCCGGGAGACAAAAGCCGGGATGCGCAGACGTTTGGGAATGGGGGAGAAGTCGCCGCTCTTATTGTTGATGCCGGGCAGCAGGCCGGCTCATTTCGAAGGGATGCTCCCGTTCTTCCTCCGCACGGCGGAACTGGTAGCGCAGGAGATCCCCGGGGTCAAGGCGGTTTTGAGCCTTTCGCCCTTTATCGGCGACGGCCAGGTGGCCGGGGCGCTCCGGGGGGAACTGGCCGGTATCTTTGGGGTTACCGGTGAATACTACCCGCCGGAAGCAGTGGCAGATAGGGAGGATAAGGCCGATCAGGCTAATAAGCCGGACAAAGCCGATGAAGCGGATCGGGAGGCCGGTCCCGCCCTTTCCGGCCGGCTGGTCACGGGAGAAGGATTACCCGTTATCGTCAGCCGTGACCGGTATGAACTGATGGCCGCCGCGGACCTGGCCCTCACGATCCCCGGGACCAACACCATGGAATTATCCTTTCTCGGGACACCGATGGTGGTCACACTTCCCCTGCTCTATCCGGAGCGGATCCCCCTGGAAGGTTTGCCCGGGGTCCTCGGCGGTCTCCCCGGGATTGGGAAGGTCCTGAAACGGCGCCTCATCCCAAAACTCCTGGCAAAAACAGCCTTTACCGCCTGGCCCAACCGGCTCGCCCGTGAGTACCTTGTCCCTGAAATCCGCGGGGAGGTGTGGCCGAAGGATCTGGCCGCGAAAACCGTGGAGTTGTTACGGGATGAAGAGGAGCGGCAGGCAACCGCCGCACGATTGAAAGCGGTGGCGGGGGAAACCGGGGCTGCCGGGAGGCTGGTGGAATTGATCCGCGAGGTGCTGGCGGAAAGGTACGGACGGTTATCTAGCCGTTTTGCAGCAGATGGCCAGATTGGGAAAGAACAAAACACTTGCCGGTGAGGCAGAGAAGGGATGGTGTAGGTGAAGGCGAGTATCATCATTCCCACCCGCAACAGAAGGAAGGTACTGGAGAGAACCCTCAAATATTTGTTTCTTCAAGATTACCCACAGGACCAGTACGAAATTATTGTGATTGACGACGGCTCAACCGACGGTACTCATAAGATGGTAAAAGCGCAAGAGTCCCCCTGCAGGTTGGTGTGCCTGCGGCATGAGGAAAGAAAGGGACCGGCGGTGGCCAGGAACCGGGGGATCCGGGAGGCCCGGGGCGAGGTGGTCATCTTTATTGATGATGATATTTTCTGCCCCCCGCAATTCATCAGGGAACACGTGAAATACCATGAAAAAGAAGGGAACCTTATTGTGGACGGGCCGGCAATCAACATCGGGGAGGGTGATTTTTCCTTTGCGGATCCGGGAAAGCTGCTCCTGGCCTTCTTTGATTTTTTCGGTTCGGTTTTTGTGACAGCCAATACCTCCTGCCGGAGAGAGCATCTGCTGAAGGCCGGGGGGTTCGATGAGAAATTCGGCACCGGCTTTGGCTGGTACGACTTGGAACTGGGTTTTCGCTTAATGGCGATGGGTTTGAAGAGGAGAAAGAACCGGCGGGCCTTTGCCTTTCATTATAAACCCGCCCAAATCCAAAAGGTGGGCTTTACCTTTCAGGGACGGCTGCAGAAACAGAAGGACAGGGGGAAAAATGCGATCTACCTTTATAAAAAACACCCGTCAAAAAAAGTCGGGCGGCGGGTGCGCCTCCGTTATCTCCGGTATGGCCGGCTTCTCCCGGTAAAAGGGCGGGTAACGGAGTGGGAGGAAACGGTTTTTCTGGCAAAGAGCAAAAAGAAGCTCCTCTGGCCGTTTTTGTGGAAGATCTATATGATCAAGGCCTATGCCGAAGGCCTGGAAGAGGGGTTCGCGCCTGCGCGCGCAGGCAAGGAAAAAGACGGCTAATCGCAGGTTAACCGTCTTTTATTTTTTATCTGCTTGCGCCCTCTATCCCGGTTTCATTTACCGGCCTTCTTCGAACCTTTCTGCCGCCCGGCGGCGCGCGCCCGCTGGGTCTCCTCTTTGATCTCGAGATACGCCTTGTTTATTACCCCCGACAGCCACATTTTCTCCAGGGCGGTTAGGCGGCGCTTACGTGCCCACTCCGCCCATTGCAAGACGTTTTCTTCGTTGATGAGCCCGCCAGCCCGGGAGATCCAGTTCAAAAAATGGTGGACCTTTGTATCCTGGATGCTGAGGCGGGTTTTGAACCCGGGGTGCCTTTCCAGGAAATAAACGGCGGTTTTCCCCCGCTCCCTCTCCTTTTGCAAGCGTGCCGCCAGTTGCTCCGGGGTACGCAGGGGCGGTTGGATATGGTAGGAGATGGCGGTAGGGATATAGACCTTCTCCAGTCCGTACTTGAGGAGGCGGTACCCCAAATCCAGGTCGTGCCAGCCCATCCCTTCAAAACCGGGATCAAAGCCGCCCACCGCTTTCAGGTGTTCTCTCCGGACCGACGCATTGGCCGTATCCAATGTTGCGCCGGAATAATCCCAGACTGTGGGCTCGGGGTGACTTTTTGCCGCCTCCAGCGATGGAACGGAGATTATTTTACCGGACCCATAAACCATGGGCCCCTTTTCCTTGTGCATGGCCAGGTGCGCGCGGACGAAATCCTCGACCACCACTTCGTCACTGTCCACAAAGATCACCAGTTCCCCGCTGGCGCTTTCGATGGCCTGATTGCGGGCGTGGGCGGGCCCGCGCCTTTCCGCGCTGGTCAGGAGTTTTACCGGTACCGGGCTTTTTTTGGCGATCCCGGAGACCACGGCCGGGGTGTCGTCGGTGGAAGCGTCGTCGGCAACCAGGATCTCTACGTCAGTATCGAGATTCTTCACCGACTCAATCAGGCTTGCCAGGCACTCGGCGATGAGAAGGGCCCGGTTGCGTACGGGGATGATAATTGAAACGGAAGGGGAGTTTTCACCCATTAAATCCAGCCTCCAATACTGATTTTACTAGTGGTTATATTTTTTAAAAGGCTTGATCTCGTGTGATGGTTTCCATGACGAATCCCGTCCGGGAAGAGTGTTATCTTCGTCAAGTATAGCAAAGGGCGGTTTTACTGTCAAACGGTTTATGAACAAGACCTCACTCTTCTCTCTACCAATGGGCAATTTTCCTCCCGGTGACTATTGTTTCATATATCTTGACAAACAATATTGTTTTATATATAATATTATTCGTAGGTGATGATATGGATCCACAGTTAAAGAAAGGCATTCTTGACGCACTGGTATTATCGATCCTTGCAGAAGGGGATACCTATGGATACCACCTCTCCGAGCGGGTAGCCGGGATCATGGAACTTTCAGAAACTGCGCTTTATCCGGTTTTGCGCCGNCTGGAGGCTCAAGGATGGTTGGGTACATATTCAGTGGAGCATAACGGAAGATTGCGCAAGTACTACCACCTGACCGCGGCGGGACGGGAAAGGCTCCGCCAATATGTGGAGGAACTTACCGAATTGGAGAGGATCATCCATATTATCGCGAAAGGAGCCGGGGACCATGGGGAGCAGGCTTGATCAGGTGCTGGAGAGGATCCGTGCCGGGCTGGACGGTTTGCCGGAAGATACTGTCCGCCGTGTTCTCGATTATTATCAGGAATATATCGCCGAAGCCATTGAAGCAGGGCGCTCCGAGGATGAGATTTTACTGCGGCTCGGTGACCCCGGGGAAATTGTCGAAGAGATCCGGGCGGAGGCCTCACTTGCTCCGGAGAAAACGCCTGCGGATATGCCCGGGCCGGGGCTGGGCGGGCCTTCCCCAACAGGCACAACAGAAAAGACCGGGGATAGGTGCGGGCGGATCTATTCAGGTGCGCGCGCACACGCGGGCAAGATCCTTTTGGCGCTTGGTGTTTCTCCCTTTTATCTTTTGGGCATAGGGTTTTATATCATAGCTGCAGGCGGGCTTTTAAGCGCCCTGACCGCTGTTGGTCTGACAGTGGCAGGGATCTTGGAGATTGCCCCCGGTTACACCTGGGAGAAGATTAGTATGGCCGGTATCGGAATCTTTGCCGCGGGGTGTTTAGCTATTACCGGGTTGCTGCTGTGGGTGGGGGCTGCCGGGATCACCAGCTTTGCCCATGGGTTATGGCGGCGGGATCTCCCGCGCGGGCTTGAGCGGGACCAGGAAACCGCCGGGCGTAAGCGGGGAAACGGTGAAATTAAGAAGAAGCTTGTGGTCTTGGCCACCATCGCCCTGCTCGGTTTGGGGGTTGCTCTTCCCACCGGCCTGCCACTACGGTACTTTCTCATCTGGAACAGCGTGAAACCGGCGTTCGAGGTTTACACCCAAACCTACAATGCCGCAGATATCCGGGAGATAGAGGTTAAGACGCTCAACTCCATGATCATCGCGGAGGTGGGGGCAAGGCCCGGGGGTAATGAGATCCGTATTGTCTACGAGGAACCCGATTGGATGCGTGGTAAATTTACAGTCAGCGGCAATCGGCTTATTTTCAGCGAGGAGTCCCGCGGCCGGTTGCCATTCCTGGATTTTGTCGCCAGGCATGAAGGGATGACCAGCGTAAAGATAGAGGTCCCGCCGGGATACCGCGCGCAGGCGATGACGCTGGCCAGCAAAGGCGGGCACATAACAATAGCCCTGCCAGCCGGGGATATTAAGGCCCGGACTCTCACCGGCAACATACGGTTTGATGGCTGCGGCAGTCCTTTCGCCCTCCGGGCCGTGGTAAAGAACGGGAAAATCATTACCGGGGGCAGGTCGCTTGCGGGCGGCTCCTATACCGCCGGAACCGGAGCGGAAAATACTGTAGAACTCGAGAGCACCGGCGGGACAGTGACGATTGAGTGAGAGAAAAAACAACCGGAGGGGAAGAGGATGGAGTACGTGGGTGNACAAACGAGAAAAGCGGAAAACACCACCGGAAAAGCTGCGGTTATTACCGGCGCCACTTCCGGAATCGGGCTGGCGGCCCTGAAACAACTGGCAAGGTTGGGATTCTGCGTTATTGGGGTGGGCCGTGATGCAAAGCGTTGTGCGGAGACGGAGGCAAGCATCCGCAGGGAAGTACCCGGGGCACGGGTGGATTATTTTGTTGCGGATCTCGCCTCCCAGCGGCAGGTACGGGATTTGGCGGCGGCAATCCGCCGGCTGCTGGAGACGGAAAACGGGGGCTGCCTGGATCTCCTGGTTAATAATGCCGGGGCAGTTTCCAGTTGGTACGTGACAACAGAGGATGGATACGAGATGCAATTTGCCGTGAACCATCTGGCGCCTTTTCTCTTAACCCGGGAACTCCTGCCGCTGCTTAAAAAGGCCGGTTCTGCCCGGGTAATCACCACCAGCTCNGGTTCGCACTATAATACGCGNATAAACTGGCGTGATGTGATGTACCGCAGGGGCTACAATTGCTTGCGTGCCTATAAACAGTCGAAGCTGGCCAATGTTCTTTTCACCAGTGAATTTAACCGCCGGCAGGGGCCGGGTTCCGGCATCCGTGCCTATGCCGTGGATCCGGGCCTGGTGAATACNGCGATCGGCGAAAAAGGGACAAATGGCTTTGTCAGTTGGTTTTGGCGAATCCGGCGAAAAAGGGGTGTTGCTCCGGAGATCGCTGCCAGGACCATTGTCCATCTGGCGACCACACCCGTGCTTGAAGACCCGGAGGCGATTTACTGGAAGGACTGCCGGCCCAAGCGGCCCAGCCGTTATTCCCAAAGAAAAGACGCCGGGCGGCGGCTGTGGGAATTGTCGGAACGGTTGACCAGATAAGGAGTAGCGGTAAGAAAAGAGCCCAAGTGAGAGAAAGCCAGGTAAGAGAAGGGTTTAGATAAGAAGGGTCCAGGTAAGAGAAGGGAGCGGGGTGCTAATCTTCCATGCGCAGCTTCGTTTTGATTACCGGCGCCACCGGGGGTCTGGGCAAGGCCTTTGCGGCGGAATGTGCCGCCAGGGGCTGGGATCTTTTTCTCACCGATCTCTCCGAATCCCGGCTGGCGCTCCTGGCCGGGGGTTTGTCCCGCCTTTATAATGTGGAAATTAAATACCGCCCTTGTAACCTGGCAGATCCCGCGGCACGGGAGGAATTTCTAAAATCACTGGAAACTGCCGGTCTCCAGTTTCATTTTTTAATTAACAATGCCGGCCTTGACTTTGAGGGCCCGTTCACCGACAGGACCCCGGAGGAATTGGCGGCGGTCGTCCGTCTTAATATTGAGGCGACGGTGGCCATCACCCGGTGGGTGTTGAAATTACGGGATCCCGCACGGACATTTCGTATACTAAACGTATCCAGCCTGGCGGGGTTTTACCCTATGCCCATCAAAGCGGTTTATGCCGCGTCCAANCGTTTTNTGCTCCAGTTTTCCCTTGCCCTCCATTGCGAACTCCGGGATGAGGACGTAACCGTGACGGCGCTTTGTCCGGCCGGGATGCCTTCGAACCCGCAGGTAATTACCTCAATCAACGCCCAGGGTTTTATGGGCCGGATAACCGCTAAAAACGTTGGGTTTGTCGCGGCGAAAGCAATCGACCGCGCCCTGGCCGGGCGCACAGTTTATATCCCCGGCCTGCTTAATCTTTTCCTGAGCCGGCTGGGCAACCTGGTACCGCCATCCGTGTCTGCAGCTTTAATCAACAGGCGGTGGCGGGAGGCCGGTAAGCGTTGCACAGACGGTAACTGATAAAACCCATTGCGCCTATGCGGTAATTATGGCACAGGGAAGACCTGTGCCATAATTGTTCTGTAAACCTGTGTCATGAAAGAATTACCTGCTCATCATGGTAAAATCCTATGTTATAATCGTAACCATGGGGGAAAGGATTATGTTAAGAATAGGCCGGGAAGGCTTTCTTAAAGACCTGTTAATCTGGTTTTTGGCCAGTATCATCGTGGCTTCCTTATTATCCGCCGCCGGCGGCGCCCTGGCCGACCGGTACTTCTCCCGGGCGGTTAGCGGCTTAATCGGCGAAGCCGGTGAGTACGACCTTTTATTCCAGGTCCGCAGCGATTTGCGGGAGGCCGCTCTTTCCCGGTTGGAAGAGATTNTTGCCGAGAATTTCCCCGGCTCGGTCTTGAAAACCGGGGTGAGTGTGGCCGGCCAGAGCGCCATTTTTGTGGGGCTCGCCCAGCAATACCGGACGAAAGAGGTCTTTAGCAATCTGCGGTTCTATTTTCAGGATATCCCGGGAAGCAGCGGTTACAGTTTAATGACCGAACCGCGGCTGGCCCTTTCCGGTGTCCCCGGGCAGGTCCATGACCTCTTTATCCGGGAGGCGGAACGGATCCCCGGGGTGGCCTTTGCCTTTTCGGAAGGCGGCCGGATTCAGGTGCTCTTCCGGCACAGGCGGGATGAGGAAAGAGTCAAAAAAGAACTGGAAAAGCTCCTGAAGGATTACCGCCTGATCGAGGTGGGCTTGGCCGGGGAACCGGCGGCGGAGGGGCGGACCGGCAAAGGCCTGGTGGATTTTTTGGCCGGGAAGGCCGGTATCTCCTATATCCGCGATGTCAGCACGGAAGAACCCGGCGACCAGCAGGCCCTCCTGGCAACGATGGCCGAGATGAAAAGGTTTTTGCTCTCTTTTGCCGGTCATGTGAAGGTGGAACCGGAACCCGGTTGCCGGTTGGACGAGGGGGCCCTTCTAGTTTTGCCGGGGAAAGCCGGGACGCCCCTGGAGAAGGGAGAACCGGTGAAGCCCGGGCATGTGGTGATAAAACTGGTGAAGATGGAAGGGAAAGGGGAGACGGAGGAGGAAGGCGAGACGGAAGAGGAATTAACCGGCGTGGTCGTTCAGGGTGATACTTCCTGGATCAAAGACCGGCAAGCCTTTTTTGTCACTTCCGGCCAGAAAGTCGGCGACCCGGCGGCACTGGTCACACCGGAGAACCCCAGGGAGGAACTGCTCGCCGCCCTGGAAGAAGCGGGGTCTCTCCTCTCCCAACTCCATGACCTCCAGAACCTT
>JGI24713J26584_10001368_pt1 | contig 17955 bp, 19 predicted proteins | sample BioPla4DNA1_FD_26584 | JGI IMG/M metagenome (IMG submission 26584) | reverse complement strand
TCTGGCCGAGTTCTTCCAGCAAATGTAACTTTTTTGTAAATCCAATGTAACTAAATATTAACACCTATTTGGTATATTATAATTGAAGACAATAAAGGGAGGGGATAAGGTGAAGATTAAAATAAAAAAATGTCTTCCAGTTGCATTAGCCTTGGTAATATCAACTAGTCCTCTAGCAACATATGCTGAAGGAGGAGTAGAGCCAGCAAATCCAGGAATAGATATGCCAATTAGCGATGAAGTTAGACCAATTCTTGATGAAATAGAACCTATTAAGGATGAGGTGGCTGTACCCAACTATATTGAATTCAAGGGTAAGATTAAGGAAATCAATTCAAAAGAAGGAAGGTTTTCATTCTTAGCAGAAAATGACCTAGAGGAAGGATTAGATAAACTAGTAGTTCATATGACTGACAGGGTAATCCTATTAGATGATGAAAGTATGGACTTTATTTCCCTGGAAGACCTAGAAGAAGGAATGGAAGTATCTGTCTTCTATGATAAGGAAACTATAATGTTGATGAGCTATCCGGCACAATTAGAGCCAGATGTGGTAGTAGTAAGAAATGAAGAAGCAGTAACTGGTATTATGATAGACAAATTCGATGAAGACCTATTAAGCGATGATGGTAGCCTAAGGCTTATAATCAAGGATGAAGTGGAATTAATAGACAGGGATGGCAAGGAGATAGAAAGAGAGGATCTACAAAATAAGGACCTAATCGTCTTCTATAGCATAGTAATGGACAGCTATCCAATGCAAACTATCCCTGAGAAGGTAATTGCCATTAGAAACCATGAAGTAAAGGTCTTTGACCATCTGAAATTAAATGGTGAAGAATTTAAGTTAGATAATGAAATGTATTATGGGGAAGAAAGGGAGCTTATGCTTCCATTAAGGCAGCTAGCGGAAGCCCTAGGATATGAGGTAGAATGGGTACAGGAAAGTAGAACTGTTAACCTAACAAAGGGGGAAGAAAAAATTAGCCTAACTATTGGACTAGATAAGTATCAATACTATAATCTGGAACATGAATTAGGTACAGCCCCAGAACTAGTAGATGAAAGGACATATGTACCACTATCCTTTATGAAATCTATAATCTATGCCCATGTGGAAGTAACAATGGATGGAGTATTAGAAGTAACTAGATATTAAGATGGCCATTCTAAAACTTAATATATCTTTAAATATAGTATAAAGATATATTGTAAGTTAATGATCAATAGGATATGATATAAATATAAGCTAACAGATAGGTATATATAAAGTAACAGGCAGGCATAAATAAGCTTAAAGATAGCGGAATATGAGTAAAATTCCGCTATCTTTTTTATTTGTATAAGCATATATTTAACTAAACTGCTCCTATATCTAGGGATATTAAAATGATATCTAATAATTAACCTTCTATTAGGCCATAGCCTGCATTGTAAACCTATTCTATACTGTAAATAAGCAAGTTGAATTTTGCTAAAGATAATAATGTTAAGCTAAATCTACTTTGATATAATATATCTATATTTTACTAGGAGGTAGGAGTATTGATACTGATCTTTGCTGTTGACAAGAACTGGAACATAGGCTACGGTGGTAAGATGTTAGCTGATATACCAAGTGATTTAAAACGCTTTAGACAATTGACGGAAGGCCATATAGTCATCATGGGGAGGAAAACCCTGGAGGCCATACCAGGTCAGGGACCCCTTCCCAACAGGATTAACATAGTCTTCACCAGGGATAAAAATTTTAATAGGGAAGGCTTTTATATTTTAAACAACATGGACGAACTTTTCCCACTGCTGGAAAGGATCAATCCCAAGGGGGAGAAGGAGGTATTCGTAACTGGGGGTGGGACTATAGTAAGGCAGCTTTTACCCCACTGCAATAGGGCGTATATAACTAAGATTTTAAAGAGCTTTGATAGGGCAGACACCTCCATACCCAATTTGGATTTAGATGAAAGCTGGAAGATAGTTAAAGAGTCAGAAATCCAGAGGGAAAATGGGCTGGAGTATAAGTATGTGGATTATATTAGAAAATAAGGGGGATAATTATGGATTCTATTATCAGCATAAAGGGCTTAAGGAAATCCTACGGCAGTAAGGAGGTCCTTAAGGGAATCGACCTAGAGGTAAAAAGGGGCGAAGTCATCGGCTACATAGGCCCTAACGGGGCGGGTAAGAGCACTACCGTTAAAATCATCCTAGGACTAATATCAGACTTTGAAGGTGAGGTTAATATCCTAGGCTATAATATTAGGGATGAGGATATTAGCTATAAGAGTAGGGTCGGTTATGTTCCCGAGACGGCAGATATATATGAAAACCTAACGGCCAGGGAATATTTAACCTTTATTGGAGAGCTTTATGGCATGGATTATGACCTGGCTGATAAGAAGGCCCATAGGCTTATGGAGCTTTTTGGAATCGGCCATGTATATGATTCAAGGATTAGCTCCTTTTCCAAGGGGATGAAGCAGAAGACCTTAATCATATCTGCCTTATTAAACGATCCTGACATCCTCTTCCTAGACGAACCCCTAACGGGCATAGATGCCAACAGCGTCATGGTCTTTAAGGAATTGCTGGAGCTTTTGGCCCAGGAGGGCAAGACCATCTTCTACTCCTCCCATATTATGGACGTGGTGGAGAAGGTAAGCTCCAGGATAGTACTCATCAATGATGGTAGGATAGTAGCTGATGGCAATATAGAGGAGCTTAAGACCAGGTCCATGGGAAGCTCATTGGAGAATATCTTCAATCAGCTAACTGGCTTTAGTGACCATGAAAATATAGCTAGGGATATAGTTAATGTAATAAAAGGGGTGGAGTAAATGGTTGCCATCCTTAGGTTTTTAGATTTGTTTAAAAATATCTTCCAAGGCCTAGGCATCGACTATGGCGGCATGAGGAAGATCCTAGAAATAAAGCTCTTATTAGATAGTAGAAGGGTAAGTAGCATAATCCAAGAGGAGGCAAGTAAGGATAAGGAGCGAAATTATTTCTATAGATCCCTAATCCTATATTTCTTCTTTGGAATCATGATGGTGGCTTTCTTATCCTTAGGAAGCAATTACCTCTTTCAAATGGCACTGATCTTTGGGCTTTTTATGTTTTTTATGCTTACTACCCTGATTTCAGACTATAGCTCCGTATTATTAGACCTGAGGGATAAGGATATCATCCTCTCTAAGCCCATAAATAATAAAACCCTAAATGCAGCTAAGGTAATCCATATAACTATCTATACCTCCCTTATTACCCTAGCCATGATGGGGCCAAGCCTTCTATTTGGATTAATTAGGAGGGGGCCGGTCTTCTTCCTAATTTTCCTAATCCAAATTATCTTGATAAATCTATTTCTAATTGTGGTCACTGGCCTTTTATACCTAGCCATCCTAAGGTTTTTCGACGGGGAAAGGCTTAGGGATATTATCAACTATGTACAGATAGGCCTTACCATAGCTATTACTATAGGCTATCAATTAGTAGGCAGGGTATTTGAGATTAAGGCCCTACAAGCTATAGAATTTTTGCCTAAGTGGTGGTCCATCATCCTACCGCCCATCTGGTTTGCTGCCCCCTTTGAATTGATTTTAAATGGGAATACATCAACCAGCATACTCCTTAATTCCTTAATGGCTTTAGTGATTCCATTTCTAGCCATCATCAGCTATATAAAGTTGATGCCCAGCTTTGAAAGTAGCCTGCAGAAGTTGTCTGCCCTAGGGGGCTATAGGAAGGAAGAGAGGTTTAGCAATAAGCTGGCTAAGATAGTATGTAAAGACAAGCAGGAGAGGATCTTTTACAAATTTACCAACAATATGGTTAAGAATGAAAGGGAGTTTAAACTTAGGGTCTACCCAAGTATAGGCTTTGGCCTTGTCTTTCCCTTAATCATGCTATTTAATTATTCTAGGGGTAGAAACCTAACAGACATTGCCAATAGCAAGGGTTATTTTACCCTTTACTTTACCGCCATCTACCTGCCAAATCTATTGCAGTTTTTAGCTTGTTCAGCCAATTACAAGGGGGCCTGGATCTATAGGATCATGCCTATAGGGGATTATGAACCTATATTTAAAGGGGCGGTTAAATCCATATTTATCAACCTATTTACTCCGGTAGTTTTAATAAATAGCATAATCTATTTAATCCTATTTGATTTTAAAATCCTAGACCAGTTGCTTATAGTTTACCTAAACCTTATTTTAAGCACCCTTTTAACCTTTAGGATCTTTAAAAAGGACCTTCCCTTTTCCAGGGCCTTCCATACTATCCAAAGGCGGAATGGCTTTTTAAAAATACTCTTGGTAATGATGGGAATCGGTCTACTGGCAGCTATCCATTATCAAGCCAATAAGATTAAATTTGGCCCCTATATCCTTATGGCCCTGCAGTTAATAACTATAATTATGGCTTCAAAGTTTATCTTTAAAGTACAACTAGATGCTTAAGTAAGATTGTGGAAAACTTATTAAGTTTTAGGTCTTATAGATTAAAAGCATATGTCTTATAGAAAGATATTCCAAAAGCTAATTAACTATAGATATAGATATCCTATGGAAAAGTCTTTAATTAGAAAAGCTTCCTTAAAAAGTGGAAGCTTTTCCTTATTTAAGACAGCTTTTTTCTTTTTATCGAAAACTTTTATCCTATTAATTTATTTGTTTTTACCATATATATTATGCTATTATTTATAGGTATCTTTTTATTAGTTAAATAAAGTTCATAATTGTTGACCTATATATGGGCATTTGATAAAATAGACAATACAATATATTGTGTTTAGCTAGGGGGAAATATACAAAATGTTGACTAAAATTAGAAAGAGGGACGGAAGGGAAGTTCCATTTAACATAGAGAAGATAGCTAACGCTATCTTTAAAGCTGCCCAGGCTGCAGGCGGCCAGGATTATGAAACTTCTATGAACTTGGCTGAAAAGGTGGCCAAGATCTGCAACGAAAGATTTGCAGATGAAATACCTGGTGTAGAGGATATACAAGATATCGTAGAAAAGGTCCTTATAGAGGAGGGACATGCTAAAACTGCCAAAAATTATATCCTATACAGGGCTGAGAGAAGCAAGGTTAGGGAGATGAACTCCAGGCTGATGAAGGTCTTAGGGGACCTAACCTTTAAGGATGCCAAGGAATCAGATATTAAGAGGGAAAATGCAAATATAGACGGGGATACGGCCATGGGAACCATGTTGAAATACGGTTCCGAAGGGGCCAAGGCCTTCTATGAACTTTTTGTACTAAATCCTGAACATTCCAGGGCCCATAAGTCAGGGGATATACATATACACGACCTAGACTTCTTAACCTTAACAACTACTTGCTGCCAAATCGATATAGTAAAATTATTTGAAAATGGCTTTAGTACAGGCCATGGCTTTATTAGGGAGCCTCAAAATATTGCCTCCTATTCATCCTTAGCCTGTATAGCCATCCAATCAAACCAAAACGACCAGCATGGGGGTCAAAGTATACCAAACTTTGATTACGGCATGGCCATAGGTGTTCGCAAGACCTATATAAAGGACTATAGGAACAATATTAAGAAATCCATCCAATTGATGTTGCCGGAACTAGACTTAAACGAAAACATAGACTATATCTTCAACATCTTGGAGAAGGAATATAAGCTAACTCCTTCTATGGGCAATAACGAGGAATACCTAAAGAAGGAAGGAGAATACCTACTAGAAATCTTAAACGATGAAAAGCTTGTTAAGAGGATTCAAGACTTTGCCTTAAAGAACGCCTATAAGGATACGGACAGAAAGACTTACCAAGCCATGGAAGCCCTAATTCACAACTTAAATACTATGCATTCCAGGGCTGGAGCTCAGATACCCTTTAGCTCCATCAACTATGGTACCGATACTTCTGTAGAGGGTAGGATGGTTATCAAAAACCTACTACTAAGTACGGAAAGGGGTTTAGGAAATGGGGAGACCCCAATATTCCCAATCCAAATCTTTAAGGTAAAGGAAGGAATAAACTACAACGAAGGAGATCCAAACTACGACCTATTTAAGCTGGCTTGTAGGGTAAGCGCCAAGAGGTTGTTCCCTAACTTCTCCTTCATAGATGCGCCCTTTAACCTACAATACTATGAGGAAGGTAGACCAGAAACGGAAATAGCCTATATGGGTTGTAGAACTAGGGTTATAGGTAACGTCCATGACAGGGATAGGGAGATAGTCTATGGTAGGGGTAACCTAAGCTTTACAACCATCAACCTGCCTAGACTAGGTATAGAAAACAGTGGAGATATTGAAGGCTTTTACAAGCAGCTGGACAAGACTATAGACCTGGTAATAGCCCAATTATTAGAGAGGTTTGAGATTCAGGCCAATAAAAAGGTTAAAAACTTCCCCTTCCTAATGGGACAGGGAGTCTGGATAGATTCAGATAAGTTAAATAGCGAAGATACCATCAGGGAAGTTCTAAAGCATGGTACCCTATCAGTAGGCTTTATAGGCTTAGCTGAATGCCTAAAGGCCCTTATAGGTAAACACCATGGTGAGTCTGAAGAGGCTCAAAAATTAGGCTTAGAAATCATAGGCCATATGAGGAAGAGGATGGATGATATATCCCAGGAGTTGAAGTTAAACTTTACCCTATTGGGTACACCTGCTGAAGGTCTATCCGGCAGATTCGTTAGAATTGATAGGGAGAAATATGGTGTAATCCCAGGGGTTACGGATAGGGAATACTACACCAACAGCTTCCACATCCCTGTATATTACAAGATCTCAGCCTATAATAAAATCATGTTAGAAGCCCCATACCATGAATTGACCAATGCAGGCCATATAACCTATGTGGAGGTAGACGGAGATCCTACTATGAACCTAGATGCCTTTGAAAAAATCATCAGGGTCATGAAGGAAGCAGGAATAGGCTACGGCTCCATCAACCACCCTGTGGATAGGGACCCAATCTGTGGATATACTGGAGTTATCGATGATGTTTGTCCACAATGTGGCAGGGAAGAGGGGGATGTACCATTCCATAGGATTAGAAGGATTACAGGATACCTGGTAGGAACACTAGATAGATTTAATGATGCAAAGCGAGCTGAGGAACGTGATAGGGTTAAACACTTTGCAGTCAAATAAATTGAGGATAGCAGGAATAGTAGAAGAATCCATCGTAGATGGGCCGGGTATAAGACTTACCGTCTTTACCCAGGGCTGCAGCCATAACTGCCCTGGCTGCCACAATCCCCAGACCCATGATTATAGGGGTGGAATGGAGATGGATATTGAGGAAATAGTTAAGATGGTGAAAGCCAATCCTATGTTGGATGGTATCACCCTAAGTGGTGGAGAGCCCTTCGACCAGGCCATAGCCTGCGCCAATCTAGCTAGGAGGATTAAGGAGCTGGGCCTAAGTGTAGTAGTCTATTCCGGCTATAAATATGAATATCTATTACAAAAAGAGGAATATAGACAGCTTTTACAAGTGGCCGACATCCTAATAGATGGNCGATTCGATATAAGTAAGAAGGACCTTACCCTACCCTTTAGGGGTTCTTCCAATCAGAGNATTATTGATTTAAAGAAGAGCTTATCTAGCAATAGGATCTATATAGCATCGTAATTTATCTTACAGTGACTTTCATAAAACATATGAGTCCAATCTTAATGTTTTGATATATAGGTATAGGATGTATATAAATATAAAAAGGCGAACTAATTAGGTTCGTCTTTATTTTATGCCCATTCATNGGAAGGGTTGTACCAAATATTGTTGGTGACGTGGCGGCAGCAGTTGTTGTTGCTAANTCTGAAAAAACCCTAAATACAGATGGGGTTAAAGCTACTTAAAAAATCTAGAATTTATTTTTATAGCATTAAATAGCATTGAAAAAGACTATAGGATGAATTAATTCATACCCTATAGTCTTTTTATGTTTCATAAATAATTTTTATATAGTAAATTTGTATTTTGCCTGTAAAAGCAAGAAAATAATATAAGGAATATTTATATACGGCCAGTTGGATTATTAATCTAATCTATTCCCCTTACCCCTAATCTTCTTAAATATCCTATATGAAATAAAGAGTATAATCCCAATCAATACTAGAAATGGTGCCAGGTATATAAGCCCTATGACCATATTCTGCAGGCCATCTACGAAGTTATAAAGGGAATGTTCAATGGCATTTTTAATTCTAGTGCCAAAGCTGGTTTCAACGGTTTCTGTACTGGTTAGTTTATCTACCTCCTGTATATGGAGGATAAAAGTACTATAGTCCACCCTATCATCAATATCCATCAGTTGTGAATTAAGCCTTTCCTTTTCATAGATGACTTCCGTCAATTGATTTTCTAAAGCTATAAGGTCTTCAATCTTTTCTGCCTTTTCCATTAGACTTAGAAGGCGTTCTTCTTTGACGGTAACCACTCTTAATCTAGCTTCTATGTCCTTATAGCTCTTAGTCACATCATCTTTACTGGTACTTTCTGAAATAATATTGCCAATCTGTTGTAAATCCTTCTTAAAGCTGGTAATATCATCTTGTGGAACCCTTATGGTATAATAGCCATGTCTATAACTTCTATTATTGTAATGTCGGTTGTAGGAGATATTGGATGATTCTACATAAGCTTGGTATTCTTCGATTAGGTCCATCAGTTGCTCAATACTTTCATTAAATTCCGTAGTTTCAAATTCTAGATTGATGGTGGTAATAATCTTTTCGGCTTCCAATTCAGCCTCCAAGCCTCNATCCTCTCTGACTCCTTCAACTGGAGGCGCGGCAGGAGCACTAGATGAGCCTGAATCATAAGCCATTTCACCCTTAGTATTAGCACTGCAGCCTAGGGCATATAGTATTATTACCATCAGGCTAAGTGCTAAGAGAAGATTTTTCCGAAATTTTTTCATAATATCATCTCCTTGTTAATTAGATTATATCCAGCTTATAAAAATAAGTGGATACAAATTAGTTACAATATTGTAGGGTATAATGATAAATAATAGATTAAATGAAATAATTGCTGTCTAAGGAGGTTAGGGTATGGATTTAGAAAAAATAAAGAGGGATGTAAGGCAGGTAACTTTAGAATTGTTGGAAGCAGCCAAGTTGGATCCTAAGGACGCAGTGGTCATTGGAGGAAGTAGCAGTGAGATTATAGGTAAAAAGCTAGGTTCTGCTACTAATATGGAAGTGGCAAGGGCGGTAATGGGCACCATAATCCCCATCCTAAAGGAAAGGGATATATTTCCTGTAGTCCAATGCTGCGAACATATAAACCGTGCCCTGGTAGTGGAAAGGGAATATGCTAAACTCCATAGGCTGGATCCGGTAAATGTAATCCCAGTGGAAACGGCTGGAGGAGGCTTTGCAACGGCAGCCTATGAACTCCTAGATGACCCAGTGGTAGTAGAGCATGTAGGTGTTCAAGCTGGTATCGATATAGGGGATGTCTTTATAGGAATGCATATAAAGGGTGTAGGAGTAGTAGTTAGAAGTGAGATAAAGGAAATTGGAGAGGCCCACTTAAGCATGATCCGAACAAGACCTAAACTAATAGGCGGAGTTAGGGCTAAGCATTTCTAATTTAGTAGGGTATTGATTCCTAAATTATGGAAATAATAGCCTAAATGAAAGGGAGTGATTAATTTGAGAATACCTAATCATTTAGGCGTCATACCCGATGGGAACAGGCGCTGGGCAGTAAGAAATGGAATGACCAAGGAAAAGGGATACGATAGTGGATTAGACCCAGGTTTAAGGGTATTTAAATTATGTGAAGAAGTGGGAATAAAAGAACTTACCTTTTACGGCTTTACCATGGATAATACTAAAAGGCCAAGGGTTCAGAGACTGGCCTTTACTAAGGCGTGTGTAGATGCGGTCAAGCTACTATCTAAGGAAAATGCCGAACTATTAGTTATAGGAAATACGGAATCTAAAATGTTCCCAGAGGAGCTTATGCCTTATACAAAAGAAAGAAAGAGATTTGGCAAGGGTGGAATTAAGGTAAATTTTTTAGTAAACTATGATTGGAAGTGGGACGTTGGAAACCTTATAAATGGTAATGGCAATCCTAAAAGCCCTATGGAATATATTAAGTCTAAGGATATTTCCCGAGTAGACCTTATTATTAGGTGGGGTGGTAGGTGCCGTTTAAGTGGATTTTTACCCTTACAGGCCGTATATTCTGACTTTTTTATTGTAGAAGATCTTTGGCCTGATTTTAAAGAAGAACACTTCCATGAAGCCTTAGCTTGGTATGATAAACAAGATATTACATTAGGTGGCTAACTCTCAATTTTTGAGAGTTGCTTTTTTTGAAAGAAATCATAGAGGGAAAGAAGGGATATATTGGAAAAAAGATTAAATTTAAGGTCATTTCTAATCATTAATCTAGGTACTATTATAACTGCCCTGGGTATCTATTTATTCATGATGCCTTCCCAAATAGCAGCAGGTGGGGTGTCGGGCCTGGCCATAATCATCAATAGGATATTACCCCAATTCTCCGTAGGACTTATAATGTTAGTTTTTAATATTATATTGTTTATCTTGGCCTTTATAGTCATTGGGAAGGAATTTGTAGGCTTAACGGTTTACAACAGCCTCCTATTATCAGCCTTAATCTATGTATTTGAAAGGCTTATCCCTATAAATGGCCCCATAATCGATGACCTTCTTGTAAACCTTATATATGGTATCCTCATAGGTGGCGTAGGAATGGGCCTTATCTTCAACGAAAATGCTTCAACTGGCGGTACCGATATAATAGCAAAGATTATAAGTAAATTTACCCACCTAAATATCGGTACCTCATTATTAATAGCCGATTCTGTTGTGGTAGTAAGTGCCATTACCGTCCTAGGTATAGAAGTAGGTCTCTATGCCATACTGGGAATAATCCTAAATTCCACCGTTATAGACAAGGTCATTGCTGGCTTTAATACCAAATATCAGGTTGCCATAATTAGCAAGGAAGTTGAAACCATAACTAAATTTATAACGGAGGACATGTATAGGGGGGTAACCCTACTCCATGGAAAGGGGGGTTTTTCCAATGAGGAAAAAAGGGTTATACATACGGTAATATCTAGAAGTGAATACGGTATCTTAAAGAAGAAGGTTATGGAGATAGACCCAAAGGCCTTTATATGGGTTAATGTGGTAAGTGAGGTTCACGGTGAAGGATATACGTTTTAAAAAGATTCTGTAAATTCTTATTGACATTATCTTCCTGTAATTTATAATTTAAGAAAAGGAGGCGTTTTTATGAAAGATATATTAGAATTAGCCAAGGCAATCCAAGATGAGATGGTTGAGATCAGAAGGGAATTACACATGTATCCTGAAATATCTCAGCATGAAGAACAAACGGCGGAGATTATAAAGAAATACCTTAATAAATTCAACATCCCCTTTGAAGACAATGTGGGAGGATACGGAATCATAGCCACCATAGAAGGTGGTAAGCCTGGTAAAACTGTGGGTTTGAGGGCTGACATGGATGCTTTACAGATGGAGGAGCAGACCGACTTAGAGTTTAAGTCTAGAAATAAAGGGGTTATGCATTCCTGTGGCCATGATATCCATATGACCTTCCTTTTGGGAGCAGGAAGGCTGTTAAATGACCATAGGGAGGAGATAGCTGGAACTATCAAACTTATCTTCCAGCCGGCAGAAGAACTATCCCCTATAGGAGGCTCCAGGGGGATAATAGAGTCTGGAAAGATTGACTCCATCGATGCCATCTTTGGCCTACATGTATGGCCTGACCTACCCTTCGGTAAGATTGGAATTATGGATGGGGAGATGATGGCTTCGTCAGATCAGTTTGAAGTAATCTTTAAGGGTAAATCCAGCCATGCAGCCAGACCCCATGAGGGAACTGATGCCATAGTTATGGGTTCTCAGTTTGTAAACGCCCTACAGGTTTTAATCAGCCGCCAAACGGATCCAATGGATTCGGCAGTATTAACCGTTGGTAAATTCAATGCTGGAACCAGATATAATATAGTAGCAGATAGCTGTATCCTAGAGGGGACCTGCCGGACCTTTAAGGAGTCTACAAGGCAGAGGATCGAAAGGAATATGGGCCTATTAGTAAAGAGCATAGCTGAAGCCCATGATGGTGAAGGAATCTTAAGATATAATAAGGGATACCTGGCAGTGGTAAATGATAAGGAGATGGCAGAAATAGTAAGAAAGGCCGCTACAAGGTTATTTACTAAAGCCTGCCTATATCCTTTAGAAACGCCTTCCATGACAGGGGAAGACTTTTCCTTCTACCTACAGCATAAACCAGGTGCCTTCCTCTGGTTGGGAATTGGAAAGGATGACGGAACAACCTACCCCCTTCATAATCCTAAGTTCTATGTAGACGAAGATATAATCTGGAGAGGCATAAGCCTAATGTATCAAATAGCTAGGGAGTTTTTAGAAGGCTAGGATATATAAAAAATATAGGGATAAATAGATAATAGGGATAATATGTGAAAGTAATTGTATGTGTATATGGGAAATATATGGTAGATAAAATAGAAGATAGTATAGAAGAAAGTACGGTGTTATGATGAGAAAAGGGAAAATCATATTAGCATAAGCTAATAGGCAAAATTTTATAGGGGTAAGGCTAATAAAGGTTAGTAGAAATAAAAAACTGAAACTTATTTAAGTTTCAGTTTTTTTATTTGGTGGGCGATATTGGAATCGAACCAATGACCTCCACGATGTCAACGTGGCACTCTAACCAGCTGAGCTAATCGCCCATGGATACTCTTTAGTTGCACACCTTATTATACCATCAATAGTTATTAATTTCAATAGTTATGTTTAATTTTATAATTTTTGGAAAACTCCATGGAAGCTAGGTATAAGGCCTAGGTTTTTTGTCAAAGATTTTAACATAGGTATGGAGGTGGTTAGCTTGTTTTCAAACTTAATTAAAAGGAATTGGATAAAGAACATTAGAGATAGGATTCAAAAAAAGAAATTAGAACAAGAGGAATACCAGATGTTTGAAAGTATTCAGCGGGCCCGCGAAGAATGGATGGACAAGGAGAACTTCTTTAATTTTGCAACGGATCCAGATTTAATCGACTTTGCCATCTACGATATAGAAGCTTCCAGGAGGAAATATGCTTACCTATTAAAGCAGGCAAGGGAGGAAAACAAAAAGTCATAATATTCAGTGTCTAGTCCTATATTATAGTATAATGAATTTAGNGAAAATTTAGGAGGTCTATTTATGGAAAATATATTGGCTTATTTAGTAGGACTAGTCATCTTGTACATTTTAAGCATGATTTTAGTAATCCCCCTAAGAATACTTATTAAACTAATAATAAATGGCCTAATAGGGGGAGTAATTTTGTTTATCTTCAATTTCCTTGGAAGCTTCTTTGGCCTATCTATAGTAATAAATCCCTTTAATGCGGTCCTGGTAGGTATCTTAGGGGTTCCTGGTGTAATCTTGCTACTCATATTGCAAGTGTTATTATAATTAGCTTATTTGCATTATTTGGAAAAATATGATATATATACCTTATACGCAGTTAAACTTTAGAAAAGAGGAGGTTAAAAGATGGGTGCACTAAAGTTGAAGCTAGAGCCAAGGACGGGAATTGGAAGCAGAAAAGTAAATAAATTGAGAGCTCAAAATCTTTTACCAGCAGTTCTTTATAAAAAAGGAGAAGAAACAAAAGAAGTACAAGTTTCAGAATCAGATTTTCTAAGAGTGTATAAAGAAGCGGGAACTACATCTATTGTAGAATTAGACCTAGATGGTAAGATCCATCCATCTATCATTAAGGAAGTTCAAATCCATCCAGTTAAAAACAAAATCCTTCATATTGATTTTCAAGAGTTAATTATGGACGAGGCTATAAGGGTGACCATACCTATCAACCTAATTAATAGAGATAGTATTAGGCTGCAACCTTCAGTATTGATACAGATGGTAGATGAAATCGAAATCGAATGTCTGCCTATGGATATTCCAGCTGCAGCCAGTGTAGACGTGGCTGACATGACCTTTGCAGAGCCTATCTATGTAAGGGATTTAGATGTGGCTAAGGATGAAAAGATAACTGTTTTAACGGAACTAGATACTGTAGTTTGTACCCTAACTGAACCAGCTGCCACTGTAGAAGAGGAAGGAGAGGGCGAAGAGGCAGCGGTAGAAGCAGACGAAACGGAAGAATAAAATTAAAGGATAATCCATTTCAATATCTCAACTGCCTATAGGCAGTTGGGGTATTTTTTTGCCTATTTTAAGCTAGCCAAGCACAAAAACTTATTTAAATGAATAAAATATACTATTCCGATAATAATCAATAGTAAAACTAAGGAGAGGATTATATGTATTGTAATATCTGTGGCAGCCGAGAAGATAATTTTAGTATATTTATGATAAAGATGTGTAAGAACTGCTTCCATGAGTTTGCGAATATATCAATTATGGATGAGGATTACGATAGATACAAAAATTTAATAAGGATCCTTCTATCATACTACATAACCCCCAAAGCTATTTTATACCCTGCCAATTAGGCAGGGTATTATTTTTCTTAAGAAAGGAGTAGTAATACAATATTAGATAATCAAAAGATACTTATCTAAGTAAATACATTATGATATAATTAATATATACTAATTAACATAATATTATATATTATATTTAAGGATATAATTGTCAGAAGACAATGATGCAACCACGAAGGTTAAGCCACTTATTCGCAAGTGGTACTTCGTGGTTTTTTGATTTAGATAGGAATAGAAAGGGGAGGCCTATGGAGGACTTAAAATTAGCAAAATCTCAACTATTAAAAAATGATTTAAACTTCGTCTTAGTAAGAGATAGCCAAATCCTGGCTCAATCTAAGGGTAGGGGTATAAGTCCCATACACGAAACCTATAAAAAAGATAAGGGGCTCTTTAAAGCCGCATCGGTGGCCGATAGGGTCATAGGTAAGGCTGCAGCTATGTTTTTAATAGCAGGGGGCATCACCAAACTATATACCGACCTAATAAGCGACATAGCTGTAGAACTATTACAAGATGCAGGTATTCAAGTGGAGTTTAAGAAAAGGGTTCCTGTGATTTTAAACCAGGCAGGGGATGACCTTTGCCCAATGGAGAAGATAGCATCTAAAGCCAAATCAGTTGAAGAGCTAATTAGGGGCATAGATGAATTCTTTCGTAGTAAATAAGCTAGATTTAAAAAGTTATAATTTATAAGAAATCTATAATAAGGGTAATTAAGAGTGATTAAGAATAATTAAAAATAATTAAAAGTAAAAATAATTAAAAGCTATTAGGAGCTATTAAAAGAAAAAAGTATTAAACCATACGATTATTTATAAGAGGTGATAGGATGAAATCAAGAAATATAGTACTGTCAGGATTATTTATAGCTTTAGGTGTACTTCTCCCCATAGTCTTTCATCAGTTCAACATGGGTGGTCCCGTATTTTTACCCATGCATATTCCCGTCCTAATGGCTGGCCTATTGCTAGGCCCTATTGAAGGCTTATTAGTTGGAGTAATTACCCCTATAATCAGCAGCCTATTAACAGGCATGCCACCCCTTTTCCCCATGCTGCCTATAATGATAGCTGAATTGGGAACCTACGGCTTAACCTCAGGTTATTTCTCTAAAAAGCTAAAGGTAAACACCTACATCTCCCTTATAGCGGGTATGATAGATGGTAGGATAGCAGCAGGTATTATGGTATTTATCTTAGCAAACTTCTTTGGCTTTAATAGTGGTCCACTCCTTTATTTAAAGGGGGCAATTATGACGGGACTACCTGGAATCATAATCCAATTGTTGTTTATCCCCCCTATAGTTAGGCTATTAAAAAGGGATAAGGTAACTTTTTACTCATAAAATATTCTTTAGCTCTTCAACTAATGCGAAATGGCNAATTATACCCATTTCGCATTAATTGATTTATGCCATTTTTAGTGTTATCATTTACTTAAATATAGACTAATTTAAAGGAGAAGTGACTATGAAGGGTATTTCAATAGCTGTAGTAGATGGACAAGGCGGGGGTATAGGAAGCTCTATTGTAGAAAAATTAAAGGCAGAATTACCTGATATAAATGTAATTGCACTAGGTACCAATTCCTTGGCCACCGGTAGGATGCTAAAGGCTGGAGCGGATCAGGGGGCTACTGGTGAAAATGCCCTAATCTACAATGTAAAAAGGGTGGATATTATAATGGGGGTAGTGGCAGTGCTGATGCCCAATGCCATGATGGGGGAACTATCTCCAAGGATGGCAGAAGCCATAGGCTCCAGCGATGCTATGAAGATATTGATTCCCCTGGAAAAATGCAATATCAAGGTTTCCATGCCTGGTGATTATACCATCAGCCAGTGTATAGACTATGGGGTAGAATTAATTAAGGAGTATATCCAGGAGAGGGAGCAGGAAGGATGAAGACCCCTGTTTTAGATGCACTTAAAAAACTCATGGAAGACAAGCCCACAAGCTTTCACGTTCCAGGCCATAAGGGTAGGAATAGCTTAATAGAATGGGGTAAGCTTATACCCCAGCTGGATATTACGGAGCTGGAAGGTACGGATAACCTACTGGACCCTAGGGGTATCATCAAGGAATCCCAAGACCTGGCTGCTAAAGCCTTTGGAGCAAGGGCCAGTTTTTATGGAGTCAATGGGTCCACCGGCAGCAACTATGTGGCCATGGCTGCCATAACGGAGCCAGGGGATAAGGTCCTGATCCAGCGTAACAGCCATAAGTCCATATATAATGGACTGATCTTAAATAGGCTAAAGCCCGTATACCTCTATCCCAACTATAATGAAAAATTTCATCTCTTAACGGGAATAGACCCTAAGGAAGTTGAAAGGAAGCTGAAGGAAGACCCAGACATAAAGGCGGTTATCATAACTAATCCTAACTATTATGGAATCTGTTCAGATATAGAAGAAATCACAAGGATAGTACATAAATATGGAAGGCTATTAATGGTAGATGAAGCCCATGGAGCCCATCTGGTCTTTTCAGATAAGTCTGCTAAATCTGCCCTAGAAGCCGGTGCAGACCTAGTAATCCACAGCACCCATAAGACCCTACCAAGCTTTACCCAAACATCTATCCTCCATGTGGGAAGCCATAGAGTAGATTTAAATAAACTAAGGGATCGCTACTCCCTCTTTACCACCACCAGCCCCTCCTATCTATTTACCCTTTCAAATGAAATAGCCACAGCCTATATGGTTGGAGAAGGTAGGGAAAGATTAGCTAAAACCCTAGACCATATACAGGATGTAATAGAAGAATTAAAGCAAATCCCCAGGGTATCCGTATTTACTGGAGATGATGAGGATAAGACCATTCATGATTTAGATATAACTAAGATTCTCTTTAAAATAGGTGGTTTAACTGGTAGTAGGGTGGATAGGCTGCTGGCGGAGAAGTACAATATTAGGCTAGAAATGGCCGATTACTACTACTGTCTGGCCCTTTCAAGCCTGATGAATGAAAAAGAGGATTTTGAAAAATTGATTCTAGCTATTAAAGATATAGCTAAGAATGAACCCTATGGGGACTTAAATATGGTTTCTGTAAATATGCCTAATCCTAAGATAAGGATGGATTTAGTGGATGCCTACTATGCTAAAAAGGAAATAATAGACTTAAAGGACAGCATAGGTAGGATTTCAGGCTCCTTCATCATCCCCTATCCGCCGGGCATACCCCTGCTGGCAGCTGGGGAGGAGATGACTGAAGAACTATATGAAAATATCATCTTCCTTAGGGAAAATAATATAGAAATTGTGGGTTTAATGGGATATAATAAAGACCAAATAGTAGTTATAGAATAAAGACCAGCTATTAAATGTCAAGAAATAATTTAATTTTTTTTGCTAAGTCATTTTAGAATTTCTGTTAGAACCTGTCAAGGGAAAAAACGTCCTTGA
>JGI24713J26584_10001347_pt1 | contig 18077 bp, 17 predicted proteins | sample BioPla4DNA1_FD_26584 | JGI IMG/M metagenome (IMG submission 26584) | reverse complement strand
TATAGGATTAGAGAGAAAATTAACAGGGAATTTAATATATAATATTTTTATTAATCTTTTTATGTGAATATTTATATTTATTTATAATTCAATAATTCAGAAAACCAATGGACAAGTTTCACCGAATCATGTTATAATTACTTTGTTTGTAATGTAAAGAGGTGATGCGAAAAATAAAATAAGATCTGCAAAAGGCAAACCCGCTCGAAAGACGGAGACGCAAAGCCATGGGTCTAAGGACTTTTGTCTATGACTGCCAGGTTGCCAGAGAATAGTTTTAACACTATCCTATGGCTAATAAGTTATAGGTTTTTTTGTTTTATAGGTTAAAAAATATGAAAAATAAGAAAGGTAGAGTAGAGGATTTTTTAATGTTCAAGAAAATTTATTGGAAGTTTTCCATACCGATTTTAATAATTATTATTTTGGGGATATCACTAAATGGTTTAAATAATTATTTTTCCCACAAGAATTATATCCTTGATTCTGTGGAAGAGGAAGCAAGATTAAAGATAGAAGAAATTACAGGAAAGATGGAAGACAGGATTGAGAATGCGCGGATTACTGAAGAAGCTGTAAATAGATATCTAATAATGGTTGCAAAAGCAATTGCAGAGCATATGGCGGTGATACCGGAAGAAGAATATAATTATGTGTTAAGGGACATGGCAAGAAAACTAAATATCCAGGAAATAAATATATCAAATGAAAATGGAATAATTCAGTGGAGTAATATGAATAACGTTATAGGTTTTGATTATTATTCCGATGAGCAATCAAGACCTTTTCTGGATATATTGAATAATAAAATTGATGTCCTGGCCCAGGATGCCCAGGTAAGAGGGATAGATAAAACTTTGTTTAAATATGTTGGAGTTGCCAGGGCAGATAGAAAAGGTATTGTTCAAATAGGAGTTGAACCAAAGACCCTGCAGGAATTATTTGACCAAATAGATATTGTTACCTTAGCTCAAACAGAAAAATATGGGAGAAACGGATACATATATATAACAGATTTAAAAGGAAAAATTTTAAGTTATCCTGATGCTAATATGCTAGGAAAAAAGTATTGACAGTTTTAGCTGGGGAAAAGAGATTATAGCGAAGGAAAATGGCAGTGTAACTTATTTCTATGAAGGCAGAGAACTCCTGAACCATTTTGCTAAATATGATGATTATATAGTCAATGTAGTATTGCCTACTGCAGAATTTATGGGAAGTATAAATAATTTAAGGATTTCATTTATTGTATCTTTAATTAGTACTTTAGTTATTGTAACCTTAATTATTTTAATTAATGTCCGCCAGATGGTCAGACCATTGCTAAAAGCAACAGACCTGGCCCAGGAGGTAGCTGGCGGTAATCTACAGGTTAATCCTCTGGCTTATAATTCAAAAGATGAGATTGGAATTCTTTCCAAATCCCTGGATAATATGCTGGAATCTTTAAGAACAATAATCGGCAGGATTATGAATATCGCCAACCATGTGGCTGCTTCCAGTGAGGAATTGTCTGCTTCTGGAGAACAGGTTGGCCTGGCAGCCCAGGAAGTAAGTGGTGCCATGCAGAATGTAGCTTCTGGTGCAGAAGAACAGTCGGCCCAGGTAGAAGAGAGCATAGGCTATATTAATACTTTAATCAAGGAAATCAATGATGTAGAAGAAAACACCAGGGCCATGGTTGAATTTGCCAATGGTGTGATGGATAGCATAGAAGAAGGTAATAAATCTTTAAAAGATACAATAGAAAAAGTAGTAAATGTCAAAAAGGATTTTCGTGATGTTGCAGCTAATATAAATTCTCTGGTGAAGTTATCAGAGGAAATAGAGGCCATAGTAGATATAATAAATGGTATTGCCGGACAGACCAATTTGCTGGCTTTAAATGCAGCCATTGAAGCAGCCAGAGCCGGTGAGGCTGGTAGAGGCTTNAGTGTAGTAGCTGATGAAATCCGGGATTTGGCAGAAGAGTCCTCGAATTCTACAGAAAAAATCAGTGTTTTGATAAAAGAGATACAAAATAGCATTACTGGAGCGGTAAATGAGATGGAGGAAAACTCAGATTNTATAGATGAAAGTGTAAAAAATATTGGAGAAACCGGTAAGATTTTTAATAAGATAAACATGTTAGCCCAAAAATTACTGGAACAGATAAATGATATTTATAATAGGGNGGATAAGGTAAAGGATACTGGTACAAAGGTAATTGAAGCATCCAATCAGGTTCTGGTTGTAAGCCAGGATGCAGCCAGTAATGCAGAAGAAGTAGCTGCTGCCAGTGAAGAACAGGGTGCAGCGACAGAAGAAATAATCAATGCTTCCAATGAATTGGCCGAGATGGCCAATGAGCTGGCCGAGACAATTAATCGTTTTAAAATCTAAAGGGTGTTAAAACAGGGGGGCTGTAAGAGCCCTCNTGAAATTTTTATATTTTTNAATTTAGTACTTTANAACGGTAAAGTAATAAAGTATAATAAGAGAGGATAGAAAATTTTAAGTCAGGGAGGCGTGGCTTGATGAAGAGGTTTATGGTTTTTGCTTTAAGTCTAACATTAATTATGGTTTTAGGTTTTATGGTAATGGCAGGTGATAATTCCCTGGATAAAATCAGGGAGAAAGGTAAATTTGTCGTTGGCCTTGATGATACCTTTGCACCTATGGGTTTCAGGGATGAAGAGGGTAATCTGGTAGGTTTTGATATAGATCTGGCCAGAGTAACTGCCGAGAGAATGGGTGTAGAGGTAGAGTTTAAACCTGTTGACTGGGATGGGGTAATTTTAAGCCTGCGCAGTGGCATGATTGATGTTATNTGGAATGGCTTAACTATTACTGAAGAGAGGGCAAAGCAGATTAATTTTACAGACCCTTATATGAACAATAGACAGGTAATAGTGGTACAGATGAATAGTCCTATACAGACCAAAGCTGATCTGGCTGGTAAAGTAGTAGGTTTACAGATGGGTAGCAGTAGTGTTAANGCCCTTTACTCTGATCCTGAATTGGTCCAATCCTTGAAAGACATCAGGCAATATGCAACTAATGCTGAAGCCTTGATGGATTTACAGATAGGCCGTCTCGATGCTGTAGTTGTAGATGAGATGCATGGCAGATATTATTATATTAGCAAAAAACCCGATGTATATAGGGTTCTGGATGAAGAATTAGNTTGGGAACAATATGGAGTAGGTGTCAGGAAGGAAGATGAGAGTTTTCTAGCTGAATTAAATAGAGTGCTGGATGAATTAAAAGCAGATGGAACTGCAGAAGAGCTATCTATTAAATGGTTTGGAGAAAATGTAATTGATTAAACTTTTATTGCTGAATTAGCAAGACCGGGTTGTTATTCTTACTTTCTTNTGGGGAGGTTATGTAGGTGGATTATATACTGAATGTAACAGGGTTTATACTTGAAGGAGCCAAAGTAACAGGACAACTTTATATACTTACTGCTGTTTTCTCAGTATTATTGGGGATATTGTGTGCACTGGCTAAAAGCTCNAGGTTTAGATTGTTAAGGATGATAATTGGTTTTTATACCTGGGTCTTCAGGGGCACTCCCCTGTTACTTCAGTTGTTTTTTACTTATTATGGGCTACCTACTCTTGGTATAACCCTGGAGCCTTTTCAGGCAGCGGCTATAACTTTTATTATTAACTATGCAGCCTATTTCACAGAGATTTTCCGGGCTGGTATTGAATCTATTGGTAAAGGCCAGTATGAAGCAGCCCGGGTACTGGGTTTAAATTATCGGCAGACCATGTTTAGAATAATAATACCCCAGACAGTCAGGAGGGTTTTGCCTCCCACCAGTAATGAGGCTATCAATCTGGTAAAAGATAGTGCTATGGTTTCTGTTATCGGTATGACAGATCTTCTAAGGGCGGCCAGGCAGGTATTGAACCGGGATTTTACCATTACTCCTTTTATCATTGCTGCCATTCTCTATTTGATTATCAGTTCTGTTATAGTAAATGTCTTCAGGAAACTGGAAGAAAGATTCTCTATCTATGAGTAGAAGGTACAGGTGATGCTTGATGAAGATGCTTGAAGCGATTAATATAAAAAAGTCTTTTAATAAGCTAGAAGTTTTAAAGGGTGTTAGCTTGCAGGTCCAGCAGGGGGAAGTGATTTCAATAATTGGCCCCTCAGGTTCTGGCAAAAGTACTTTCCTACGCTGTTTGATTGGCCTGGAAGCCATTGATAGTGGTACAATTAAAATAAAAGGCCAGGAGGTTAATACCTTCCGGGATGGGGCTCCTGAAATGGGGATGGTCTTTCAGCAGTTTAATCTTTTTCCCCATAAAACAGTCCTGGAGAATATTATTGAGGCACCTCTTGTTGTTAAAAAGATGAAAAAAGAAGAGGCCATTGAAATTGCAGAGGAACTACTGGTGAAGGTAGGCCTTCTTGATAAAAAGGATGTCTATCCTTCCAGATTATCTGGTGGCCAGCAGCAGAGGGTAGCTATAGCCAGGGCTTTAGCCATGCAGCCGGATATTATGCTTTTTGATGAGCCTACTTCTTCTCTGGATCCGGAATTGGTAGGTGAGGTACTGGGTGTAATCAAGGATCTGGCCCTGGAGCAAATAACCATGTTAGTTGTTACCCATGAGATGGGTTTTGCNCGGGAGGTATCGGACCGGGTTGTTTTTATGGACGAGGGAGAGGTTTTAGCTGACAGCACTCCAGTGGAAATATTTAAGCAGGCAGAACATAGTAGAATAAAGGCTTTCCTGGATAAGGTACTGTAAAAAGCAATAATAAGTAGTATTAGTAAGGAATTTATAGTATAATATTTGTAGTATCTCTAGAATATCTAGTTGTTTTTGCTAGATCCAGGAGGTGGCCGCTAATGAAGATAGGAAGAATGTCCACAGCCGTAAAATCACAGGAAAAGGCCGGTAATATAAATAGTGTAGAAAGAAGCCCCAGGAAAGAAGTCCAGTTTAAAGAAAAATTGGATGAGATCAACCAGCAAGAGATTAAGGAGAGACTGGATAAATTATTTAATATTATTGATGAACAGGGAGAAAAGTTAAAAAAATCCCTGGATAAGAAGGATCTCATGGAATATAAGAGAAGGGTTAAGGAGTTTTTGCGTATTTTAAATAAAGAGTTTGCCCGGGCCAAACAGTCTTTTAGCTGGGATAGTCGAGGCAATATGCGGACCTATACCATAGTTGAAAAGATTAATGGCAAACTGGAAACTTTACAGGATTTATTTCTGGAAGAACAGGCCGATGCCCTGGAGGTTTTAAAAAGGGTTGATGAGATCAGGGGCTTATTATTGGATTTGTATATTTAAGCCTTTTCCCAGAGGATGAATAGCCTGGTTACCAGTACAAAAAAAGCCCATTAAACAGGGCTTAATACGGGAATCTCCATGATCTCAATGAGAATCAGGGGAGAACGGTTGGTCTTTTCATAAAAGTATTTATTTAAGGTCTGGTAGATGCTTTTCTTCAAAAAAGACCTATTTTTTTTCTCTTCTTCAAGGGTTTTTACCACCAGTTTTTTAGCTTCCTCAAGCAGCTTTTCGGCCTCTTTATTATAGACAAAACCTCTGGAGATTAATACCGGATTGTCTAAAAGATTACCGGCAGAGTCTAAAGCTATAATGACATTTACAAAACCATTTTCCGCCAGCATTTTTCGATCATTCAGGACTATTGCTCCAGTAGCACTGATTTGATTTCCTTCGATATATAACTCTCCTGTATTTATTTTGCCTTCAATTTTTGCTTCCTTTTCCCCCAGGACAATTATATCTCCATTTAAAGCGATCAGGATATTTTCTGGCGACATGCCTACCTGGCGGGCTATCTGGGCATGATGATAGAGGTGCCTGAATTCACCATGGACAGGAATCAGGTATTTGGGTCTAATCAGATTAAGCATTAATTTGATTTCTTCCTTGCAGGCATGGCCAGAGGCATGGAGGTCCATCATTCCTCCATAAATAACCCTGGCCCCCAGGCTATATAAAAGGTTGATTGTTTCCCCGATGGCCTTCTCATTTCCCGGTATTGGACTTGAAGAGAGGTAGACAGTATCTCCGGGAATTATGGCTATTTCCCTGTGTTCACCCCGGNCTACCCTGCTAAGAACAGCCCTGTATTCTCCCTGACTGCCTGTCATGAGCAGAACAATCTGTTCTGGCTTGAGATTCTTTGCCTCCTCAATGGAAATCAAGGTATCAGGAGGTATGTCTATATAACCCAGATTGGCAGCAATCTCAATGGTATTGGCCATACTTTTTCCTGTAATAACCATCTTCCGGCCGGATTTTCTGGTGGCATTGACAATCTGTTGTATTCTATCAATATTACTGGAGAAAGTAGCGATGATTATTCTTCCCCTGGTCAGGAGGAAACTATTTTCCAGGGTTTTTGCCACTACTCTTTCGGAAAGACTATGGCCTTCCCTTTCCGAGTTAGTACTATCTCCCAGGAGAGCCAGGACCCCTTCTTTGCCCCAGTCTGACAAGACCTCAAAATCTGTTTGGGGATTGCTCAAAGGTGTTTGATCAAATTTAAAGTCCCCTGTATAGACTATATAACCTACCGGTGTTTTGATCCTCATGGCAACTGCCCCTGGTATACTGTGGTTAACATGGCAGAATTCTATTTCAAAGGTATTTAATTTTATCTTTCGATAATTTCCATAAGGGCCTATGGAGTTTAATTTTGCTTTGTCCAAGAGGCCAGCATCTTTTAATTTTTTTTCAATAAGACCCAGGGTCAGGTCTGTACCAAAAAGGGGAGGATTAATTAATTCCAGGATATAAGGGACTGCCCCAATATGGTCTTCATGTCCATGGGAAAAGATGATTCCCCTGATTTTCTCCTTTTTATCCAAGAGGTAGTTGATATCAGGTATAATTAGCTCAATTCCATATTTATCTTCATCAGGAAAAAGGACTCCTGCATCCAGGATAAGAATATCTTCTTCATTTTCAAATACTATCATATTATTACCTACTTCCCCCCGGCCTCCCAGGGAGAAGATGGACAGCTTCTTTTCTTTCATATACTTACCTCCAGAGAATTGAACTTTTCTTCTACTAGTTTATGTATATTGTCTAATAATTAAAATAGCTATTTTATTTATTTTAAAACCATAGTAAGGGGAGAAAAATATGCAGATTAAGGGGGAAAGAGGCAGGAAAACAGGATTCTTTAAAGAAATATATAGTATATTGTTGAGATAGAATATTGTTGACTTATAGGAGTGATTGAATGTCCAATTCGCCATTGCGCATTTTATTATACATATTTCTGACTATATCCCTTTTCCTATCCTTTAGCATGGATCTAAAAGGGGAAAATATTCATGTCTATATCAATGGACAGGATTTAAGCAAAGAGCTGGAACCTGTCCTGGACAAGGCTGTTGTTTATGTTAAAGCCCGGGAATTGGCCAGACTAGTGGGGGCAGAAATAAATTGGCAACAATCAATTAAAACCCTCACTATCAATGATGGGAATGTTTTAATCAAGATGATGTTAGGTAATCCTTATATCCAGATTGGTAACAGGACAATCAGGAGTAAGGGTAGCCTGATGCTTATAGCTGGCCATACCTATCTCCCATTGGAGGATGTTGCCCAGTGTCTTGGCTTTTTATTTAAAAGAGAAGGAAATAGCCTCTATCTTAGCCGGCCAGAAACCTATATCAGAGATATCAGGTGGCAAAAGGAAGGCCAGGTAATAGTTGTTGAGATGGATAATATTGTTCCTTACAGGATTAATAATACCAATAATCCGGCCAGGCTGGAATTGGAATTGGAAAAGGCAGCCCTGGCAGATGATTTTACCGATAATCTCTCCAATAAGAATTTTTATCTTGCAGTAACACCGGTGGAGGAAGAAGCCCGTTTAAAACTATCTATTATCAGNCAATATCCTATACCTTTTCAGGGAGACCGGTCCCTGGCCGAAGATGGGGATAATCTGATAATAAACTTTTTGCCCTATATAACAGGGATAAAGTGGAATAAGGATCAATTGGAAATTGCGGCCAGTGGTGATGTGGACCGGCCAGAAATAATGTTATTGACAGACCCCCGGCGGTTAGTAATTGATATACCTGACTTAATGCTCAGTGATTTTGACCTGGAATTGGCCAATAATCCCTGGATTAAGGATATAAGGGTCAGCCAGTTTAGCTATGATCCGATTATATTAAGGATAGTTCTGGAGTTATACCCGGATCGTTATCTCCATTTGGCAGAGGATATTAGGGCCAGAGATAAAATAGTCTTAAGAACTACAGAGCAGACAAGCCTTGTGGATCTGGCCTTTGGAGAAAACAGGATCAGCTTTATCAGTGATAATAAAATTAGCCCTGAAATCTTTAAATTAAAGGATCCAGACCGGTTGGTTATTAATGTTTTGAATGCAAGTAGGGGGGAAGGTTTCCCGGACCGGATAGATGTAGATAATAAATTNCTTAAGAGTATCAGGACATCCCGTTTTAATGAAGAAACCATCCGTATTGTTGCTGATTTGAAAGAGGATATTGGTTATAGTTTACAGGAAAAGGTATTATCAGATGGAAGGATTATGAATATAATATTATTTGAGAATAGTTTTAAGGAAATATTAATCAATGATTCGGAATTAAAAACTGATCTGGTTATTAATTTTAGTGGAGAGGTTAATTATGTGATTAAAGAGGGTGCCAATGCCCTGATCCTTGATGTCCCAGGTGTAAAAATAACTGAAGATTATAAGCTTCCAGCACCACTGGGTGCTATAACGGATATTAAGATAAAAGCTTCTGCTGAAGGAGAAGGAATTCGTTTTGAGTTTGCTACAGGAGAATATGAAAACTATAAAGTATTTTCTTCCAGTCCGGCTACTTCAATAACCCTGAGCCTAATGAAAGAGGAAATAAGAAGCAGCAAGATCAGTAATNTCATTGTCCTGGATCCAGGACATGGTGGCTTTGACCCAGGTGCTGTTGGACCGTCAGGTCTGGCGGAAAAAGATATCAATCTACAAATAGCCCTTTTAGCAGAAGATATTTTGCAAAGAGAAGGTTATAATGTTATCCTGACAAGAAAGGATGATACTTTTATATCCTTAAAAGACAGGGTGGAAATGGCCAATAAAATGGAAGCCCTGTTATTTGTGAGTATTCATGCTAATTCTGCTAATTCTGCTTATTCAGAAGGAACAGAAACCTTTATTGCACCAAATAAGGTGGCCAGCAGCCAATTACTGGCTGATTCCTTGCAGAAAAATCTCTTAAAAGAACTGAACAGGCTTGACCGGGGTGTCAAAAAGGAGAATTTCTATGTAATAAAATATACAAATATGCCGGCAGCATTGGTGGAAGTTGCCTTTGTATCAAATCCCCATGAAGAATCTTTGTTGGCCAGCAATCTCTTTAAGGAAAAGGCTGCCCGGGCAATAGCCCATGGTATTATGGAATATCTGCAAAAAATCAATAATGGGAGATGAATGTTTTCATGAATAGAAAGAGCCTGTTTTTAATCCTGCTTATTCTTGTAATTGCTTTTGCCGCCTTTTATATCTGGAACCGGGAAGGTGGAGGAATATTGATTGATGGTAAGGAAGAAGTCAAACTGTATTTTTCCACCAGGGATGCCATGTATCTGGAGGCTGAATTACGCAAGATTGATGCAGGAAAATCCAATAAATATATAGAAACTATCACTGAACTAATCAAAGGACCGGAGTCAAAGGAATTGAATGCCACTATTCCGGCAGGGGTAAGGATCCGGAATATAAGGATAGAGGGGAAGANTGCTTATCTGGATTTTAACCAGGCCCTTGTTGATAATCACTGGGGTGGTAGTACAGGGGAAATTATGACTATCTATTCTATAGTTAATACCATTACCCAGTTTCCGGAGATTGATTATGCAAAAATCCTGGTAGAGGGGCAAGAGATTGAAACCCTGGCCGGCCATCTGGACATATCTGTGGCTCTGGAGGCTGACCAGAACTTAATAAAAGACTAAGTTCAATTTCTTCAGGAGAACCAATAAGGTGATAGAAATGGGTACAGCTTTATTAATTGATATTGGCAGCACCTTTACCAAGGCTTCTCTGGTAGATCTGGCCNGGGCAGAATTACTTGCCCGAGCTCAATATCCTACTACAATTGCTGCAGGAGTAAATATAGGTTTAAGTAAGGTTTTAGAACAGCTACCAGGCTGGGAAAAGGCNAGATACAAATTGGCCTGTAGCAGTGCTGCCGGTGGTCTTAAAATAATTGCTATTGGTTTTGTACCCAGAATGACCGCAGAAGCAGCAAAAAGGGCAGCCCTGGGAGCAGGCAGTAAAGTACTCCAGACCTATAGCTATGAACTTAATGCAGAGGATCTGGCCGGTATTTTAGAAAAGAATCCTGATCTGATATTATTAACTGGTGGAACAGATGGAGGAAATAGAGAAAACCTGCTCAGAAATGCCTCTAAGTTAGCAGAATTNCCCCTCCAGCAGCCGATAATAGTTGCCGGCAATAAAACTGCTTCAGCAGAGGCTGAGGATATTTTATTGCGGGCCGGTAAAGAGGTATATCTTACAGAAAATGTTATGCCAGAATTGGATAAATTGAATATAGAGCCAGCCCGGGAAATGATTAGAAAAATATTCCTGGAGAAGATTATTAATGCCAAGGGCTTAGATGTAGTCAATAAATATATTGATGGTATAATTATGCCTACTCCTTCTGCAGTATTAAAGGCCGCAGCCTTACTGGCTGATGGCTTTGCAGCCGAAACCGGCCTGGGGGAATTAATGGTAGTGGATCCCGGTGGGGCAACAACTGATATATATTCTATTGCTGCAGGAAAAGCAAAGAAGAATGTTTTTTATCAGGGGCTGGAGGAGCCTTACCAGAAAAGGACTGTAGAAGGGGATCTGGGAATCCGTTATAGTCTTTCTTCTTTATTGGAGGCAATTGGAGAGGAATTACTGGAAGAAAAATTAAAAGAACTGGAAATAGGAAAAGAGGAATTTCAGGCTTTAATGCTGAATTTAAGTCAGAAGACCGAAACACTGACAGCAGGATGGGAAAAAGAGCTTGAAAGATTTCTGGCCTTTCAGGCTGTAAGGATTGCAGCAGGAAGGCATGTAGGAAGATTAAGGACCATATATACTCCTCTGGGTACTGGTTTTATACAGGAAGGAAAGGATTTGACTACAGTTAAGTATCTTATCGGCACAGGGGGAGTAATTGTTTATAATCAGGATCCCGGGTCCATAATTTCCGGGGCTTTATATAATAATCAGAATGATCCGGAATTGTTGGCCCCGGGGCAGGCAGAAATACTGGTGGACCAGGAATATATCCTGGCAGCAGCAGGCCTCCTGGCAGAAGTAGAGCCGGAAACAGCCTTAAGATTGATGAAAAATACAATCAGGAAAATATAATAAGCTTTTACATCAAGTCAGCCCTTTTAAAGAGCTTAAGTGCTGACTTTTTTAAAAGGCATAACTGACATAATCTGTAAGTATTAGAAATTAATAAAGGTGGTGTATTGAAAATTGTCAGAGTATGTATTAAAAGTAGAGGGAATTAATAAAAGCTTTCGCCAAAATCAAGTAGTCAAGGACATCTCCTTTGAGGTCAAAAAGGGGGAGATTTTAGGTTTATTGGGACCAAATGGTGCTGGTAAAACAACTGTTATCAGAATGATCATGGGTATTTTTCAGCCTGATTCTGGGTTGATTCGTTTTGACAGGGATTATATTATTGACAAGAAAAGAATCGGTTATTTGCCGGAAGAACGAGGTACCTATGATGATACCAGAGTCCTGGAGACCATAGTTTATTTTGCCAGGCTAAAGGGTTTAAAAAAGGGAGAAGCAGAAGAAAGGGCTATGAACTGGTTGGAGAAAATGGGCTTAAAGGACTATGCCAGAAATAAAATGGAGGAGCTATCCAAAGGCATGCAGCAAAAGGTCCAGTTTATTATTTCAGTTATACATAATCCTGTTTTACTGGTCCTGGATGAGGTTTTTTCTGGCCTGGATCCTGTTAACCAGAATCTATTTAAAGAAATAATCAGGGAACTGGCAGCAGCTGGGATTACCATTCTTCTTTCTTCCCATCAGATGAATCTGGTAGAAGAATTATGTGATAGAATCTTTATGATTAATAAAGGAGAAAGGGTCTTATATGGGGCTTTGGAGGATATAAAGGATAAGGCTGGTATCAGGACAGTAAGCCTTAAAAGCAGGAAGGAAATAAGTGATTTTAATCTTAAGGGAAATAATAAGGTTTTAAATTTACAGGTAAATGGTAAGGCAGCCTCCTTTCAGGTACTGGGGAATCTTTCTTTTGACAATATATTAGAAATGCTGCCAGAGGATGTGGATATAGATGAGTTATCTATTTTAAAACCGCCATTACACGATATTTTTGTAGCAACAGTTAATAGGGAGGTGCTGTAAAAGTGAGGGATATATTGAGGGTTGCACAGTGGGAGTTTACCAAAGGGATTAAAAATAAGACATTTTTGTTTTTGACTTTTGTTTTTCCCATAATTATAGTACTTATTACCGGTGTTGTTTCTTATTTTACCATGCGGGATGTCGATGGTTCCAACCTTAATCTGGCTATTGTAGATGAGACAGATTTTATGACTACAATGCTTGAGGAAAACTTTACCCATCATGAATATCAGGCAGAATTTATTTCCCCTGATAGCCTGGCTGAGATAGAAAAAACCTTCCAGGAAGGAGACTATGATGCTATTCTCCATATTCCAGAGAATGTAGTTGAAACAAATGAAGTTTATTATTTCTTTAAAGAAATCAGTGGTCTGGAAACAGATTTTATCAAAAATATCTTGACAGATATCCTGGTAAATAAAAGGCTTGTTNATAAAGGTTATTCACCCCTGGAAATAAAGGAATTAACAGCTAATGTACGGATAATTAATAGGCTTATTAAGGGAGAGGAAGAAGAGGAGTTTTCTTTCGGTATCATCCTGCCCTTTTTCATGGCTATGTTTATGTTTTTTGCTGTGTTTTTATCCGGCAGCATCCTATTACAGAGTATAATTACCGAAAAGACTAACAGGATAGTAGAAATAATCTTATCTTCTATTTCAGCCAGGGCTCTGATGTTTGGGAAGATTATAGCTTATGCCTTGATAAGTATGGTTCAGATTTTAATCTGGCTCCTGGTAGCTGTCCTATTAATCCTGTTAATAGATCCCAAACTCCTGGCCAGTATGTTTACTTTTAAGATCATCCTGATCTTACTCTATGTATTTTTNTGCTTTGCCATCATAGCTGGCCTTAATGCTATTATTGGTGCCAGCACAAAGGATGCCCAATCAGGAAATCAGTCTGCAGGTTACATAATGCTGATACCACTTATCCCTATTTATTTTACAACTTCAATAATGCAGAATCCTGGAGGGGTTCTAAGTAAGGTTTTNAGCTATATTCCCTTTTTCACACCAACAACCATGATGATCCGTCTGGGCTTTTCAACACCACCTGCTAAAGAAATTATTGCTACCTTTGCCTTATTACTTGTTTTTACCTATATATTGATGATACTGGCAGCAAAACTATTCCGTATTGGTATGTTAATGTATGGGAAAAATGTTAATTTAAAAGAGTTAATTAAATGGGCCAGGAGCAAAGACTACTAGGTTTTTGACTTCTTCCTTAAAATAGGATATCATTACATTATAATTTGTGAACCTATTTTTTTCTACTAATTACATATATTAATACTGGGTTCAAATGAAATATTAGCCGAAGAATTAGATATTACTCAATATGTTACCGGCACAGGCTGGAAAAGAATAAAATTTACTTCTAGCAGATTGGGAAGAATTAATGCCCAATTGATTGTAAAAGTTGATTTAACTGCATAAAACCAATATAATATTTACTAGAAGGAGGGGTTTTATGAAAAAAATAGTATTTGTCTTATTTTTGGTGATTTTGTTTAGTCTCCCGGCCTATGCACAAATGGAAAATTTGAATTTGGGAATAGGCCATTTTAATTATTCCGATTTAAGCTATTTCGAAGAATTAGCCAAAGAATTTAATAGCAACGAAAATATAAAAGACAAAATAAAAGTAGAACAGGGCTATTCTTTTTACGCAGGAGGAACTTATAAGTTAAATGAACTCTTTAAGGTTAAAGGTGAATTTAATAGCAGCGAAAGTATATATGGTGACGGCAGTTATTATATCAAAGAAATTGCAGGAAACATTGAAAAAGATGGAATAGAAATAACAACTGTAACAGAAGGAAGAAAAAGCTTTGACTTAAGTCTAAATAATATCACTGGCAAAGTAATTTTTGATTTACACGATTATATAAATATTAGCTTAGGGCCAGCAATTGTATTTGGAACTTATAAAGAAGAATATAAACATTTAGAAGCACAAAAAGTTAAAGCTATAGAAAAAGATACAGGAATAATCATTGAGGGAGAAAAAATTATTGATGAAGGTGGATATTTAATAAATGAAAACATCTTTGATTTAGGGTTCGAAGCAGGAATAACAGCGAAGTATTATATTGGAAATAATATGGATGTTTATGCTGATATAAGTTATAGATATTTAGAAACTGAGATTGATGAGCAGAGATTAGATTTGAGCGGTATAAAAATAGGTTTAGGTATTTTATTAAATTATTAATCTTTTGCCCCACCCGGGGCTTTTTTCATGCCAGGGAAAGGATGTGAAGAAATATGAGTAATGGCCGGACAGAACTCGATAGAGAGGGTTGTGAATATGGCAGACAACTAAAAAAAGACAACGACTACCTGAAAGAAGATGTCAGGGAAATCAAGAGCGACCTGAAAGAACTCATCAAAAAAGTTGACAAGATAGCTCAACAGGTCGACAGGGCGAATATATTCACGGTGATAGGCACAACGGTGGTAGGCTCACTCGCGGGCTTTTTTGCGTCCTGGTTCAAGGGGGGAGGGAATTGAAAATTTGCATAGATCCTGGCCATGGTGGGCGGGACCCGGGAGCGGTATCTGGAAATGTCAAAGAGAAGGATGTAAATCTGGCCATAGCTTTAAAATTGATGCCTCTATTAATTGGAGCAGGGCATAAAATAATACTTACACGTAGCACTGATGAATTTATTGATTTATATAACCGGGCCGAATGTGCAAATTCTGCAGGATCGGATATATTCATCAGTATACACAATAATGCTGCTGCTAATCCAAATGCCCAGGGAACAGAAACTTTATTCTACAAAGGTAGTATAAAGGGAGAAAAATTGGCCAGAACAATTCAGAATAAATTAATAAAAAAATTACAAAGACCGGATAGAGGTGTAAAACCTCGTGATAATCTTATAGTATTGAAATATACTGCAATGCCTGCTGTTCTAATAGAGTGTGCTTTCCTGACAAATTCAACTGAAAGAAAATTGTTACAAGATAATGGATTCCAATTGTTAATAGCTGAAGGCATTATGGAAGGAATAGAAGAATATTTTCAGGAGGTGTAAGATGAAAGATAATAGATATAGATCCAGGAAATTTATAGCTGCATTTATAGTGATAGTGTTAGCTTCAATTTTTCTGGCCTTTGGAAAATTAGGAGGTCCGGAATGGATCACTGCTGTGAACATCAGCCTGGGCCTGTATGTAGGAAGCAACGTTGCGCAGAAAAAGATAAGGAATGAGGAAAATGGAGAGGATTAAGACCTGGATAATCAGGATACTGCTGGCCATAGTGGCCATTCTGGCTTTCCTTCTCAGAGGTAGAAAGCCCAGGTGGGTTGAGGAGAAGGAAAAAGCTNTATAATGTTGGGGAGATAAGTCTCTGGCTATCTCAAGGGCATTTTGGGCCAGCTCATATTCACCTAATTTTATATAGGACAGGCCCAAATAATATTGTGCTGTAAAATTATTCCCCTCTTCCAGGAGGACATCTGTCAGGTAATCAATAGCTAAAGTATAATTACTTTTATTATACTCCTCTATACCCTGTTCCAGCTGAGAACTGGCCAGGATATTAAAACTTAATAAAAGGAAAAGAAAAAGAAGAAGAAATAGATTATTTTTTTTCATAAGAATCACCTCGTTTTTTATAATATAAACAGTCTTCTTTTAAAANACACTTCTCACAGGCAGGATTTCTAGCTTTACATACTCTTCTGCCATGAAAAATTAACCAGTGATGTAGTTTTGACCAGACTTTTTCCGGTATCCTTTCCATAAGTTGTTTTTCTACTTCTAAAACCTTATCTGAATTTGCTAAACCTATTCTATTGGCTACCCTGAAAACATGTGTATCAACAGCTATAGCAGCCTTATTAAAAGCAGAAGATAAAATCACATTAACTGTTTTTCTCCCAACACCAGGTAATTTCATTAAGGCTTCTCTTTCCTCAGGAACCTTTCCCTCATATTTTTCCAGGATTATTTTACTTGTCTCAACAATAAATTTACTCTTATTTTTATACAAACCAATGGACTTAATCTCCTCTGCTAATTCTTCGGGGCTTAAACTGGCAAAATCCTCAGCCTTATTATATTTTTTAAAAAGCTCGGCAGTAACCTTATTAACCTGTTTATCAGTAGTCTGTGCTGATAAAATAGTTGCTACTAATAATTCAAAAGGAGTAGTATAATTAAGCTCTGTCTTTGCCTCCGGGTATTCAGCTGCCAATTTTTCTAAAATTTTTTCCTCTTTTATTTCTGTCATAATAATACAAGCCCTCNACTTTGTAAATATTTCAACCAGATCTCTTTCTTGATTATTAGGTAAAAATATTATAAAATTCTTTTTAGTATTTATTAAATAAATACCTGCCTTCACTATGTCAAAGGAGAGATAATCAATGAGCTTAGCAAGAATCATCGGTATTGATATTGATGGTGTAATAACTGATGAAACACATATTAATGAAAATATCTGGCACAATGCCCTCTGTAATTATTTAGGTTATGAAATTCCAAGGGTAAAGGATTCCTATTATTTTGATGAAGCCTATGATTTACCTGGAGAAATAATCATAGACTTTTTAGAAAAAAATATTGCCAACATTTATGCCGAGGTAAAACTGGCTGCAGGAGCCAGAGAAACTATAACTTATTTGTATAATAATGAATTTGAAATCCACCTTATCACAGCCAGAGAGCCTGAATTTGAAAAAATAACTAGAAAATGGTTAGAAGACCACCAGATCCCCTATACCAGCTTAAGTCATGATGAAAATAAAGCACCTCTGGCTCTGGAAAAAGGAATTAGTCTTTTTCTGGAAGATAATGCCTGTAATAGTGAAGCCCTGGCCAGCTATAATATTCCAGTTATTTTATTTGATAAATTCCACAACAGACATCTTAAAGAAAACAGTATTATTAAAAGGGTCAATAACTGGACAGAGGCAAAAAAACTAATTCAGGAATACTATTCTCTATAATTAGTCAAAAATACTACCACCAATAAATTCCTTCAGAATAGAATTACCTGGTACAGNATCTTCATCCATGGGTAAAAAGCATTCCAGTATTTCCAACAATCTTTCTGCCTGATAGTAGACCTCTTCCTCCGGGCTAATTGCCTTCAATAAGGGAGTAGCGTATTTTTTCAGGATAGCCAATTCATAAACAAGACCAGAATTAAACATAACATCTGCATTTTCCTGATAAGGAAAGATATTCTTCTCTTCTCCCTTCCTGACCGCTGTCCACCACTCCAGGGTACTGGCAGCACTTCTATTGCGGAAGAAATTATCCCGAACCATCCTGCGCAATAATCTATTATCTGTAGTCGGAATACGATTATGTCGATCAATATTAATCTGGGTTAAAGCACTGATATAGATTTTAAATTTATTATTTTCAGGGATAAATTCTGTTAAACGGTCATTAAGACTATGGATACCTTCAATAATAATAGGATGTTCCCTGTCAACCTGCAAATAATTACCCCGATACTCTCTTTTTCCATTATGGAAATTAAAAGTTGGTATCTCAACCCTTTCTCCCTGTAATAAGGCCAGTAAGTCCTCGTTAAGCAGTTCCAGGTCTATTGCTTCAATAGACTCAAAATCATATTCCCCATTTTCATCCCTTGGAGTTTGTTCCCGGTCAA
>JGI24713J26584_10001340_pt1 | contig 18158 bp, 19 predicted proteins | sample BioPla4DNA1_FD_26584 | JGI IMG/M metagenome (IMG submission 26584) | reverse complement strand
GCAAAGTATTTATCAAAATTATCTCCAAAATATTTTTTATAAGCATTTCTGTATATAAAAACAGTAAGACCTTCTAATGGTGCTAAATAATATTTCATTTAACTACTCCTTTGTTTAAATTATATGAAATATTATAGCATCCTCTTTTTTTCTTATCTAGATAATTAAATTATGTTAATTGATTTTTATATTGCTGATTGCTTATTTTTTCTACTTCTTCAACATAAACTTCATCATCTTCTTCATAATCGTAGCCTTCATAATCATCTATTTTATTATGCCTTTGTAAGGCTTGATATGTATCTTCTAAATCAAAGCCAACTGCATCATCAGTATGATGAGTAAAGCTATGTCTAAAAGGTTCACCAATTACACTTTCCTCTATAACCCTCTTTTGAGAATTATAGCTCTTTACCTTACTAATTGTATCTTGACATTCAATACAATTTTCTGCATAAGGCAAAGCCTTTAACCTTTCAATGTCTATGTCCTTCCCACAGATTTTACACTTTCCATAAGTACCTTCTTTTATAGCCTTTAAAGCATTATCTATTTTTTCTAATAGCGCTTCTTCATTTGCTTCTAATGCCTTACCCACTCCAACTTGATAAACTTCATCTGCAATGTCTGCAGGATGATTATCATAAAAGGATAATTCACTAGCAACTTCAGCATTAAATTGAGTTACTCCATTTTTATTTAATTGATCTATAACTCCACTAACTTTTTTCTTTTCTATAAGAAGTTTATTCTTAAAATATTTTAATTTATTCTTATCCATATAAATCCTCCCTTAAAAGTTTATATAATTATATTCTTTCAAAAGATAATTTTTTTATGTTAGAGAAAATAGATATTTTTAATTTACTTACTTGCAGACTTATTTTTTGAACACTATACTATATTAAGTAGTATATTTTTTCAAAAACTCTGTAGATGAGAGGGATTTATATGAATAAAAAAGATATTTTAGAATTAAAAAGACGCTTTAAAAAAGATGACTGCAGCTTCACTAGACTAACTGGATGTTATGTTAATGGTGAAAAAAATATCGTATTATACCTTAATGAAAGCTTTTTAAACCTTGAAGAAGATGAACTGTTTAAATATTTAGAAATTGCAAAAAAGACTTTATCAGGAACAATTGGCAATAACCTTCTAGAACTTAACTTTCCTATTAATGAAGAAGAAATGGGTGGAAAGCAAAAATCTTTAATGATTTTAAAGGCAAGTAAATTAAAAGATGAAGGTCTTCTAGAAAATTTTTATCAATCAATTATAGATAGTTATGATTATACTGGTAATTTTTTAATCCTTCTTTTTCATGATGCCTATGATGTTCTTACCAAAACCAGCGATAATGGAAAATTAGATGAATCTGAAGAAGTATATGAATATATATTATGTGCTATATGTCCAGTAACCCTATCAAAACCAGCCCTTGGATATCTAGAAGATAAACATAAAATTGGAGCTCGTAATAGAGATTGGGTAGTAGGTCCGCCTGATATTGGATTTATCTTCCCAGCCTTTACTGATCGCAGCACAGATATACATTCTGTAATCTACTATACTAAAAATGCTAAAGATTCTCATCCAGAAATTATGGAAGAGGTTCTTGGCTGTTATCCAAAGCAAACTGCTGCTGAGAAAAAGGAAACCTTCCATTCTATCGTAAGTAAGGCAATTGCTGAGGATGAAGAAAAGGCAGATGAAGTATTTTTAGAAATTCAAGAAAATCTTAATAATATTGTTGAAGAAACTGATTTTATTAAGGGAACAGAAAGAGAACCTATTGCACTAACAAATGATACTGTTAAAGAAATTTTAGCTGATACTGGTGTTCCAGAAGAAGTTACAGAAAAAATTGAAAAGTCCTTTGTTGAAGCCTTTGGAGATACTCCCCCTACTGTAGAGGAATTAATTGACGACAAAGCTCTTCAACTTAATGAAAAAATAAAAAAAGAAAAGGAACTTAAGAAAAAAGTAGAATTTCTAGAANCCCAGTTAGAAAAAGCAAAACAAGAAATAGCCTTAGATGCAGAAAATAAAGAAGCCTTAGAAGATAATAATGCTCTTATTGAAGGCTATGATGTAGTCCTTCAAGTAAAGGCTGAAAAAGTTCCTCAAATAAAATCAGAAATAATTGACGGAAAAAAATGCTTAATTGTTCCATTAGAAGAAAATGAACAAGCTAATGTTATTAGTATAGATAAATAAAAAGAAGATTCTTTGGAATCTTCTTTTTATTTATCTAATTTTTAATATTATGCAGCANTATTATCTGAAGCATTATTTATTTTAAGCTTTCCCTTTNATCTTTTGCCATTTTTAATATATAAATACCAGTAAACTGCTCCTACAAAAATGCCTCCCCCGATTATATTTCCTAAAGTTACAGGAATTAAATTGGCAGTTAAAAAAGTCCCCCAATTTAAATGATTTAGTTTTTCTGCTGTTACTCCTAAAAGGGAAGCAGCCTCTGTTAAAGCTATATTTCCTTTAGCCATAATGCCTGCAGGAATATAATACATATTAGCTATGCTATGCTCAAAGCCTGAAGTTATAAAAAGCCATATAGGAAAGAATATAGCCAATATTTTTCCAGCCATATCTTTAGCTCCATAGGACATCCATACAGCCAAACATACAAGCCAGTTGCACATAATTCCTAAAAATAAGCCTTCAGTAAATGTTAATCCAACTTTATAAGCTGCAATTTTAATTGTCACTGCTCCAAGCATATTATCTCCACTAGTAAAAAGCCCAGACTTATTCATCATATATGCTATTAAAATAGAACCAATAAAATTTCCAAGATAAACAAAGAACCAATTTTTTAACATGGATTTTAGACTGACTTTCTTATCTAATACTCCTGCAATAATCAATGTATTTCCTGTAAAAAGCTCTCCCCCTGCTATTAATACCAGCATAAGTCCAGTTCCAAAAATTGCTCCTGCAAGAACTTTGCCTAAACCATAAGTCTCGGCCTTAGCAATAAGATTAAAAGAAGCCATATTAGAACCTTCTGCCGCAAAAGCTATAAAGGCTCCTGCTAAAATTCCAAGAATAAGCATATTTATCTTAGAATTTTTTGTTTTTTTAATAGCTGTTTCTATTGTTGCTTCAGTTATTTCTGATGGTGTTAAATAATTTTTTGTACTCATGCAAATTCTCCTTAGTAATTTTATATTTTTATAATAAGTGTATATTAAACTGCAAAATAATTGCAGCTTTTTACTATTAAGTAAAATAATAATCTTTATTAATTAAAATTACCCTTTAAACTTCTCCACACAAAGAAGTTTAAAGCTATCAAAACTATTCCATACATTATAATTAGCACTGTTTTCATAGCAAAAATACCATGAATAATTGCTCCAGCACCAACTAAAAAAATTCCTAAAAATACATTTAATATACTTGAACTTCTATTTACCACATTAAACTCCTGTGAAAAAGGTACGGTAAATTTATTTATTTTATGAGTCATAGGAATTAATGCTGCTATAAACAATAAAGTTATAAGCAAATGAATTATTACCTTAGTTTTAAATAATAAAATAAATATAATACTTTCAATTAAATATATAGGCATTAATAAATTAAATAAGAAAGCTTTATAGCATCCCTTAAATATATCTCCTTTATCTATTAAAGGGGTTGACTTATATATCCAAGCAGCCTTATAAAATTGTGAATACTGTAGCATAATCATAATACTTGGTATCATTAAGGCAAAAAGATATATATTTAAATATGCAATAATATTAAAGTCGTAAAACCTGATTTCCTTCATATCCCCTTGTGAAAATATTAACATAAAAAGAAGGGGGAATACAATTGTAAATCCTAAACTTGGATAAACTTTTAATTTAAATTCCCTTTCTCTCTTCATTATGGAACTTGTTAATGAATAACAAGCCAACTCACTGTTACTTTTGCAAAATAACTTTCCTAATTTAAATAATATACTCTTTTTCTTTTCTTTTTCCTTAGAATCATTGTTATTTAGTTTTGCTAAATATACTTCAAATTTACTGCTTTTCCTAATATAAATTATTATTGATATTGCTGGTATTAGACAAGCATTTGCTATTAGTAAAGTTCTAAGTGTTGATAAATTTCCAGCTTCAATTAAATTTATTAGTGCTGAAAACCATATTGGTGGAAAAAATAAATGCCATATTTTTTCTTTGTAAACAATATTTAAATCTACTAGTTCAAAAACTCTTCCAACAAACTGATAGCCTACTGCCATAAATATTGAAAGGATTATCTGTACATAATTTATAATATCTTTTACCATTTCACCATTAAAAAATCTTAAAACTAGAAAATATAATAAAGCAGTAATTACTATCATAAAAATGCTTATAACTATTAGTTCTAGCAAAAATACAATACCAGTTAAAATACCAGATTTAAAAGAACCTATAATCGCAAGCCATCCTATAGATAAGGCAATTGAAATAACATAATAACAAATATGAGTTATCTTTGCTGCATTTATAGTTTTATCACTTACTCCCCTTGTTGCAATTAAATTTTTATCTCTTAGATCTAACAATACTGAAGAGAAATCTGAAATAAATACTGTTAAAATTATAAACATAAACATTGCAAATACCATAGTATATACATACATCTTATTTATAGGAAAAAATGTTAATACTCCTATAAATAATCCCATAAAAGCATAAAAAAATAAGCTTTTAAAGAAAATGTTCTTCTCTTCTTTTTTTACATTATTATTCTGCATAATGGTAGGTACTCGTCTTTCATCCATTGTTAGTTTAATTTTCAGTATTAACCTCATCTTCTCATAATCAACACCAAATTTCTCATATAAGCCTTTATATTTATCTAGAAATTTTAATATCTTAAATTCCTTCATAATTACACCTCATTAATAATTGATACCATAGTTTCTGCAATTTCCTTATGCTTATCAAAACCAGTTAATTGATTAAATATCTCTTCAAGAGAACCTTCCTTACAGGTTTCTTTTAACTCATTAAAACTTCCATTAGCTACTATAGTTCCATTATTAATTAAAACAATCCTATGACTTATTTTTTCAACAACCTCCATAATATGAGATGAATAGAAAATTGTCTTTCCTTCTGCTGCAAGAGAAGCTAATAATTCCTTAACTATCATTACACTATTTGCATCTAATCCGCTTAAAGGCTCGTCTAAAAATAAAATATCTGGATTATGTAATAGACTAGAAATCAAAACAATTTTCTGCTTCATTCCTTTAGAACAGGCTGATAATCTTGTATGCATGCAGTCGCCAATACCTAGTAAATCCATTAAAGCTTCTGCCTTTTTATAACTTGCTTCTTCACTTAATCCATATAACTCTCCAACAAAGGTTAAATATTCCTTAGCTGTCAAGCTTTCATAAAGATCTGCTATTTCTGGAACATATCCTATACGCCTTTTATATTCTCCATTACCATCCTTTATATTTTTCCCAAATATAAGTACATCCCCATCACTATAATCGATTAACCCCAATATAATTTTAACGGTTGTACTTTTTCCTGCCCCATTTGGTCCAATATAGCCTATAATTTCTCCCTTATTTACTTCTAGATCTATTCCCTTAAGTACTTCCTTTTCACCAAAGCTTTTTCTCAAAGCTCTTATTTCTAATACTTTATTCTCCATATAATCCCCCTATCCCCACTTTGTTAATTTAATATCATTTTACCATATTTAGCCACATATTAATAGAAAAATACTAAAATAAAAACTGTACAGAGATAAACTGTACAGTTTTTTAATTAATTTTATTTCTTCATTAATCTAACATTAAACCCATCAACTTTATTACTTTTAATTCTTAATACTTCAAAAACTAATTTATCATAATTTAAATTTTCAAATTCATAATAGTAATTTCCTTCTCCAAATTCCACAATACTATTAATATTACATTTTATTTTCCATATATATTCATTATTTCCAGTATTTCCAATAATACTCTTTACATAAAAATACACTCTATTAAAATACTTCTCATATATTTCATCAATATTTTTTCTCATTATTCATCATCCTTCATATAGTAATACAACTAATGGATCAAATCACTCGTGTTTTTTCTTAATTTTACCATAAATAAAAAATCCACTATAATAGTGGATTTTTTTATTTATAAAGTAAATCTTATTCATTTAAAAACTTATATTGGGTCATATATAGATCATAATAAATTCCTTTTTTCCTTATTAGCTCATCATGATTTCCTAATTCTGCTATTCTACCATTATCTATAACCATAATCTTATCACAATCTCTAATTGTTGATAATCTATGGGCTACAACAAAGGAAGTTCTTGAATAAAGGAGTTTTTCTATACCACTTTGAACTAATTTTTCTGTTTCAGTATCTATATTAGATGTAGCTTCATCTAATATTAAAATTCTTGGATTTGCAAGTAATGCCCTTGCAAAGGATACTAACTGCCTTTGTCCTAAGGATAATCTGGATCCTCTTTCATTTACTTCAGTATGATATCCTTTTTCTAACTTCATAATAAAGTCATGGGCATTAACTGCTTTCGCTGCAGCTATAACTTCTTCATCACTGGCATCTAATCTTCCATATCTTATATTTTCCATAATTGTAGTAGAAAATAAAAAGGTATCTTGAAGCATTATTCCCATTTGGCTTCTTAATGATTCTAAATCAACATACTTAATATTTTTCCCATCTATAAGAATTTCTCCTGAAGTTGGATCATAAAATCTGCTTAATAAAGAAATAATAGTACTCTTACCAGCCCCTGTTGGTCCAACTAAGGCTATTCTTTCCCCCTTATTAACCTTAAAACTTACATTTTTAAGAACTTCAGTATTATCATCATAAGAAAAACTTACATTTTTAAATTCTACAGTTCCATGAATTTTTCCAATGTTCTTTGNGTTCTTTGAATTTTTAATAACTGGTTTTACATCTAAAATATCAAATATTCTATCTGCTGCTGAAAAATTTGTAATTAAAGTATTATAGAAATTAGAAAGATTCATTATAGGTCTCCAGAACATTCCTACATACATTAAAAAGGCTATTAGGGTACCAATTTTTATTTCATTATTCGTTATTAGCTTATAACCTACAAAGAAAACTACTAAAGTTCCAGCACCCCAGGATAACTCAACAAGAGGCCAAAAGAAGTCATTTAACTTTACTGCCTTGATAAAGGCATCACCTAATTCCTTAACCATTGCCTTAAAATTTTTCTCTGTCTCCTTTTCTCTTGCAAAGCCTTGTACAACTTTTATTCCTGAAAAGTCTTCATGAGTAAAACCATTTAAGTTAGATCTTTTATTTCTATAAACTTCCCATCTTCTTCTTGAATGAATTTCAATATAAAACATAGCAATCCCTAATATAGGCAATAATATAGTGCAGGCCAATGCTAGTTTAAAATTAAGAATAAACATTATAACAGCTACACATACAAGATTTAATAACTGGGGAATAAAGGATTGAATACTTTGAGAAAATAAATTCTTTAAAGCATTAACATCTCCAACTACCCTTGCAAGTATTTTCCCTACCGGCCTGCTGTCAAAGAAATCAAAGGATAAGGTTTGAATATGACTATATAATTGATGTCTTATATTTACTAAAATATTGTTAGTTACTGAAGTTATCATAGTCCATCTTATCTTTGATAAAATCCATGCAATTAAGTTTATAATTACTAAAGCTGCTCCTATTATCATTAAACCTTCTACATTTTTATTAACCACATAATTATCTATTGCTATTTCTAATAATAAAGGATTTATTATCCCACATATCATAACAATAATCATTAATAAAATTACTATAAAGGATTTTAACTTATAGGGTTTAAGGTACTCTAATAACTTTAGGACTATTTCAGTTTTACTTCTTCTAATTACTTCTTCGTCTTTATTTATTAAATTACTTTCCAAGTTATATTACCTCCTTTTCTAGAAGATTAAAATCTTTAAACTGACTACAATAGATATCATAGTATTTACCCTTAAGATTTAATAATTCTTCATGAGTTCCCTTTTCCTTTATTTCTCCATTTTCTAAATATATAATCATATCTGCATTTTTCACAGCTGAAATTCTATGGGCAATAATAAAGGTTGTACTATTATCTTCTCTTTCTGATAAATTCTTTAATAATCTATGCTCTGTCTCCATATCTAAAGCAGATGTAGCATCATCTAAGATTAATATTTTTGCCCTTCTAACTAAAGCTCTTGTAATTGAAATTCTTTGCTTCTGACCACCTGATAATCCTATACCTCTTTCTCCTACTTCTGTATCAAAGCCATCTTCAAACTTCTCTATAAACTCTAAGGCACAAGCTAAGTCAGCAGCTTTACGTACTTCTTCTTCCTCTGCATTTTCATTACTAAATTTAATATTATTCATAATAGTATCAGAGAATAAAAAGGTATCTTGAGGAACTATGGACATATTTTTTCTTAAAAAGTCTAAATCATAATCCTTAATATCTATATCATCAATTTTTATACTTCCTTCAGATAAATCATAATATCTTCCTATTAAATTAACCAATGTAGATTTTCCTGAGCCTGTAGTTCCCATTATTGCAACTGTGCTTCCTGCTTTTATTTCTAGGTTAATATTTTTTAAAACAAGCTCATCATTATATTTAAAAGTAACATTATTAAAGCTGATATTACCTTTTATTGCCTCATTTTTATAGGCTTCTCTTTTACTTTTAATTTCAGGCTCCCTATCCATAATTTCAAATATTTTTTTTGCTGAAGCATTATTTCTTGAAAGTATATCTATTAATTCCCCTAACATTCTCATTGGCCATATTAGGTTCCATATGTAACCACTGAAAGCCACTAAAACTCCAATAGTTACTTCTTCTTTCATAACAAGGAAACCTCCAAGAACTATCATGATAACTAATGATATATTTGTTAGAAATTCTATAGGTGGAAAATAATCTCCAATTATTTTTCCCTGCTTCATATTTAAATCATAGTAAGTCTTATTCATCTTTAAAAACTTATTTATTTCATACTTTTCCCTTGAAAATGCCTTTACCAGCCTTACTCCCGCAATATTTTCTTGAGCTGTAGTATTAATTTTTGCAGTTTGATCACTTATTTCTTCATAGGATTTTCCAAAGTCTTTTTCTAGCTTTATACCTATAAAACCAATTGGTATCATTATAAGAAAACATGATAAAGCTAATTTGAAATTTAAGGCAAAAAGAATTATTGTAGAAACTACAAAGTATATAGCATTTTCTATAAATAATCTAAGACCAAAGGCTATTGTCTGCCATATATTTTCTACATCTTCTCCTATTCTAGACATAAGTTCACCAGTATTCATATTATCAAAATACTTAAACTCTAATTTTTGAATATGATTAAAAAGATCATTTTTAATATCTTCATGAACTTTAACACTTAAAAGATCATAAAGAAATTCTTTTCCATATCCAAGAATTGCTTTTATTATTGTAATAATTAAAATACCTATTAAAGCAATTTTTATTATATCTTTATTACCATTAATAATACCATCATCTATAAATATTTGCTGTAGATAAGGCATAAATAAATCAACACCAATTACTACAAGCATAGAAATAGTTCCAAGTATTAAAAAACTTTTATATCTTGAAACATATTTAAGTATTCTTGTCATAAAATTTCCCCCTTCTATTATTTAAATTTTTATTTTCTCTATTATTTCTCAAACATCCCCATCATCCTTTCTTGAAAAATAAAAAGACCATGGATTACCATAGCCTTTAAAAGTTGTTTAATTAAAATTAAATAACAAAAAGGCCATAGTTTATTAATAACCCTGGCCTTACTATCTTTCATATAAATTTATACACTCATATAAAAAAGTAATTTAATAAAGCAATTGTACATAAATTTTTAAAGCTAAAATTTACGCACCGAGGTAGGATTATTAATAAAATTCTTATATTCAATTTTCTTATTTTGAATTAATGATACAAAATTCATTGTTAAGTTTTTCATTTTTCCTACCTCCTTTTAAATTAATTTTTTAAACTTGTCTTTTACCAGTATATTCCTAAGTAATATATTTGTCAATATTTTTTTATTTATTTTTAATTAGTTTATGATACTTTCTAATTTTTCTTTCCATTCATACTTCTCCTTAAATTAATATTATATTATACTAAAATTAGTATAAACTTGTTAATTAAGGATATGAGTAATTAATCTAAAAAATCATGATAATTAGGGGGAACATAAAATGATTTCAGAAAAAATGAAAGAATACGTAAAAAGTAGTTCAGCAATCAGAGCAATGTTTGAAGAAGGAAAAAGACTAGCAAAAATTTATGGGCCAGAAAATGTGTATGATTTTAGTTTGGGAAATCCAAGTGTGGAAGCCCCAGCAGAAGTAAAAGAAGCAATTATTGATATATTAAATAATGAAGATCTTAATATGGTTCATGGATATATGAATAACTCAGGCTATGATGATGTGAGGACTATCATCGCAAATTCTATTAACAATAAATTTGGAACTAAATTTACTGAAAAAAATATTATTATGACTGTAGGTGCAGCAGGAGGTCTTAATGTTATATTTAAAAGTTTATTAAATCCTGAAGATGAAGTAATTGTATTTGCTCCATACTTTGGAGAATATAGAATGTATGCTGCTAATTATGATAGCAAGCTTGTAATAGTATCTCCTAACACAGTAGACTTTCAACCTAATTTAGCAGAGTTTGAAGAAAAAATTACTAAGAAAACAAAAGCTGTTATTGTTAATTCACCTAATAATCCTACAGGAGTTGTCTATTCAGAAGAAACAATAATTAAATTAGCAGACATACTAAAAAAGAAACAAAAGGAATTTGGAACAGAAATATATCTAATTTCTGATGAACCTTACAGGGAGCTTGTTTATGATAATATTGAAGTTCCTTATTTGACAAAATATTATGATAACACTATTATAGGATATTCCTATAGCAAATCCTTATCTCTTCCTGGTGAAAGAATAGGCTACCTTGTAATTCCAGATGAAGCAACAGATTCAGACTTAATTATCTCAGCTGCTAATGTTGCAACAAGAATTCTTGGTTTTGTTAATGCACCATCTTTATTCCAAAGAGTTATAGCAAAATGCTTAGATGCAGAAGTAGATGTTTCAATATATGAGAAAAACAGAAATTTACTATATAATAGTTTAGTTGAATATGGATATGAGTGTGTAAAACCGGAAGGCGCCTTCTACCTTTTTGTTAAATCACCTATAGAAGATGATATTGAATTTTGTAATCTAGCTAAAAAACATAATATTTTAATAGTTCCTGGGACTTCATTTGCTTGTCCAGGATATGTTAGAATAGCTTATTGTGTATCCTATGATAGAATCGAAAAGGCACTGCCGGAATTTAAGAAGTTGATTGATGAAATTAGAAATAATTAAAATTTAAGGGAACTGTATTAATCAGTTCCCTTACTTCTTTATCTATTCTTCATTCATTATTCCTAATTTATCAAAAATTATAAAGGCTATGCCTAATATCATTGCTACTATAGTTGCAAGCCCCATCCCCTTAAATTCTATAGCACCTAAGGTTATCTTTATTCCACTTAAGCCTACTATAAAAATTACTGATGTAAGAATTAAGTTTCTAGATTTTGAAAAATCAACTTGTTCTTCAATAAATACTCTTAATCCTGAAGTTGCTATTGTACCAAATAATAAGAAACTTATTCCTCCAATTACTGGAGTAGGTATAGTATTTATTAAAGCCGATAATTTTCCTGAAAAGCCTAATATAATTGAAAAGATACCAGCCAAACAAACTACATATACACTATATACTTTTGTTAAAGCCATAACTCCTATATTTTCACCATAGGTAGTTGTTGGTACTGAACCAAAAAAGCCTGAAATCATAGTTGATAATCCATCTCCAAGTAAGGATCTATTAAGACCTGGATCTTTAGCAAGATCTTTTCCTAATAAGCTGCTAGTTACTCTTAAATGACCAACATGTTCTACAACAACAACAAAGGTAGCTGGCAATATAGTAAGAATTGCTCTAGCATCAAAATGAGCTAATTTTATGTTTGGTAATGAAAGAAAAGGAGCATTATTTATGATTGATAAATCTATAAGTCCCATAGATAATGCTGTTATGTAGCCAACAATAATTCCTATAAGTATTGGAATTACCTTTAAAAATCCTCTTAATAATACATTACTTAATATTACTGTTATTAATGTTACCATTGATACAATTACCCAAGTACTGTTTAATGTTGGTGAATTACTTCCGCCTACCGGAAAACCTGACATATCTGCTGCTGAACTAGCAAGTTCCAAGCCTATTATCGCGATTATTGCTCCCATTGATGCTGGTGGGAATAATTTATTAATCCAACCTATTCCAGTATATTTTACAATAATAGCAACTAGTGCAAATAGAGCCCCTGACACTACAAATCCACTTTGAATTGTTTGAAAATTATATCCTTGACTCGTAAGTAAAAATACAGGCGCAAGATATGCAAAACTTGAACCTAAAAATGCAGGTATCTTTCTTTTAGTAATAAAAGCATATAATAAAGTACCAATTCCATTAAAGACTAAAACTATAGCAGGATCAATATTAAATAAAATTGGAACTAATACTGATGCCCCAAACATGGCAAATAAATGCTGAATACTTAGGGGTATTGCTTTTCCTAATGGTAATTTTTCATTAACATCAATTGTTAACTCTTTTTTCTCTAAATTTTCTTTTTCTTGCATTTTAAACTCTCCTTAATCTTAATAGTAGCCTTAAAATTTACACAATAACCATAATAGCAAAGAGCTTATAAGAATTCAATTATTTCTTAATAAAAGCAAAAGGATCACTTTATTATTAAGTGACCCCCTTATTATTTTAATCTTTTATTAATATATTCAATAATTTTACATCTGTTAATGCCTCTAATCCATATTGAATATCCGCTTCAAGAGCAAATATTTCTCCTTCTTTTACTAGTGCTTCACTATCTTCATTATAAAGAACTTTTATTTCTCCCTCTATAATTATAAATATTGATTCCATTTCATAATATTCCTTATCAATACTTTCCCCTTTAGCAAAGGAAAAAAATCTTAATTCATGTCTATCATTATCTACTAAGGCCTTACTAGCTATTTTACTCCCTGAATGACTAACCATATCATTCATTTTTATAGCTTCAAAAGGTCTAATATTTCTTAAATATTTCATAATTATCAACTCTCTTTCACTACTATTAAAAGCATTTTCATATCTTCTTTTGCTGTTACTTGGTGCTGAATATTTGCTGGCATAACTACTACTTGACCTTCATGAGCTTCCATTACTTCATCACCAATTTTTACTGTTGCTACTCCTTTATGGATATAAATCATAGCATCTCCTTTAGCAGCATGAGGACCTACCCCTTCACCCTTTCCAAAGGCTAAAGCTGTAAGCCCTACACCCTTCTTTTGTGCCATTGTAAGAGTTTCAATCTGCCCTTCTCTACAGCTTACTAAACTGTCAAAATCTATTGCCTTTGCCTTTTCTATATTTTTAATTAATTCTTCCATTCCTATCTTCTCCTTATCTATTTTATTTTAAAATATTTGTTTTTATTTTTATAAATATATTTTCAACTAGTGTTTCAGCTTTCTAACAGCTTTATCATAACAAATTATACATATATTATAATAAATTTACATTGATTCAAATCACAAAATTAGTTTTTCCTATAAAAATTATTTAATTCCTCTATAATTACTAGATGTTAGATATAAAAACTATAAAAAGGTACTGAATATTATACAGTACCTTTTTAGTCAATAAACTATCTAATTAACTTAGTTTCCTCACATAATATTCTTTTTAACGAATATTAGTATTAATAAAATCCAAAATTTCATTTTTATATTTATCATTATAATCTATCCATATTTCAGCATGTTCACTATCAGGAACTGTTACTAACTTCCTATTATCATGGGAAATAGAATTATAAATATCTTCTCCCATAAAATAAGGTGTAACAAGGTCATTTTTACTATTAAATATCAAAACAGGTACTTTAGTTTTAGATGTATATTTACTAACATCAGCATCATCATANCTAAAGCCTANCTTTANTTGATTNACAATATTTCCTGTAAATAATAGATAGCCTAGTGGAAATCCTGTATTCATTTCTTCCATTTCAGTTTCTAGCATATATCTCATATTACTAATTGGACAATCTAATATGGCAAGGTCAACAAGTTCATTTATTTCTTCATCTCCTAAGGCTATACCAACTGTTGCCCCTCCAAAGGACATCCCCCAAAGAAATACTTGATGTCCTATAAAGTATGATATCCCCAATGCTGCTAATAAAATAATTAATAGAAAAATTAAGAATAGTCTTTTTATAAAGCTCTTTTTATTTTTCATTTTCTCTCCCCCTTTAACATTATATTACTAGCTATGTAAGCAAAATCCTCTATTTTCCATTAATATTGTATTTTATGAAATGTAAAATAAAAAAGCACTAAATAATAGTGCTTTTTTATCTATATTAATAAATATTTTTACTAAAATATCTATCTCCCCTGTCAGGAAGTATAGTAACTATATTTCCTTTATCTATTTTTTCTGCAAGCTTTAGAGAAGCTGCTAGTGCTGCTCCTGAGGAACTTCCTACAATAAGCCCTTCTCTGCTGGCAGCTAACTTAACCATATCAAAGGCTTCCTTATCTGTTACCTTTATTACTTCATCTACCAAACTCATATCCATTGTATTTGGAATAAAGTTATTTCCTATACCTTCAATATCATAGCAGCCTTCAACTCCTCCCCCCATAGTAGAGCCTACAGGATCTAGAAGAATTGCTTTTATATTTTTATTTCTTTCCTTTAAATATTTTGCAACACCTGTAAAAGTTCCTCCACTTCCAGCTCCAGCAACAAAGTAGTCAATTTTTCCTTCTAAATCCTCATATATTTCTGGACCTGTTGTTTCATAATGGGCAAGAGGATTTGCCATGTTTTCAAATTGCCTTAGACTAATTGAGTTTTCTGTTACTTCAAGGAGTTCCTCTGCTTTTTTTACAGCTCCAAGCATTCCATCTTCCCTCGGAGTATTTATTATCTTAGCTCCCAAAGCTCTCATTAAAGTTTGCTTTTCTATTGAAAACTTCTCTGGAACCACAAATATTATATTATAACCTTTATTTAAGGCAGCCATTGCTATCCCAAGTCCAGTATTCCCTGCTGTTGCTTCAATTATTGTATATCCTGCTTTTAAGCTCCCATCTTCTTCTGCCTTTTTTATCATATAAGTGCCTATTCTGTCTTTAACACTTCCTCCAGGATTATTACACTCAAGCTTGGCAAATATATTAACTCCTTCCTTAATATTTAAATTATTAAGTTTAATTATGGAAGTTTTTCCTATTAACTCTTGTATATTATCTAAATACTTCACTGCTAAAGCCTTCCTCCAATCCTTTTGCTGCATATTCCTTTGCAAGTTTTAAGGAGTGGTCTTTATAATTTCCACATTGAATTTCATTAGCTGCTGGAATTTCTTCCACTTCTAGTATCTTCTTTAGAGCATAATTAAGAGCTTCTATTACTTTTTCAGCCTCTACATCTTCCCAAACTGTCATGTAAAATCCTGTTCTGCATCCCATTGGTGAAATATCAATAATATCTTCTAACTTTTCCCTCATAAAACCAGCTAATAAATGTTCTAGTGTATGAACTCCACTTATCTCCATTGCTCCTTTATTTGGCTGAACAAANCTTAAATCAAACTTTGATATAATATCTCCTAATCTTCCTTTTTGTGTTCCACATTTTCTTACATAAGGTGCCTTTACCTTTCTATGATCTAATTCAAAACTTTCTACCTTAACCATTTTATTTACTCTCCTTTAATGCATTTTCTATATCTTCTATTAAATCATCAGAATTTTCAATTCCAGCAGATAGCCTTATTAAATTATCAACTATTCCTATTGGTTCTCTAATTTCNTTTGGTATTGCTGCATGGGTCATTGAAGCTGGATGGCAGACTAAGGATTCAACTCCTCCTAAGCTTTCTGCAAANGTGATTATTTTAAGGCTTTCAAAGAATTTTTTATAATCATATCCTTCCTTTAAAACAAAGGATATCATTCCACCATAGCCCTTAGCTTGTCTTGATTGAACCTCATAACCTGGATGTTCTTTAAAGCCTGGATAATATACCTTTTCTATTTCTTCCCTATCTCTTAAAAACTCTGCAATTTTCTTTGCATTTTCATTGTGTCTGTCCATTCTAACTGCAAGNGTTTTTATTCCCTTTATAAGCATAAAGGAATCAAAAGGTGATAATATCCCTCCTGTTGAATTTTGAATAAAATGAACTTTCTCTCCTAACTCCTTACTGTTAACAACAACTAAACCAGATACTGTATCACTATGTCCTCCAATATATTTGGTAGCACTATGAATAACAATATCAGCTCCAAGTTTAATTGGTTTTTGAAGATACGGGGTCATAAAAGTATTATCAACAATAGTTAATATTCCAAATTCCTTAGCTATCTTAGAAACTTCCGCTATATCAGTTACATCCATTAAAGGATTAGTTGGACTTTCTATGAAAATTGCTTTTACCCTTTCGTCAATATTTTTCCTTACTTCTTCTAAATTAGAAGTATTAACTATTTTATATTTAATTTCAAAATTCTTAAAAACCTTATCTATAACTCTAAAAGTTCCGCCATATAAATTATTTGAAATAATTATTTTATCTCCAGACTTAAAAAGAGATAATACTGCAGTAGTAGCTGCCATTCCAGAGGCAAAAGCAAAGCCTCTATAGCCTTCTTCAAGATCTGAAATTAATTTTTCTAAGGCTTCCCTGGTTGGATTTCCTGTTCTTGAATACTCATAGCCCTTATTTACTCCAAATTTGGGCTGCTTATAAGTTGATGTCTGATATATTGGTACATTTACTGCACCTGTTCTTTCATCTCCATCTATTCCTCCATGAATTAATAATGATTCTATTTTCATCTCCTCATCCTCCTATTATTATTTAGCTGCTTTTGCTATAAAGATACCAGTTTCAGTGTATTCTCCTTTACTAGAGTAACCTTTGCAGCTTAAGTCTGTATTTTCTATTTCAATATTTTTAAAACCTACTTCTTCTAACCAGTTTTTTATTTGCTCATTTGAAAAACCAAGCCATTCATCAAACATTTCCTCTCTTGCCCATTCTCCATCATGCTCTAAAACATCTGATATAATCACAGCTCCATCCTTCTTTAATACTCTATACATTTCTGCTATGGCTTTTTTTGCATCTTTTATATGATGAAGGGCCATATTAATAAAAACTGCATCCATTGATTCATCAAATAATGATATATTCTCAAGAGAAGACTTTATTAAATAAATATTTTTATAATTTTTTTCTAAAGAATTCTGCTTTAGCTGTCTTAGCATATTTATTGAATTATCTACCGAAAATACAATACTAGCTTCATTTGCTAAAGCTAAAGAAACAAAACCTGTTCCACATCCTAAATCGGCTACCGCTTTGTCTTTTATATTTATTTGGGATAAGAGTTTGTATTTTAGCCTTTCTTCAAAATACTCACTACGAATAACATTCCAATTTTCAGCTATAGAATCGAAGTATTGTACAGAATTCATATAAATCATCCTTTCTTTAAGAATTTTTAATTTTTTATAAATAAAAAACTCCTGCCCCTAAAACTTAGAGGCAGAAGTATACTTCCGCGGTTCCACTCTAATTATCTAAATAATACCTAGCTTAATAAGTAATTATTTAGACATCTCATTATTCAGGTACTAACATACCCTAACGCTATAACGGGCGTTCCCGCTGAAGTCTACTATTATTTCGATTCAGGGCTCAGAGATGCACTTCAATTAATTTCCCCTTAAAACCTCTTCCACCCAAGGAGGTTTCTCTCTGTTAGCTTCCATTAATCTACTCTTCTCGTCATTGCCTACTTTTCCTATCGGATTACCTTATATTCATATTATATCATATTTCTATTTTTGTGTGATAGATTTTTAAATTTTTCTTTATTTTTATAAATCTATCAA
>JGI24713J26584_10001334_pt1 | contig 18216 bp, 17 predicted proteins | sample BioPla4DNA1_FD_26584 | JGI IMG/M metagenome (IMG submission 26584) | reverse complement strand
GGATTATAATTAAGATAAAGACTTTTATTTACTTTTATATCTATATCATAAGGATTAGATAAAACTTCATTACTATTATGCTTATAAATGCAAAAAAATAAGACTAAGGCAATAATAACTGAAATATATAAAATAGTCTTTTTAATTTTATCTTTATTCATAGAATTACTCCCAGCATCTGTATAAATTAATCATATTATATTTCATTTTCTATTATTTTTCAACAAATCATACAAGTTTTATACAAAATTATTGTTTTTCTAGAAATAATAAGAAAATCAATTTACTAATTAACAAAGTTTTTAATAATATTTGTGCCAATCTACAATTTTCTTGTCATTATAAATATATATATTTACATTCGAATTAATAACTGTTAATATATGGTAGAGTTTACTGTTATTATATTTTCCTCACATTCATATAGAATGGAGGATGCTAATGACTAGATCTAAAAAAATCTTAATTTCTGTTTTTTTATCTTTTTTACTCATTTTTCTTAGTTTCTCAAACATAAGATATGTGGAAGCTTCTAACTCTCTCTCCTTTGTCCTTTTATCAAGATATAAAAAAACCGTAAATATCGGCGATGAGTTTTATATTATTGCTCTTACTTCCAATGGGAAAAAACCAAAATGGTCGAGCAGTAGTTCTAGCATTGCTTCTGTCAATTCCTATGGAAAAGTTACTGCAAAAAAAGCCGGTACAGCTACAATTACAGCTAAAATTAATAATGCAGAAGCCTCCTGCAAAGTAACGGTTAAGAAAACCACAATTACAATCAGCCAATCTTCCATCTCTATAGAACGGGGTGAAAGCTATACCCTGTCTGCAACCACCTCTAACAAATCCTCAGTTACTTGGAAAAGTAGCCGAAAAAGCGTAGCCACGGTTGACGACCAAGGGAATGTACTGGGTTTAAAACCCGGGGAAACTACCATAACTGTTACTGCCGATGGCAGTAGGGCAAGCTGTAAGGTCAAAGTCAAACATCCCACAGTGACCTTGAATAAGAAGAAAATTACCTTATACCGGGGGCAAAGTGAAAAATTAATTGCCAAGGTATCATCGGGAGTAGATCCTAGTTGGAAGTCCAATAAAAAAACCGTGGCAATCATAAACCCAGACGGTACGGTTACGGCAATTAAAAACGGAACTGCCATTATAACAGCTACTGTTGATGGTGTTTCTCAAACCTGTGAAGTTATAGTTAAAAAACCTCAAATTAAACTTAGTGCATCTGAGATAAGCATAAAAACCGGGGAAACTAAGCTCTTAAGTGCCTATGTTTCCTCCGGCAATTATCCGGAATGGTCTAGCAGTAACCCAAATGTTGCAACCGTAAATTGTCTAGGCCAAGTTACAGGGGTAAAAAAAGGCAGGGCTTATATCTATGTTAAAGAAGATGGAACTAAGGTACGATGCACTGTTTATGTAACTGAATAAAATAAAAGATCATTTATTTATAATAAGTTGCATCATTTAATTTACAATGTGGGGAATATACAGTAAACTTATTCTTTATACTAAGAAAGGATATTGGAAATCCAATATCCTTTCTTACCTTATTAATTTTGCAAATGTTCATACTATTTATACTTTTTTAACATTTGCATGTTGTGCTTTATGTTGAATTGCTTTTCTAAATTTAGTATAATAGATTATGTATGCATAATTTTCTATAGCTATTTACAACACCCCGTTGTGGCTAAAGATGCTACTAAAAAAATCTGCGAGGTGACACATGAAAAAATTATTACTATCAAAGTTTAAGGAAGCAGCTTTATCAGTCCTTCCAATTATAATTATTGTAGCAATACTAAACTTTACTGTAGCTCCCATGTCTTTGTATAATATGATGCTCTTTTTAATAAGTGCTTTTGTTATGATATTGGGTATTGCATTATTTAACTTAGGAGTCGATATCTCCTTAATGCCTATAGGAGAAAATATAGGTGCCGCTCTTGTTAAAAGTAAAAATCTTATATTTATTATCTTTCTAACATTTTTAATTGGAGTTTTTGTTACGGTTGCAGAACCGGATCTATTTGTATTGGCAGGCCAGATTAACGGCGTCCCTGATGCTTTTATCATTATGGCTGTAGCCCTGGGAGTCGGATTAGCTCTTATATTGGCATTCCTTCGTATATTATTTCAGATAAAACTATCCTATATACTTATGGCATGTTATGCTATAGCCTTCATATTATCTGCTTTTACCGAGAAGAACTTTCTATCCATAGCTTTTGAATCCGGTGCTGTTACAACCGGACCTATTATGGTTCCCTTTATAATGGCCCTAGGGCTCGGCTTAGCATCAGTTCGTGGCGATAAGACATCTGAGGAAGACAGCTTCGGACTAATATCCCTATGCCTTATAGGACCTATTATTACAGTTATGATTTTAGGTATGTTTTTTAATCCTACCGGTGGAAGTGCCTTAACATTACCTGAAATAAATTCTATTTCAAATATCATTAGACTATTTCTAATAAACATACCTGAATATATGAGACAAGTTGCTTTAGCTCTATTTCCTATGCTGTTGCTATTTTCTATCTATCAGGTTACCAAATTACATCTAAGTAAAAAAAATATACTTAGAATAACTATAGGTACTATCTATACATTTGTGGGACTTGTACTTTTTCTTCTAAGTGTTAATATTGGTTTTATGCCTGCAGGCTATCTGTTAGGTAATACTTTAGTACAAAACATACCTACATGGGTTTTAGTTTTGATTGGACTAATTATGGGCTACTTTGTAGTAGCTGCAGAACCGGCAGTTTTTGTACTTAAGGAACAAGTTGAAGAGGTAACAGAAGGATCCATCTCAGCAAAGGCCATGGGTCTTGGTCTTTCATTAGGTGTAGGTGTATCAGTTGCCTTATCCATGATAAGGGTCATAACCGGAATATCTATACTATATTTTGTTATTCCCGGATACCTTATTGCACTGATTTTGACCTTTATTGTTCCCCCCTTATTTACATCTATTGCCTTTGATTCCGGTGCCGTAGCATCCGGTCCTCTGGCCGCCACCTTTTTATTACCTTTTGCTATCGGCGCCTCTGAGGCTTTAGGGGGTAATATATATTCGGATGCCTTTGGTATTGTTGCACTCATTGCCATGACTCCGGTAATAACCTTACAGTTATTCGGATTAACTTATGTTATAAAATTAAGAAAAATTCAAAATCAAAATCCCCTTCCTGTAGGAGATGATAATATAATATACTATGATGACGAAGATATAGAAGAAGATGTATCTTCTGATAATGTTGAAGAAAGAGTAGACGTAAATGATATTAACAGGTATAATAGCACAAAAGATGATGCCCATACTAAAAACATTGAAGCGGAGGTATAAAGATGGCTATTAAATCCGATGCATGTTTGGAGGTTATGATTACTATTGTTGACAGTAGTTTAGAACATAAATTAAGTGATTATTTCAAAAAACTTCATCCGCCCATACACTTTCTTACCCATGGTATTGGTATGGCACAGTCAGAAGTTTATGAAATACTAGGCTTTGGTAGCCCCAAAAAAGCCATATCTATAAGTGTTCAGCCTAGGCCTTTATCTAATCATATTTTAAATACACTGCATAATAAGATTGAATTTAACAAACCGGGAACCGGTATAACATTTACCATCCCAATAGGAAGTGCAAGTAGTTATATAACCCAAATATGCAGTAAGATTAAGATGGATCATACATTAGAACAGGAGGAGATAATAATGTCTGCACATCCATATAATTTAATAATAACGATTGTTAATAAGGGAAGTTTTGACCAAGTCATGGAAGCTGCAAATTCAGCCGGCGCCACCGGAGGTACCTTACTCCACGGCAGAGGATTGGCTACAGAAGAAGCTGTAAAATTCCTTGGTATAACTATACAACCGGAGAAAGATATTATATTGATACTGGCTCCCCGTGAATCCCATCATAAAATAATGGAGAGCATTTCCCATGAAGTAGGTATTAATACTCCCGGTAAAGGAATCTGTTTCTCCCTTCCTGTTAATTCGGCATTGGGCCTAGGAACTTTAATCGAAGAATAAAATATACTTATATAAGACTGTCACATAAAAGTCATTTAGGGTTACTGTGAAAATCACGGTAACCCTTTTATTTTATAAATTTTGTGTCAGTTTTCTTTATCTGTTTTTCTAATTTTTATCTGATTAAAACATCCTCTGACATACTAATTTATAGAAATTATAAAAATTTTATAAAATCAATTATATTTACTTGCATTATATTTAATTGTGTGCAATAATATGTTTACAATTATATTGCATACAATTTGATAAAGACATTTTTATTATAAAAGAAATTCATGTTATTTCTATTATTTAAAAACAATTATTTATAAAGGAGGATTTTAATATGTTTAAACAAATCGAACTTAATTATAATTTTAATGCACTGGAGCCTTATATTGATGAGCTGACTATGAATACCCATTATTCTAAGCATCACGCCGCCTATACTAATAACCTTAATGGGGCCATTGAGAAATTGCCTAATCTGAAAGATTCATCCATAGAGGATATTTTTAAAAATCTTTCTGATATTTCAGATGAAGCCTTAAGAAATTCCGTAAGAAACAACGGTGGTGGTTTTTATAACCACAACTTATACTTTGCTACTTTAAAGCCCGGGGGAAGCAAAGAACCACAGGGTGAATTAGCAAAGCAGATTGAAAAGAACTTCGGTAGTTTTGACTCTTTAAAGGAAAAACTTACTGCTACTGCCCTTTCTAGATTTGGTTCCGGCTGGGCATGGTTATCTGCTGATAAGAATGGAGAACTTCAAGTATCTTCTAGTCCTAATCAGGATAATCCTATTATAGAAAGTAGTGGCAAGTGGATTCCGATTCTTGGTATAGATGTTTGGGAACATGCCTACTATTTGAAATACAAGAATCTTCGTGGTGATTATATTGGTGCCTTCTTTGAAGTCCTAAACTGGGATGAAGTTTCTGCAAACTATGCTAAAGTAAAGTCTGCTTAATGCACACTTAATATAAATAATCCACCTAACTTTTATATCTACCTATATTTATGTGAAAAGGAGCTCTTTTATAAAAAGACTCCTTTTTTTTATACTTTTTTTATTTTTTTATACTTATTTAATTTTTGTATGGACTATTAGCAAATTTTCATTTATAATAATACCGTTTGTTAAACAAGTCCTATTGACTTAAGCAAATAACTATAATTATTTGAAGGAGACATCATATGTGGTTTTTATTTGCGGTTTTAACTACTCTTTCTTGGGGCACTGCTGATCTATTCTATAAAAAAGGATCCGACAGCAATGACAAGTATAGTCATGTTAAGATTGGAATTATGGTTGGTATTGTAATGGGTATTCATGGTGTTATATACATGCTGACAAAAGGTATAAGCTTTGATCCTTTTGATATGGTGAAATACTTGCCCGTATCCTTTTTCTATATCTTATCTATGCTGGTGGGATACTGGGGACTGCGTTATATAGAACTTTCTATATCATCACCGGTTCAAAATTCTTCAGGAGCCATAACTGCTATTGCATTGATTTTAATTTTCCCTCAACAATTGGGAGCACTTAATATATTAGGTATTGTATTAATTACCGGCGGAGTTGTAGGCCTAGCAGTTTTAGAGAAAAAATTACAGACTGCCGCTCTTAAGGCAGAGAATGTATCGGTTGATCCTAAATATAAAATAGGAGTCCTAGCCATAACCTTCCCTATCCTATATGCTATACTTGATGCCATAGGAACTGCGGCGGACGGAATTTATCTTGACGAACTTAGCTTAATTAGTGAAGAAGCTGCCCTTTTAGCATATGAATTTACCTGGCTTTTATATGCTATTTTCTCTTTAATTTATCTTATAGCTATTAAAAAGCAAAAGTTCAATGTATTAAAGGAGCCGGTAAGAGCATCTGCAGCTATATTTGAAACTGCAGGACAATTTTTCTATGTATATGCCATGTCCAATAATGCAGTTATAGCGGCGCCCCTTATCGCCTCTTACAGTATAGTATCGGTTATTCTTTCAAGAATATTCTTAAAGGAAAAATTAAGTAAGCAGCATTATATTTTAATTATAATTGTAATGACCGGTATAGCAGTCCTAGGGCTAGCGGAAGAATTGTAATAAAATATTTGTACTTCTTTATATTATATTGTTTCTATAAAATATTTAAATCGGGGCTTGGCACTTATTAAAATAGTGCCACAGCCCCTTTTACTTTTATATAATATTTTTATTCACTTGCCTTAAAATTATAAATGGGTTTTATGATTTTAATTACCTCTGCAGTGTGTTCAATATTATTAAGTATATCAGTCATATCTTTATAGGCCATGGGACATTCATCCAGGGTATCATTACTTACCGAAGTGGTATAAATATCCTTCATTTGCTCTTTAAACTCTGAAAGAGTAAAGGTGTTTTTCGCCTCGATTCGGCTCATTAATCTGCCTGCACCATGGGGAGCTGAATAGTTCCAGTCTTCATTACCTTTTCCTACACAAATTAAGCTTCCGTCCCTCATATTAATGGGTATAAGTATTTTTTCACCAAGCTTGGCAGATACTGCCCCTTTTCGTAATATCATATCTTCAGTATCTATATAGTTATGTATGGTGGTAAATTGTTCTATAGGATCTAACTTCATTCCACGGATAATCTCATCGGCCATAGCCTTACGATTTAAACTGGCAAAGCGCTGTATAATCTGCATATCATGAATATAATCTTCAAACAAATCATCACTGACATAGGCAAGAGAATAAGGGATATTTGTAAGTTCCTGCTTTTTTAAATTGTCTATTGCTGACTGTAATTCTTTTTCCCTGCCACTTTGCTTATATTCAGCTATTAATTCTTCAAGGGCTTTTTTATCATTTCCATTCAGACGTTTATATCCCATATCTTGATAATACTTTGCCACTTCATTGCCCAAGTGACGGCTTCCGGAATGAATTACAATATATATATTTCCTTCCTCATCCTTATTAGCTTCTATAAAATGATTACCCCCTCCTAGTGTACCTATTGAATGAATTGCCCTATGGACATTAACTTTTTTATAGCAGCGAAGAAGGCTTAAGTCAATCTCATCATTGTATTTATGGGGCTTTTCTCGAATATTCCTTCCGGAGGGTATTTTTGAATATATTAATTTATCAAGTTTTTGCAGTTCTATATGCTTATTAGTAATTAGAATAGTCTCCATGCCGCAGCCTATATCTACTCCAACCAGATTTGGTACTACCTTATCTGATATAGTCATTGTAGTTCCGATGGTACAGCCTGCCCCCTCATGAACGTCAGGCATAATCCGTATTTTTGAGCCTTTTGTATATTCCATATCGCACAGTTGTTTAATCTGTGCTATGGCACCTTCCTCAATGGTATCAGTGAACACCTTTGCAGATGATACACTTCCCTTTATTTCTATCATTATGATTCTCCTTTTATTATTTTAGTTAGCTGTGACAGTAAATCCGTTCCGCCACCGACTGTAATATTACCAACATTTTCACATATCTTTTCAATATATTCAAGTTCCTTTAATTTATACAGAGTCTGATTCTCATCCATTAGCTTTGCAGTGTTAAGGATTATATACATAATCCGCTATTTGATCTCTATTTTCAAGTATCTCATCAAGGCGATATTTGCCTATGTATTCACGAAGTAAAAGCTGGACAGGTACATACATTTGTTCCATGTAATTCAAAAGGCATATTTACCGCTTATTAGGCAATTAGTAAACTTACCTGATGAAAGTAATAATTAATGAAAATCAAAGATTTTCAAGAATTTTAATAATATCACTTGCCTTTGGTGGACAGCCTTTAACATATTGCTCACATCCTGATGTACACTGTCCTACTCCAAGTCCTTTTATTTTTTTTCCTTTAAAACCTTGTCCTATTTTTATCCTGTCTCCTTTATACCTATCAAGCTTATCCAGGGCATATATAAGGGAGGCATAGCAAGCGGAACAGGCACTGTCCTCTTCTATATATTTACTTAAAAGGCTACCTATAGGGTTGGCTTTAATATTTACAAGGGGGCGATTTTGGCTATTCAATTCTATAATATTTGTTTCATCTGAAATATAATTTCCTAAACCATATTCCTTTGCAATACGCAGATGAACTATTTCATCCGGATCATATCCTATAAGTTGTGCTCCGTAAGAATCTAATAGTACCGGATCAAAACCAAGCATAATACGGTTTGCCACCACAGGATTCCCCCCCTCCTCAAAGGATAAATCCCCACATATTGAATCTACTATATGCAAGGAGGGACGAAGAATGGCATTTAGAGCCGCAATAGGCGTATGCAGTCCCAAGGTATGAAACCTTCTTTTTTCACTGTCGGGAATACATCCTTTTAAGTTCTTAAGGCAGCAAGTTAGGCCTGTCTGACAGTGGCCTTTAAGAACAGGGACATTAATTAGATAGTCAACCGCTAGGGCACTTTCACATACATTTAGCTGTATGCCTTTACTCTCTTTTCTTATGGCATTATCATGTTTGGTGTCTACAAGTTTTACCTTATATTTTTTGGCAAGGGCAGAATAACCGCAATTTTCAAACGCTTTCTGTGTACTATCACCTATCCAGGAGCCCTCAAGAATTATAATGTTTTTAATTCCTGCTTCCTGAAGATATTGTATTATCCCCTCAACAATTTCCGGATGGCTTGTAGCCCCCTCCTTAGCCGGCCGTGACACCACCAGATTTGGCTTAATACCAATTGTCATATCGGAATTTAAACCGGCTTTAATATTAGCTTCTTTCATTATTTCATATGTAATCTCTTGCAGCTTAGTACCATAGTTTATATATATAATTGACATTTTACACACATCCTTTTTACCCATATTGTTTTGCCTTATCTTTTATACTATCATAATTAATATTATCTGCATACCATCATATCTCATATATTTACATTATTTTATATCAAAAAACTATTTGCAAAATTTAAAAATATATGTTATCCTTATCATACTCAATAAAATAGAACAAGCAGAGTAGGATTATGTGCGTTAAGTGCCGGTTGAACGGGGAGTTGTCAGCCGGACGAAAAGGAAACTTGCGGTACATAGTTCGCATCCCGCTGCTACATTTAGATAACATAATCAAATATTTTTATTTGATATTATCTCTTTTTGTAGTGGGACAATTGCAAAGGAGGTAATTTTTTTGCGTAAAATTTTAAAATCATTTAAGGACTCTTCAAAAGAACTAAAAAGTGTTAAATGCATCACCATTACAGCTATGTTTGGAGCAATTTCTATTGTATTGAACAGCTTTACAACGGTGATGGTAACAAAGTTTCTCAAGATTGGATTCTTTTCTTTTCTCCCCAGCCGATTAGTATACTTTCTGTTTGGCCCTTTGGTAGGCGGCCTTTTTGGTGCAGCTATGGATATACTTAATTTTAATTTTATAGTTAAGCCTACCGGTACTTTTCATCCCGGGTTTACATTTAACGCATTAATAAGCGGTATTATATACGGAATTTTTCTATACAAAAAACCCGTTAGCATAACTCGTATCCTTGCCGCCAATATAGTGCAGATGATTATTGTAAGTTTTATTCTGGGAAGTTACTGGCTTACCCATTTAACCGGAATGACATTTTTACAACTGCTTCCCCCTAGGGCTCTTAAAGAATTGATTATGCTACCCTTTGAAACCTTTTTATTCTTTTTAATAATTAAAGGGGTAGAAGCAAGCGGAGTTTTAAAACTTGTATATGGCAAATAAAAGGATTTTTAATTATAAAACTTCCCAAATATATTTATTTTAAATAAATAATTTGCTAATCGTCTAAAGCATATGGTCCATATACTTACATATGCCAAGGAAAACATAAGGTATATAATTATAATAAATATAAATGCAAAACAAGTCACCATATATACAAACCCAGGGATGGCAACTATTAAAGTTAGTAAAATCATACCTATTGATAATGTTAAACTAGAGGCTAGAATTGTAATAAGTATTCCCTTTCTAAAAAGCAGACTACCAAGTACAATTCCAAGAATACCTGTGGCAAATAGAAATATTGCCCCTTCCTGTATACTTACTATTAATAGAATAAATAAGGAAGATGTAAAAACCCCTAGGCCAAGATAAACATTTATTAAGGCTGCCAAAGCTACAGGCAGGGTACTAAAAGGGCTAAGTATTAAGCCAATGATAGGTAAAAATACCGGTGCTGACTGTAATATTACTGTAATTGATGTTAATATACCACCTAAGCCTATTTGATAAACTAAGTTTATTTTTTTCAATAAACAACTTCCTTATTATTATGATATATTTATAGGTATGATTTTATATTTAAATATAAGAACTTGAATTAGAGATTCTTATTTATCTACAATAAAAAAAATGGAGCATATCACTGATATGCTCCATTTTTTTGCTTAGGACATCTTTTGTGCATCTAATCTATTTTAAATACACCCTCTCAATTCGCCCTCCTAGCCTGCTTAATAATTCATTTGTTATAGTACCTGCCTTTTTTGCCAAATTTGCAGCCAGTATTTCTTCCTTACCGTCTATACCAATTAAGGTAGCAATATCCCCTGTTTTGACCTTAGGCATATCTGTTACATCAATCAATAGCTGGTCCATGCAAATTCTACCGACAATTGGAACTTTAGTACCATGGATTAGTACACTACCGGTCCCGTCTGAAAGATTTCTGGGCAGACCATCTGCATATCCTAAGGGAAGTACGGCAATGCGACTATCCCTTGTGACATGTATATCTCTTCCATAACTAACCCCTTCTCCTTTTTCAACATTTCTAATAATAGCAATTTTGGATTTTAGGGATAATACCGGACGCAGTGATAAACCTATCCTTGTCCTATCTTCCCAGGTACTTAAACAACCATATAAAGCAATTCCTATACGGGCATAATCACAAGTTAACTGTGGATAATTCAATAACCCATAACTGCTTTGAATATGCACTTTCGGTATAGTAATGCCACTAAGCTCTAACCTATTTAACAATCCATAAAACTTGTCAATTTGCTCTTTTGTGAATTTTTCAGCTTCTTCATCTAGCTGATCAGCTACACATAAGTGAGTAAAGATACCAGTTACTTTTAACATATCCATATGAAAAACCTTTGATATCTTATCAATATCCTCAACCGGTATGCCCAATCTATGCATACCCGTATCTATCTTTATATGTACCTGTAGTGATTTTTTCTGGCTATTCAACATACAGGCATACTCATAGTCAATCACTGTCTGTATTAAATGATAATGATTTAATTCATTAGCCCTAGATACATCGGTATAACCAAGAATTAATATTTCTCCCTGTATCCCGTTCTTTCTAAGTTCTATAGCTTCATCAATTGTAGCAACGGCAAAAGCATCTACTCCTATCCTATTTAGATGCCTTGATATCTCTATGGCACCATGACCATAGGCATTGGCCTTTACAACTGCCATAAATTTACACCTTTTTGGCATAACACTTTTTAATTCCTTAACATTATGCTCTAAATTTCCCATATTAATTTCTATCCAGGAACGGCAAGTTTTTTTGCTGTTTTTATTTTTACTATTCTTAGGATAAGAGTCTTTTTTCTTATCCATATAATAAGCTATAATCACTGCAATAATCCCTGAACACAATGTTACTAAGATATAATGAATTATACTGTTATCAACTAAAATCGCCTTCATCCCTAAAAATTTTGCCCCTCCACGGATCATAATTATGACCATGGGATGTATTAGATAAATTAGCAAGGATATATTTCTAAATTCCTTACGACTGGATACTTTGTAACTAACAATAAGTGAAAAAAGAAAATACATACATGGTATCAGCATAAAATACATACTATCATGCCGCATAAGATTAAAATTTCTTAAGAGCAAAGCTTCTACCATCATAAGGGCGACAAATATATAAAGATATAACAGACCCTCTTTTTTCTTAAATTTATTAATATTTTTAGATACAAGACTGCCCAGTAGCAAAAATATAGGAGCAAAAAATATACCGTTACGAGTATAATCTGAAAAGATGAATATTACCTTGTATACATCTTTTATCACTGCAGATTTAGCTGCAATTTTATAATAACTGTCGCCGAATACACCAATAAAATATAAAATGCAAGATATTATAAAGGCTCTATTTAGAGACATATATTTAATCAATAAGGAAACTAAGGCTACCCCAAGTATAGCAGCAGGCAGATACCAAAGATGATAGATGGTACCATCAAATATAATATCTTTTATAATATTAAACAGTAAATTTTTCTTATAAAAATATCCTGCATAAAAATTAATAGGAATATATAAAACAATAGTTACTAGATATATAACTGATGTTTTCTTAAGAAACCTCTTGATTTTTTCTTCCTTAGCACTGCCATTTGAAAATAGGAAAAAGCCCGAAGTCATAAAGAAAAATGGTACAGCGACTCTTGCAATAACACGGGTAAGTATAAAGTCAGCTATATTACTTATAGAAGCCAGCGGTGAAGTATGTATTGCCACTATAAGTAAAGCTGCAATAATTCTGAAATAGTCAATTCCTCCGTATTCTTTTGTCTTTTTCACTTCTTCACCTCCATAAAGTAACTATAAAACCATCCACATTATTACCTGATATCTGATGAATAGCATCCTCCGGCAATTCTATGGACTTATAGGAGGTATCTACATAAAAAATTTCAACTGCTTGATTATATAGATAGGTTAGATAATGCTTTCTTTTATAAGGATATAATCTAATTAAATCTATATACTCCTCTAAGACCAGATTATACTTATTCATAATCAAGGAATGAGGGTAACCGACATATCTAAAGTGCCATGGCTCGTGTCCTATACCGGTAATTTCCTCCTTGCCTTTTTGGTACCTTTCAATAAAGCCATATAGGGGTGCTTTATTACGAAAATCATTACATATACCTTGATAGGGAAAATCCGGACAAATAAAATCTATATTGTCACGCTTTAAGGCCAGATCAACTGCCAAACCGGTTTGATGCTCACTATGATTTGGCAGGGCCACATATTTTTCAGTAAACTCCCTTCCATTATCCCTCAAGGATTTTTCATATATGCTCTGCTGCTTCTTAAAAGACCTGTAACCGCTTATAGGTACAATATTCTCCTGGCAATTAAGGGTAATAAACATATGACTTAAGACTGCTGCAGTAGTGCTTTCTAGGTATATATCCTGATTATCATCATCAATAGCCCTCATCAATATATCATCTTCAGATCTTACGATAGGGAAAAACTTATTAACTAATATAAGGCTGCCTTTATGAATATCATTTTTGTACAATGTAATAGTTTTCATTGTTCCATACCCAATTCTATTAATTTTGTAATCAGTTCATCAAATACTATACCAATACCTTTCATCATATTAGGATAACGGCTATGGGCTGTAAAACCAGGTATAGTATTAACCTCATTAAATACAATTCTCTTGTCAGGAGTTATAAACATATCTACCCTAGCAAGTCCCCTGCAACCGAGAATTTTATAGATACTGGCAGCCGTTTCTTTCACCTTATCTGCAGTGTCCCTATCAATGCGGGCAGGCATATGAATAAAAGATTTTTTAAGATTATATTTTTCTGTATAATCAAAAAATCCATCTGTAAGTTCTATCTCATCAATCTCCCCAATAATTAATTCATCATTACCCATGACGGCACAGCCCACTTCAAAACCGTCGATATTTTCCTCGATAATAACTTCATCATCATGCATAAAGGCTATCTCTACAGCTTTAGGTAAATCTTCTTTATTATAAACTTTAGTAATACCAAAAGAAGATCCGCTCTTTATGGGTTTTACAAACAAAGGATAGTTTAATTCTTTAGTTTTTTCAAAAAGTTCCTTATTATCATAAGGCCTTAAAAGAACTATAGCCTTTGGTACACTTATACCTAAGGTCTCGACAAGTCTATGAGCCCTATCCTTATCCATGCATAGGGCGGAGCTAAGAGTTCCACAACCCACTAAGGGAATACCGGCCAATTCAATCAAGCCTTGAACTGTTCCGTCTTCTCCGTTTTTTCCATGGAGTACCGGAAAGACCACATCTATTTTTAAATATTTTAATTCTTCCATATTAAATTCTATAAGCCCNGGATATTTACGATCAGTTGAAATCATAGCCGGTATACAAGCTTCCTTATCCTCATACCAGGTATCATTTTTTATCTTTTCAATATCCCCTGTATATCTAAACCATGAACCCTCTTTAGTAATACCTATCAAAATTGTTTCAAATAAATTATTATCTATATGTGAAATAATTGCATAAGCAGATTCAAGTGAAACAGGATATTCATCTGAACATCCCCCAAATATAATTGCCACTTTCTTCTTATTCATAGTAATCCTCCTTTAATCTTTTCGTTTGTGTATAAGGAAGGCAAATTAAAAGCACTCCCCAAAATATTTGGCCCTTTAATATTACCAAATTAGAGAGTGCTATTTTTGCGTTTTTCTATAAGAATTGTTAAATATTCTCTTAAGAAATTCTTACGAATTTCCTACGAAATATATGGCAGGGTAATCTCAAATTCTATGATATCGTTATCACTTTTTGCGTTAATTTTACCCTTATGAAGTTCAACTATTTCCTTGGCAATGGCAAGTCCTAGACCGGCTCCTCCGGTATTGGATGTTCTAGAGCTATCAAGTCGGTAAAACTGCTCGAATATTCTTTCAAGCTTCTCAGCAGGGATAGTATTACCGTGATTAGTAAATCTTATCTTGATGTCCCTACTATACTCTTCTACAGATATTTCGATAGTAGTTTGAGGAAAGCTATAATTAATAGCATTTCGAATTATATTGTCAAATACCCTCTGCATTTTATTAGCATCACATTTAATCATCAAATTATCGGAAACATTCAGTATATAACTTAAGTTTTTTTCTAAAAACATGGGCTTAAATTCAAAGGTAATCTGCTCTAACATGCGAGTAAGATTAACTTTACTTGTTTCTAATGTAAGGTCGGTAAGACTAAAACGGGTTATCTCAAAAAATTCATTGATAAGCTCCTCAAGCCGTTCTGCCTTCTCTAAGGTTATGGATAGATACTTATCCTTAAGTTCCTCCGAAATATCTTTCTCATCTCTTAATAAAGTTAAATATCCTATAACAGATGTAAGTGGTGTCTTAAGATCATGGGCCAGATATACCACCAAATCATTTTTTCTTTGTTCTGCCTCCTTTGCTGCCCGCTGATTTTTTTGAATATCCATTTTAATCTCATTCATCCGATATTCAACTTCTTTTAAATCTGATGGCAGCTCAATTAATTCGTCCTCCGTATTATATATAACTTCCGTAGCCTTAATAATATTATCCAAATACCCCATGGTTCTAATCCAGTAATAAAGAAAAATAATTAAATAACCAAGTCCCATTACTAAGATAAAAAATAATATATAATTATCATCAATAGTGTTTAGAATTCTATATAGTAAGTCATGTTCATACCAAATAAATAAACCTAAAAAATTCTTGGCTACAATAAACAAGGTAATAACGGCTATGGAGTATATTATAATAGTAGCAAAAAAACGAACTAATATACGGAAGGATAATGCCCGCTTAAAATTAGTTTTCTTAGCTTTTCTTTTACTCAATCTGATATCCTACCCCCCATACCGTCTTAATAAACTTTGGATTCTTATATGAATCATTCATTTTTTCCCTTAATCTTCCGATATGAGCCATAACTGTATTATTATTATTCAAAAACTTTTCTCCCCACACAGCCTCAAAAAGCTCCTCAGAAGAAACTACCTTCCCTCTCTTTTCACATAAATACCATAAAATCGAAAATTCAATGGGAGTAAGATTAAGTGGCTTTCCATAAAGAGTACAATTATGGGTATCCTTATTAATCACCAAACCTTTAAAGTCAAACTCATTATTTAAAGGCAGGTCACTTCCTCCTTCAGATTGATTATATCTCATATACCTTCTTAACTGAGTTTTTACCCTGGCAACAACTTCTAAGGGATTAAAGGGTTTAGTAATATAATCATCAGCCCCAAGAGTCAATCCCATAATCTTGTCCATATCCTCAACTTTAGCAGTTAACATAATTATAGGAAAGAAATAATGCTCTCTTATTTTCTGACAAATCCTAAAACCATCAATATCGGGAAGCATAACATCAAGTATAGCCAAATCTAATTTATTATTTTTTATACATTCCAAAGCCTCGTAACCAGAGTAAAATTTATAAACCTGGTAGCCTTCATTTTTCAAATACAATTCAACCAAATCTGCTATTTCTTTTTCGTCATCAACTATTAAAATACTCTCACTCATAATATATTACTCCTCAATAATATAGTATAAAAAACTTAATATTTTTCAAAATAAGACTTTATATAGCTAAATATAACATCACACTAATCTTACCAAAGAGTTAAAGCCTTGTCCAACATTTTGATTCAATGAAATATTAAGATTTCTTTAAATCCATCTTGCTATCTTACATTTATTTGTTAATGGTTTGTTTACATATTATTCACAGAATGTTTACGACATCCGCTATCATTACCATCATAGTCTATAATAGAAATAAGCTAAAAGGAAAAGATTATGTTGGATAGATTAAGCCTTGGATTACAACCGATAGTACATAATTTAAACCTTCCTACTGTAATTAAGACTACTATTTTTCCCGGTGACCAGGAAGAAACTTTGATGATTGCAACCCAAGTCGGTGAGATTTTTTACATAAGAAATAATACCATAGGTANTTTTTTAGATATAAGACAAAATATTCTTCAACTAGGTACTAATGGAGGATATGATGAGCGTGGACTGTTAGGATTAGCTTTTCACCCTAATTTTCGATATAACGGCTTATTTTACCTTCACTATTCCTTAGCTGATTCTGAGGGACCAGGTGCTCTGCCAGGAGGCTTTAGTCCAAATCCCTGTGATGAAAATACACTAAATCTTAGATGGACTGACAGGGAAAACAGATATGATCATATAGATACGGTAGAAGAATGGATGCTGCAAAATGAAGGACAACCGATTAAAAGACGGACATTACTTAATATAAGAAGGCCATTTGCAAATCACAATGGAGTAAACAGCTTAAACTTTTCTCCTGAAACCGGAAGGCTTGTTCTAACTATCGGAGACGGAGGCTTAGGTTATGATCCTTTTAATTTAGCCCAGACTGATAATGAGATAGCAGGTAAAATTATCGAAATCGATGTTGATATGGACCTATTCATAGATAATATGCCGGTTGTAACCCGTTTTAGTGAACTTTCACTGCAGGTACTAGAAAGTCTTACAGTTATTGCAAAGGGTGTTCGTAATATTCCGGGAATATCATATCAATTTTTTAATGATCGCTATATAAAATATGTCGGAAATGTGGGTCAGGATTTGGTTGAATCTATATTCGCCTTTATCTATTATAGACCGGTACCGGCAACCGATATTGTTAAGTCTTATATTATGAATTCATCCTCTAATCAAGAAGGCTTTATTAATCTTGGATGGAGGGGGTGGGAAGGTGATCTTCCCACATCATTAATTAGGCCCTGTGACAGTAATTTGAATCAGAAGATAATAGCTTATTATAATGAAGCAATTACAATCTCTACCAAACGTATATATCCACTTTGCTGCTATTATCATCAGGACCCTAGAGTGGATAAATTTCAAGGAAGAGCCCTTACAGGAGTCCAAGCATATATGGGAAATGAAATTCCAAGTTTAATGGGAAGCTGTGTATTTACTGACTTTGCAAGAAGAACAAACACAGTATCTCCTCCCCGTGGGGTTTTGGCTTATACTTGGTTTACACCTGAATGTCAAATGAATGAATATTATATGATTGATATTGATTATGATTTTGGTAACGAAGCAGCTTTTTTTACCTGCCTTGGTTCGAATATTAATCAAACTAAATTATATTTGGGGGTATATGGTTCTGCAAATGTGACCGATTTAAATCGGGGTTCGGTGTATGAGATTGTGAAGTTGTAAAATGTATAGTACTGTTTGTTATTCAAATATCATCTATTGTTAATTCTTTATATAATTAACTTAAAAAAACCACGCACCCGTAAAGGGTGCGACGATGGCAAAAATTAAGATATTA
>JGI24713J26584_10001321_pt1 | contig 18288 bp, 26 predicted proteins | sample BioPla4DNA1_FD_26584 | JGI IMG/M metagenome (IMG submission 26584) | reverse complement strand
AATGATGTAATGGATGATATGGATGATGGTATGATAAATAATAGATGTATTTATATGGAAGGTGGTAAATGTGTTTGTAATTATGGTATATGATGCAGGTGAAAGGAGAAATGCAAAACTTTTAAAAATAGGACGGAAGTACTTGCACTGGGTTCAAAACTCTGTTTTTGAAGGTGAAATAACAGAAGCAAACTATTTCAAGCTTAAGGCTGAAGTTAAGCAAAGAATACATGATACTGAAGACTCTGTTGTCTTTTACACTTTCAGGTCGACCAGATATACAAACCGTGAAATATTAGGCAAAAAAATCGATCCAGGTAATCTTATCCTGTAATAGTTGAATTTTGAATTTATGTTTTCAGCTACTTACATAGATTTTATGTTATAATTTAGATATAAATTTTGAAACAGTTTAAAAAAATCTATTTAAAAAATTGTCGATGTCCGATAGCGTAAAAAACCCGGGAGGTCGACAACTTTTATATTTTTATGTCAAATGCAGTTTCTTTCCGGCTTTGCAGTTTTTTCTCCTGCCTTACTTGACTTATTATATTACATGAGGTTAAAATATGAATGTAGGCATCATGCGGTGCCTACGGGTTTTTACAGTACCTATGAGGAATTGAAACCATCTTAGACTGCCAGTTTTAAAGCTGGTTGGTAAAAGTGTTTTTACAGTACCTATGAGGAATTGAAACCGAGGTCACCGAGGCTCGATTTCGCAAAGAAGCAGGGTTTTTACAGTACCTATGAGGAATTGAAACATAAATATTTTGATTGCTATGGTTGTAAATATTCTGAGTTTTTACAGTACCTATGAGGAATTGAAACGTAGACCCAAGCCTATAAGTGCCTAACTTAGGCATAGTTTTTACAGTACCTATGAGGAATTGAAACGGAGGTATTTTAGAAATGAAGATGAAAATTATTATAGGTTTTTACAGTACCTATGAGGAATTGAAACTAAAAAATTTGTTTCATGGGAATTATTCAGGGTTCCGTTTTTACAGTACCTATGAGGAATTGAAACGTAAAAACAGTTAGTTTTAGTGATTTTTTGGATGAATGTTTTTACAGTACCTATGAGGAATTGAAACATGTCTTTTTTCGGGACCACGAAGTAGTGGCTTCCGGTTTTTACAGTACCTATGAGGAATTGAAACAATAAAAGCAAAATTTCATTTTGTTATCTATTAATGGTTTTTACAGTACCTATGAGGAATTGAAACCTAGAACCTCCGCATCCTGCGGGAGTTTTTCAAATTTGTTTTTACAGTACCTATGAGGAATTGAAACATTTTATATTGTTATTTTATAAAAACATTTGTTCTAGTTTTTACAGTACCTATGAGGAATTGAAACGCGACCTTTCAGAAGACCTAGGAGAACCTGTAGAATTGTTTTTACAGTACCTATGAGGAATTGAAACTACTCTTGTTCAGTTCTTGGTGTGATTCTGTTATAAAGTTTTTACAGTACCTATGAGGAATTGAAACATAAATTAAGGAGGTTAAATAATGAAAACATATGCAGGTTTTTACAGTACCTATGAGGAATTGAAACGAGGTTGTAAACTTTGCGAAACGGAAAATCAGGAAGCAAGTTTTTACAGTACCTATGAGGAATTGAAACCAAAAAATCATGGAATTGACCATGATTCCCTTGCATAGTTTTTACAGTACCTATGAGGAATTGAAACAGTATATCATACATATTATTATACTGTCAATAGTAAGTTTTTACAGTACCTATGAGGAATTGAAACAGTTTTTCATTGGATAAAACTAACATTTTATTTAAAATGTTTTTACAGTACCTATGAGGAATTGAAACTTGTAAAGGAGGTGTTAGAATGAGATTTAGTATTAATGTTTTTACAGTACCTATGAGGAATTGAAACTCGTAAAAACGCAGCCTTATGTCACTCTTTGCGCTGGTTTTTACAGTACCTATGAGGAATTGAAACTTTGATTGGATTAGTTTTACGATCAAAAATTATATATGTTTTTACAGTACCTATGAGGAATTGAAACATTATCTAGTTAAAAGGTATGGCTTTAATAGTAGGAGGTTTTTACAGTACCTATGAGGAATTGAAACTAGGTCCAGGTTCCAAAATATAATATTCCCCCAAACGTTTTTACAGTACCTATGAGGAATTGAAACCTATCAGACATTTTGGGTATTTCTTCCGCATCCGTTCGTTTTTACAGTACCTATGAGGAATTGAAACCGAAGAAAATATGTACCTGTAAGGAATATCATTAAAGTTTTTACAGTACCTATGAGGAATTGAAACCTCTACCTAAGGACCCCTTCTTTCTTTTAATCTTTTGTTTTTACAGTACCTATGAGGAATTGAAACTGGTTTAGAAGCGCTTGCTGAAGGCTGTGGGCAAATTGTTTTTACAGTACCTATGAGGAATTGAAACCGCGGGAAGGGTGTTTTGGCGCTATTCCCCCTTTTGTTTTTACAGTACCTATGAGGAATTGAAACATTTCCTGCAATAACCTCAAGACCTCCGGCATATTGGTTTTTACAGTACCTATGAGGAATTGAAACATGGCAAACATTCGTCTGATTTTGGTTTAATAATGAGTTTTTACAGTACCTATGAGGAATTGAAACATATTAACCTGTGGATAATGTGGATAAATTATTAATGTTTTTACAGTACCTATGAGGAATTGAAACCAGGATACGAATACAATAAAACAGTAGATAATAGACAGTTTTTACAGTACCTATGAGGAATTGAAACTCATCGTCATAGACTTCGATATCTCCAAATTGCTGTGTTTTTACAGTACCTATGAGGAATTGAAACGAAGTTTTGAATTATGAAGGACTCATCATTTATCGGTTTTTACAGTACCTATGAGGAATTGAAACAGCTTTTTCGATTTACCAGCAAATTATAGGTAAAAAGGTTTTTACAGTACCTATGAGGAATTGAAACTGAATAAAAAAACTAAAACCCCGGGGAACTTTCTTTGTTTTTACAGTACCTATGAGGAATTGAAACATAAAAATACTCAAAATAAAAGGTCCAATAATACAACGTTTTTACAGTACCTATGAGGAATTGAAACTAACTAACCAAACCGAATATACAAGCCTAAAAGAATGTTTTTACAGTACCTATGAGGAATTGAAACTTTTAAGTGTTAATGTTTTTTCAAATTCAGTTTTTGGTTTTTACAGTACCTATGAGGAATTGAAACTATTATAGGTTACAGCGACCATAGTAAAAGAATTTTGTTTTTACAGTACCTATGAGGAATTGAAACTTTACTATATCCTGAAAAATATTCCTTTCAGGAATAGTTTTTACAGTACCTATGAGGAATTGAAACTTGCCAGAGGCAAAACCCCTGGCAACATTTTTTCTAGTTTTTACAGTACCTATGAGGAATTGAAACTATTCCTCCTTTTTACTAGAATTAAAACAAAAATGAGTTTTTACAGTACCTATGAGGAATTGAAACAAAATTAATGGGGTTCATAGGAAGTGGTTGCGAGAAAGTTTTTACAGTACCTATGAGGAATTGAAACTTTACGTTGTTTTGGATTATACGAAACACCTATCCAGTTTTTACAGTACCTATGAGGAATTGAAACCAACGAATAAAGGTAGATGTTTAGTTAGCGATGAAGGTTTTTACAGTACCTATGAGGAATTGAAACGAGTTTATGAAATGGAAATCAGTTGATTTTTATAGAGGTTTTTACAGTACCTATGAGGAATTGAAACATATATTAACTGTGAAAACCATGTAGTTTTACTACATGTTTTTACAGTACCTATGAGGAATTGAAACATGGCTGATAATGGAGCAAGTCTAAATATTGGTTCTCCGTTTTTACAGTACCTATGAGGAATTGAAACTGTGTCGACGCGAATACCCTTCTGGGTTGGGATAACCGTTTTTACAGTACCTATGAGGAATTGAAACTTACGCTGGAAGGTAAAAAAGATAAAAATAAAAAAGTGTTTTTACAGTACCTATGAGGAATTGAAACAAAGCAATAATAATTTTCTTAAATTATCTGCATCATGTTTTTACAGTACCTATGAGGAATTGAAACTAAAACTATCTTCACTTGGACTTGAAGCCGAAATAAAGTTTTTACAGTACCTATGAGGAATTGAAACTTCTTCGTCTTTTGCTATCTCAGCCCCTTTGCATTGGGTTTTTACAGTACCTATGAGGAATTGAAACTATTTAAATCACCAGGTTTTACATTGTCTAATCTAGTTTTTACAGTACCTATGAGGAATTGAAACTGCTAAACTTCATTCTTGATATCAAAGGGCTTGGCGGTTTTTACAGTACCTATGAGGAATTGAAACAACTGCCTGTACTCACTGTAAATATGCCTGTTATATTGTTTTTACAGTACCTATGAGGAATTGAAACTTTTATCTTGAATTTCTTCAGGATAATAACCTGTATAGTTTTTACAGTACCTATGAGGAATTGAAACCGTAGCACGCCTTTATTGGGAAGATGGAAAGCTACAGTTTTTACAGTACCTATGAGGAATTGAAACCTCAACAAGAATTGGCTGAAATGATAGGTACCGTTAAGTTTTTACAGTACCTATGAGGAATTGAAACATTATAATGACTTCTACTGCAGGTACCATTCGGGAAGGTTTTTACAGTACCTATGAGGAATTGAAACCCGTCACCCTCCGCCAAACAGAAATTTTAACAAGAGTTTTTACAGTACCTATGAGGAATTGAAACGGAACAAAACTACAAATAGGACAAGATTCTCCTGTTGTTTTTACAGTACCTATGAGGAATTGAAACAGAAGAAGTTAAGCTTGCAATAGCATTGGAAAAACAGTTTTTACAGTACCTATGAGGAATTGAAACACAATAAATCTCATTTTTCTAATACCTCCTTTATGATGTTTTTACAGTACCTATGAGGAATTGAAACCATATATTTTTTGCAACTGTGAAGATGACTTCAAAGGTTTTTACAGTACCTATGAGGAATTGAAACTAGACAATCTTTTCTTCTGTCGGTCGCCTACAATTCCGTTTTTACAGTACCTATGAGGAATTGAAACGTACTACAGATATTCAGGTATATGCTGGAGAAGCTAGTTTTTACAGTACCTATGAGGAATTGAAACTACGTGTCATAACTTTCTCTTATTTCATCATTATGAACGTTTTTACAGTACCTATGAGGAATTGAAACCAACAACCGGGAGCGCAATAGGGAGCAATTCCATAAGTTTTTACAGTACCTATGAGGAATTGAAACAGGTCGTCTTTTCTTGTATAGAATACTTCTTCTAGCAGTTTTTACAGTACCTATGAGGAATTGAAACGGACCCTGGATCAGGATCTTGAATTAGGACCCTGGATCGTTTTTACAGTACCTATGAGGAATTGAAACTCAAAAAGACTTGATATTTCTATTAATATGTTATAGTTTTTACAGTACCTATGAGGAATTGAAACATCCAGTTCTCTTTGTTATATCCACTCCAGATCCTGGTTTTTACAGTACCTATGAGGAATTGAAACATGATAGGATAATGGTAGGATTCAATGAACAATATCCGTTTTTACAGTACCTATGAGGAATTGAAACTAGATGAGGTTTACTCATCATATAAATGTTCTGAGAGTTTTTACAGTACCTATGAGGAATTGAAACATATATCTTTTATTTTCTTACTATATCTCAATATTTCGTTTTTACAGTACCTATGAGGAATTGAAACATCTTAATTCTGTTATATTTCCTTCTCTATCAACTAGTTTTTACAGTACCTATGAGGAATTGAAACCAACATTAAATTCATCGTCAACAAAATCTATATTGAGTTTTTACAGTACCTATGAGGAATTGAAACTCTGGTATCAGAGAAACTCCTCCTCCTAATGTTCTGTGTTTTTACAGTACCTATGAGGAATTGAAACAGATTTCCCCCTCATTGTGTTATCGGTATTAGTTCTGTTTTTACAGTACCTATGAGGAATTGAAACGTATAGCCAAAGCATTTAATGTTCCAGTAGATGAACTTGTTTTTACAGTACCTATGAGGAATTGAAACGCGGCATCACAAACTTTGGCGTTACCGTAAACTTTGTTTTTACAGTACCTATGAGGAATTGAAACATTCCCACAATCGGGTCAGCGATTACTGTATAAACCGTTTTTACAGTACCTATGAGGAATTGAAACATAGCTGCTATAGCTGAAAAAACAGATAATTTCACCAGTTTTTACAGTACCTATGAGGAATTGAAACGTATTCCTTGTTTCATCAACAGTTCCTCCTTATTTTTGTTTTTACAGTACCTATGAGGAATTGAAACTACCGCTGAAGTATTGGGATGGGCTGTCGCCGGCGGGTTTTTACAGTACCTATGAGGAATTGAAACATCCAGTGTATGTAGTATACAACCATATGTTTTCTTTTGTTTTTACAGTACCTATGAGGAATTGAAACATAAGCATTTGTTTTTTAATATCGCTCAACATTTACAGTTTTTACAGTACCTATGAGGAATTGAAACAAATATTGTTAACAAACAATATTTCATATTTTAATATGTTTTTACAGTACCTATGAGGAATTGAAACCCTTATATGTGCCACTGACTGTGATTTCATGCTTTCCCGTTTTTACAGTACCTATGAGGAATTGAAACCAATAGCTGCATACATAAAAGTAATTTTTTGACGGCGTTTTTACAGTACCTATGAGGAATTGAAACATGCTCTGGCCCTCGAATACACTTTTCGCTGGTGCAAGTTTTTACAGTACCTATGAGGAATTGAAACTATACATCAACAAAGAAATCCAAAACCATATATCTTTCGTTTTTACAGTACCTATGAGGAATTGAAACTTTCGGTTTGAACATCAAAAAAGTCTTCAATCTTCGTTTTTACAGTACCTATGAGGAATTGAAACATTCCCACAATCGGGTCAGCGATTACTGTATAAACCGTTTTTACAGTACCTATGAGGAATTGAAACATTTGAGCAGAAGAGAGTTTTATTTTATTTTCTTCTCGTTTTTACAGTACCTATGAGGAATTGAAACTTCTGCGACCGCCTTGGTATCGCTTGCTGAAACTCGTCGTTTTTACAGTACCTATGAGGAATTGAAACGAGTGATAACATGAGTGAGAAGTTTTATAAAAGTAAGCGTTTTTACAGTACCTATGAGGAATTGAAACCTAGAAAAATATCAAGTCTTGTGCATGGAGAAGGCAGTTTTTACAGTACCTATGAGGAATTGAAACCACTTCTCCAGTATCTATTATTACATACTCATTTCTAGTTTTTACAGTACCTATGAGGAATTGAAACAATCCGAGCTCATCAGCCCAATCCTTTAGTGTCTGAGTTTTTACAGTACCTATGAGGAATTGAAACCTCTTCCTGTGGTAGTCAGCTTTATTGCTTTTAGAAAGTTTTTACAGTACCTATGAGGAATTGAAACTTGGTCACTTCGAAATAGATAAAAAAGAACGGCCAAGTTTTTACAGTACCTATGAGGAATTGAAACGCAAAGAAGCTGCCAAAATATGAAAAAGTAGTCCTCGTTTTTACAGTACCTATGAGGAATTGAAACTTTCTGATGTGGAAATATTAAGATTAACAAGGGGGCGTTTTTACAGTACCTATGAGGAATTGAAACTATAAATATTATAACATAAAATGTGATATAATATGAGTTTTTACAGTACCTATGAGGAATTGAAACTGGGACTAAAGGAGGGTGGACAAAATGGGTAAATCAGTTTTTACAGTACCTATGAGGAATTGAAACAAATATAATGCTGTATAATCAGCATTATATTTTATGGGTTTTTACAGTACCTATGAGGAATTGAAACCTGTTATGGAAGTTCCTTCATTATGAAAGAACTTCCGTTTTTACAGTACCTATGAGGAATTGAAACTTGCGTATATGCATGATTCCCTTCTCGAAATCTATGTGTTTTTACAGTACCTATGAGGAATTGAAACATCCAGATACATGGTTGAAATATCAGACATATATACGTTTTTACAGTACCTATGAGGAATTGAAACGGCTTTTTGAATTTCGTCCCATGTCATTACGTCTGGTTTTTACAGTACCTATGAGGAATTGAAACTTGTGAGATATAATATGACGGATAATGGACCTTTTAGTTTTTACAGTACCTATGAGGAATTGAAACCCGCATAGTGGAATCCATCCATTTCAAAACTGTCACCCGTTTTTACAGTACCTATGAGGAATTGAAACTAAACCATGGCCATAATGCTGCCGCCGTTGGATTCGTTTTTACAGTACCTATGAGGAATTGAAACAGCAAAGTACAGGAAATCTGGCTGCTTCATCTTTCAGTTTTTACAGTACCTATGAGGAATTGAAACCGACCCCGAGTTTGTTTCTTCCTTCTCCATCTTTGGTTTTTACAGTACCTATGAGGAATTGAAACAGCTGTTCGGTTCCATATTTGTTGATTCGAGCGAAGCAGTTTTTACAGTACCTATGAGGAATTGAAACTTACCTTCTACAGGTAGTAAACTAAAAACAAAAATTGTTTTTACAGTACCTATGAGGAATTGAAACACATCTAGGACCAAAGCTAACATGTGCCAAATACCTGTTTTTACAGTACCTATGAGGAATTGAAACAGTGTTGACAAAATAAAGTAATCATAATATAGTATAGTTTTTACAGTACCTATGAGGAATTGAAACCTGTTCTTTTTGTGGCTCAACTTATGGGCGGTAGGCTCGTTTTTACAGTACCTATGAGGAATTGAAACTTGCATTTTGACTATAAATAAAAACATGGGTATGATAGTTTTTACAGTACCTATGAGGAATTGAAACAAAAAAGTTCACGGCCAGGACCGAAGTTCACGGCCAGGTTTTTACAGTACCTATGAGGAATTGAAACGATGTTATTTTAGCTTTATGCTTCCTGTATTCCGTTATAGTTTTTACAGTACCTATGAGGAATTGAAACCCAAACCAATGGAGGATAGGGTTGAGCGAATAATTAGTTTTTACAGTACCTATGAGGAATTGAAACTGTTAATATGATATTAAGCCGACGTGGCTTAACAGAGTTTTTACAGTACCTATGAGGAATTGAAACGGATTAAAGTCATAAGCAGGATTTTCTAGGTCTTTCAGGGTTTTTACAGTACCTATGAGGAATTGAAACAGCCTAATTCGTTCATGGACACAACAAAATTTTTATATGTTTTTACAGTACCTATGAGGAATTGAAACAAGGCCAAAGTAACAGACAGCACATAGACGGCGCTGGTTTTTACAGTACCTATGAGGAATTGAAACTTGAGAGTTGCGATTGAAATGCCGCTTTTTTTAGCGTTTTTACAGTACCTATGAGGAATTGAAACGTTGCGGCTGTTATAAATCTGTTTCTTCCTTCCTCGTTTTTACAGTACCTATGAGGAATTGAAACCGCAACAGACACATATTTCATCCGATACCGCTTTCAGTTTTTACAGTACCTATGAGGAATTGAAACATTGCTACCAAGCGCCCGTACCTTTTTCCTCTCCTGGTTTTTACAGTACCTATGAGGAATTGAAACTATAATCTTTTTAGCGATGCTATATAACTGTCGTTTAGTTTTTACAGTACCTATGAGGAATTGAAACAATGGAGATGTACATGGGACTATAAAGAAGTGATTTTGTTTTTACAGTACCTATGAGGAATTGAAACAGTACCCATCGCCCAATTCTCCGCTGATTGAATGTTCGTTTTTACAGTACCTATGAGGAATTGAAACACGGTCACAATTTTCCAAACTTGCCTTTAATGAAAATAGTTTTTACAGTACCTATGAGGAATTGAAACTTTTGCTTTTCAGATTTCTAAACCAGCCCATTTAAGTTTTTACAGTACCTATGAGGAATTGAAACTAAGCAGAACGTAGGAGATTTAAAGGCGGTAATTGGTTTTTACAGTACCTATGAGGAATTGAAACAATGTTTACTTAAGGGTCTCAACGACTACTCTACATTCAGTTTTTACAGTACCTATGAGGAATTGAAACGGATAAATAAAAGTATTCGAACTGTTGCCTTTTTGTGGTTTTTACAGTACCTATGAGGAATTGAAACTTTGACCGTGGTTTTCTCACGCATAATGAGGGCCGAGTTTTTACAGTACCTATGAGGAATTGAAACCTTTGATTTTGAAAACAATATAGAAGTTAGGTCAGGTGTTTTTACAGTACCTATGAGGAATTGAAACTTTCGTGCGGCGTGAGATTCACGATATTCATGGTTTGTTTTTACAGTACCTATGAGGAATTGAAACTCAATCAGCACATCCAAACGGCCACACCCCCGTAAGGTTTTTACAGTACCTATGAGGAATTGAAACGCCTGCGCTTTACTGATTGTTCCATCCTGATCAGTGGTTTTTACAGTACCTATGAGGAATTGAAACCAAGTTAGGAATTGACATAGAAACTAGAATATTGAGCGTTTTTACAGTACCTATGAGGAATTGAAACAATAACGGAGCACTAAATCATCTTCAAATTCAAAATTTGTTTTTACAGTACCTATGAGGAATTGAAACTATTTCCTTGCCATTTTCTACCCGTGCCGATGACATGGTTTTTACAGTACCTATGAGGAATTGAAACATAAAATTTAATGGACTAAACAGAGTATATATACCGGTTTTTACAGTACCTATGAGGAATTGAAACGCCTGTCGGTTGTTAGGGCCATGGGCATATAATCGGGGTTTTTACAGTACCTATGAGGAATTGAAACTTTGATACCATAGAAGCCTTGCAGCAGGAGAATGAATGTTTTTACAGTACCTATGAGGAATTGAAACCCCCGCTATTGTTTACAGTCTTGATGATATTGAGAACGTTTTTACAGTACCTATGAGGAATTGAAACTTTCCTGTTATTTCTGCTCCCTCATCTGTTTCATATGGTTTTTACAGTACCTATGAGGAATTGAAACTTAGCACACATGTTAACATAAGGCTTGACGACACCACGTTTTTACAGTACCTATGAGGAATTGAAACCTGTAAAGCTGAAATGTTCTAAAACTGATTCATGTCGTTTTTACAGTACCTATGAGGAATTGAAACTCTTCTGACTTATAACAAGCCCGCCCACACAATTCAAGTTTTTACAGTACCTATGAGGAATTGAAACATGGACTTGACAGGGTGTACATACCGAATGAGGAAATGTTTTTACAGTACCTATGAGGAATTGAAACAAAAATAAATATGCAACTCAAGCGTTATTTAGTTTGAGTTTTTACAGTACCTATGAGGAATTGAAACTATAATATATATATCGCAACAATGGCGATACATAGCGTTTTTACAGTACCTATGAGGAATTGAAACACGCAAAATCTCATTTTTCATTCCTCCTTTAGAATTGTTTTTACAGTACCTATGAGGAATTGAAACTTGTAAACTTTTTCAAACTCAAAATCGGTAAAGCCCGTTTTTACAGTACCTATGAGGAATTGAAACGCTCCAAATATCCTTCAAGTGATACTTCTCCAGCATCTTGTTTTTACAGTACCTATGAGGAATTGAAACTTACTTAGAAAAAAGTTAAAGTTAAACTTTTTACTGTTTTTACAGTACCTATGAGGAATTGAAACATAACATATGGTAATTGAATGATCAAATCCAACTTGTTTTTACAGTACCTATGAGGAATTGAAACAAGTCATGGCGGTAACCGCCCTCACTAATATTACCAACGTTTTTACAGTACCTATGAGGAATTGAAACACCGGTTGGCGACGTCGTTCGTCTTCCTCTGGACGTCAGGTTTTTACAGTACCTATGAGGAATTGAAACCCCAGCAGTTCAAGGGCCTTCAGCTTATCACATATCCTGGTTTTTACAGTACCTATGAGGAATTGAAACTATGGTAATAATAACATAAAATACTATGACACAAAGTTTTTACAGTACCTATGAGGAATTGAAACAGCCTTTTTAGTGATGGTGCAAAACCATCGCTAAAATGTTTTTACAGTACCTATGAGGAATTGAAACCTCCCCGTTTCCACTCAATAATCGCCTTACCTTTTCGTTTTTACAGTACCTATGAGGAATTGAAACACAGTATCAATAAAGCATGATATTATTATAATGTAAGTTTTTACAGTACCTATGAGGAATTGAAACACAAAAATAATAAAACATACGCAACAAACAAAGAGGCGTTTTTACAGTACCTATGAGGAATTGAAACGAGAGACAAGATTATTCTAATCCAAGACCTGTATGTAGTTTTTACAGTACCTATGAGGAATTGAAACAGCATAGCAATAATTGGGTGTCCCAATTTTGGATGCAGTTTTTACAGTACCTATGAGGAATTGAAACTTCTTTTATCTTATGTATCTTATTAATATAGTGCGCGTTTTTACAGTACCTATGAGGAATTGAAACTATGGGGACAAAAAGTTTTGACCGGTAATCTGCAAGGTTTTTACAGTACCTATGAGGAATTGAAACATTCAAGAGGAGATTTTGTTGCTTTCCATAAGTGAGGTTTTTACAGTACCTATGAGGAATTGAAACCGCTAAGAATAGCCGCACTGATTCTAGATAAATAAAGTTTTTACAGTACCTATGAGGAATTGAAACTTCGGACTTGTAAACCAAGATATCATGCTAGACATACTTGTTTTTACAGTACCTATGAGGAATTGAAACCTGCATAATCACTTAAAGGTACTGTATATTGCAAACAGTTTTTACAGTACCTATGAGGAATTGAAACGCATCAGGGAACAGGTAATCGATGTTTTCGATACCGTTTTTACAGTACCTATGAGGAATTGAAACTCTGTCAATTCTTTTTGCAGACGATAAACTTCTCTATCGTTTTTACAGTACCTATGAGGAATTGAAACCAGCTTGCATATCACTTAAAAATCCATTGTATATAGGTTTTTACAGTACCTATGAGGAATTGAAACTAAACATAAGTTGGCAATAAGAACACACTTCAATATTAGTTTTTACAGTACCTATGAGGAATTGAAACATTTTTTAAGGGAGGATCCGTTGACAGTAGGTGAAGGTTTTTACAGTACCTATGAGGAATTGAAACTTTGCCTGAAATGAAAAGAAAAAAGGAATAACGCCAGTTTTTACAGTACCTATGAGGAATTGAAACCCGTCTTCATAATCTTGATAATAACCTTCAAAATATCGTTTTTACAGTACCTATGAGGAATTGAAACTTGGGTTGCGGGTATAATAGACAAAATTATATCTGGTTTTTACAGTACCTATGAGGAATTGAAACTGCTGATTATGATACAAGGCAGTTGCCTTGGAAACTTGTTTTTACAGTACCTATGAGGAATTGAAACAAAGAAAATCCTTCCGGTAAAGTGGAGCTCCCCTCAGGTTTTTACAGTACCTATGAGGAATTGAAACACAATCTTTGCCTCATGTGGCCTATATTCCTTCATAGGTTTTTACAGTACCTATGAGGAATTGAAACCATTCTTTGAATGGGTAGAGCAATATGGAAGTCCGGGTTTTTACAGTACCTATGAGGAATTGAAACATCGAACCCTGCTCTACTACATCATCAAAGGTCTTAGTTTTTACAGTACCTATGAGGAATTGAAACTCCCCTTGATTACAGGTGTAGCGAATGCTACGGCATAGTTTTTACAGTACCTATGAGGAATTGAAACCAAGCATACTATCGGGCTAAAATACATAAGATAAAAGGTTTTTACAGTACCTATGAGGAATTGAAACAGCAATTTGCAGATACTTATTTAAGCATAGAATCAGGTTTTTACAGTACCTATGAGGAATTGAAACAAGATTGTTGACTTTTCCTCATTTGAAGAGTATTTGGGTTTTTACAGTACCTATGAGGAATTGAAACTTGTGTCCGAACATCTGACCGTATGTTGGAATCGTAAGAGTTTTTACAGTACCTATGAGGAATTGAAACTAAAACAAAGGAGAATTGTAAATGGAAGAGTATTTGGTTTTTACAGTACCTATGAGGAATTGAAACAAGGATATATAAACATGAACGGAACAATAACAATCAAGTTTTTACAGTACCTATGAGGAATTGAAACTAACTGCCGTTGTTATAATATCCTGTATTATTTTGAGTTTTTACAGTACCTATGAGGAATTGAAACATACTTGCTTTTCCGTTGTCGTATATAATACAATAAGTTTTTACAGTACCTATGAGGAATTGAAACTGAAATATCTTCACGTCCACAATTTAGACATTTTGCGTTTTTACAGTACCTATGAGGAATTGAAACTCTTTCTTGTATTGTTCAGGTAAAAATTCACTTGCGTTTTTACAGTACCTATGAGGAATTGAAACATAAGTGCATCAATTATATTGATAAAGTCAGCATCTACGTTTTTACAGTACCTATGAGGAATTGAAACTAATAATTACATTCTTTTTCTTCAGGATAATCATTACGTTTTTACAGTACCTATGAGGAATTGAAACAGATAAAAAATATCCCGCCTATTTGGCGAGATATTAGTTTTTACAGTACCTATGAGGAATTGAAACGTATTCATGCCAGGAGGGCGGATATATCTAGTGGAGCGTTTTTACAGTACCTATGAGGAATTGAAACACTTGAGTATCCCAGACTTTGAGAAGATTCGTTTGAGTTTTTACAGTACCTATGAGGAATTGAAACCTATTTTGTGTTCTAAGTAATCCTCGATATTGACCAAGTTTTTACAGTACCTATGAGGAATTGAAACTGAACCATGGCCATAATGCTGCCGCTGTTGGATTCTGTTTTTACAGTACCTATGAGGAATTGAAACAACTGCTGAACGCTAATGTTTCATTAATGTAAATAGAGTTTTTACAGTACCTATGAGGAATTGAAACTACATGTCTACTAAGCCAAATTCATAAGACTCATTAGTTTTTACAGTACCTATGAGGAATTGAAACAGACAAACCGGAGCAGGACTTGAATTTGGTATTAAGGTTTTTACAGTACCTATGAGGAATTGAAACTAGGGTCAAGGCCACTAGTTTCTGTATCAATGGAGATTGTTTTTACAGTACCTATGAGGAATTGAAACTCCTGAGGGAGTAATCAAACCGGTATATGGATTATAGTTTTTACAGTACCTATGAGGAATTGAAACATGCTTCTATCAGTTCTACTATAAATGTTCCTGAAAGGTTTTTACAGTACCTATGAGGAATTGAAACTTCCTTTTAAGCTATTGACCAGTTCTATTAGATCCTGGTTTTTACAGTACCTATGAGGAATTGAAACCTTGGTAATCCACTGTTCCAAGGGCTTGTACAACATTGTTTTTACAGTACCTATGAGGAATTGAAACTAACCGCAAGGTAGAAAGACTAAAAAGGCGATTACAGTTTTTACAGTACCTATGAGGAATTGAAACGCAGGAAAAACAATGTTAGGTCCATAGATTGGCTTAAGTTTTTACAGTACCTATGAGGAATTGAAACTGGAAAAGTCCTTTTTAGAGCCTGAAGGACTCCCAGGTTTTTACAGTACCTATGAGGAATTGAAACCAGTGCCCCTGAAATCAATAGAATTGCTCAGGAAACCAGTTTTTACAGTACCTATGAGGAATTGAAACGCCAAGTCCTCAATTGCGCTTGATTTTTCTTTACTCCCGTTTTTACAGTACCTATGAGGAATTGAAACATTGTCACTTCAGCAATGTAATCTAAAAACTTAACCGGTTTTTACAGTACCTATGAGGAATTGAAACATGCAGCAATTTCCTCAGGAGTAACATTTTTCACATCGGTTTTTACAGTACCTATGAGGAATTGAAACATTGAATGAAAAGGATCTAACCTACTGGGAAAAACGAGTTTTTACAGTACCTATGAGGAATTGAAACTTAAGGCGGTGAGGTCGTGTGAGAATGAAGAAGTTTGTTTTTACAGTACCTATGAGGAATTGAAACTCGATAAAACGCTCCGCCTTTTGATAGTATCCGTCTTTGTTTTTACAGTACCTATGAGGAATTGAAACAAGACGGTCGGTACGTTATAATCAAAGGTACCGACTGTTTTTACAGTACCTATGAGGAATTGAAACATAAACTAGGCTTTAATTGCGGTACTGCTGATGGTATAGTTTTTACAGTACCTATGAGGAATTGAAACAGAATCACAGTATCATCCTCCTTTTGTATAATTTCAGTTTTTACAGTACCTATGAGGAATTGAAACGTTGTGTTCTTCGGATAAATAATCTCTCCTGTAGGTGGTTTTTACAGTACCTATGAGGAATTGAAACAAATCTTTTCGGCTCTATCCTTTGCACCTGATATATTGTTTTTACAGTACCTATGAGGAATTGAAACTGTCGTCACCAATGCCATTACTAGCGATAAACCTCACTGTTTTTACAGTACCTATGAGGAATTGAAACTGGACCTCATCTAGAACGTTCACATATCCGTAAATACCGTTTTTACAGTACCTATGAGGAATTGAAACAACTGCGGAAATAGCCACGAACATTCTTTTTTCTAGTTTTTACAGTACCTATGAGGAATTGAAACCCCTGAAAAACTTGAAAGAAAAACCCTCAGGGAGAGGTTTTTACAGTACCTATGAGGAATTGAAACTTGGATGTTCATTTTCTTTGTATGTGTAGTCAACACCGTTTTTACAGTACCTATGAGGAATTGAAACTCGAGTATGCAAACAGTAAAATTTCAAAGTCGGGGCGTTTTTACAGTACCTATGAGGAATTGAAACTACCCCGCCACCAGTACAGCAGACTATAATACCAGCGTTTTTACAGTACCTATGAGGAATTGAAACCCCGGCTGGAATATTATCGAGATCAAGGGTTATTAAAGTTTTTACAGTACCTATGAGGAATTGAAACGTAGAAATAATCTTCTAATAATCTTTGCTTTTTCATTGTTTTTACAGTACCTATGAGGAATTGAAACAACGCTACAACTTTAGCGTCTTCGGGTAATTTTTCAGTTTTTACAGTACCTATGAGGAATTGAAACCGCCCATCCCAATAATCTAAATCCTGGTTGTAGCGTGTTTTTACAGTACCTATGAGGAATTGAAACAACCAATTTTGGACTTCATCAAGGACGTTTACATAAGTTTTTACAGTACCTATGAGGAATTGAAACGTACCCTACGGTACGCTCTACTTCTCCAAAGGTGTGTTTTTACAGTACCTATGAGGAATTGAAACTTGTTTAATTTCATCGAATTTGATTTCCCTTGGAACGTTTTTACAGTACCTATGAGGAATTGAAACTTTATCAAAAAATATTAAAGGAGGTTTTTGTAATGGAAGTTTTTACAGTACCTATGAGGAATTGAAACTACAATATTAATATAATTTTTATATAAAAACTATTGAGTTTTTACAGTACCTATGAGGAATTGAAACGGCAATCATCTAACAGTGGTAGTAGATGGAAATATTTGTTTTTACAGTACCTATGAGGAATTGAAACAGGTCTACAATCTCCGGTTTACGCTTGCTGTTTGCGTGTTTTTACAGTACCTATGAGGAATTGAAACATAACAATGCAGATGGCAGATCACTTCTCAGAGCATGTTTTTACAGTACCTATGAGGAATTGAAACATACATCGCTGCTTTTGTCGTATGTATCGTATATCCTGGTTTTTACAGTACCTATGAGGAATTGAAACCCATTTCTATGTGAGCGACAGGAAAATGTTTTTTTAGTTTTTACAGTACCTATGAGGAATTGAAACTATAATTCTTCTTGAACATCAAAGTATATTTTTCTTTCGTTTTTACAGTACCTATGAGGAATTGAAACGAGTCCATTCAGCCAGCTTGTCATTGTCGATGGTAAAGGTTTTTACAGTACCTATGAGGAATTGAAACATTTCTGTGGTTGCAGGCTTTCCGATATCATGGAGCGTTTTTACAGTACCTATGAGGAATTGAAACATGCACTTGCCATAACAGGCAAGCCGTCCAAAGTCGGGTTTTTACAGTACCTATGAGGAATTGAAACGTTTGTTGTAAAGCTCTTTAAGCTTGTCAACATCATGTTTTTACAGTACCTATGAGGAATTGAAACGCCGCTTTCCTAAGTGTAGATTCCCCCAATTTCCACCTGTTTTTACAGTACCTATGAGGAATTGAAACCTAGATGTCAGGTAGAAAGAAAACAAATAGACAATATGTTTTTACTGTTGTTGTCAATAATAATTGGTT
>JGI24713J26584_10001307_pt1 | contig 18382 bp, 14 predicted proteins | sample BioPla4DNA1_FD_26584 | JGI IMG/M metagenome (IMG submission 26584) | reverse complement strand
TCGATTTAAACAGCGCCGACCTTTTTTTTATCCACCAGGTTATGAAGAACAAGCAGTTAATCGTTGACAAGGATCCGCATTACCGGGTGGAATTTGAAGTTGCTTACCGGAGAAACTTCTTTGATCTGCAGGGCTTTTATGACCTTTATCATAAACAGTCTCTAAAAAGATTGAAGGAGAGGTTGTAATATGGTCGAACGGGAGGTTATTATCCGGATCTTTACCAACCTCGATGAGTATTTGCGGGATTTGGAAGAGCTTAAGAAAACCAGCACGCTTCAAGATTTTATCACGAATAAAGTTATAAGGAGATATGCAGAAAGAACGCTGCACCTGGCAGTGGAGGCCTGTCTTGATTTGGCTCAACATATCATTTCTTACCAGGGCTTCAGGGAGCCCCTTGATAATAANGACTGTTTTCAGGTTCTCTATGAAGAAGGTATAACCAGTCAATCGTTGGCTGACCGCTTAAAGAAAATGACCCAGTTTAGAAATGTTGTTGTTCATGACTACATAAAGATCGACCCGGAGATTGTTTTTGCCATTATACAAAAAGACCTTGGTGATATTACTGCTTTTATCAAAGCAATAAAAGAAAAATACCTTCCCGAATAGGGTAAGCAGATCATGCTTACCGGCCCTTGCTACGCGGAGAAAAAATTAGATCGGAGGATTGACTGGTGAAGAAGTTAATACATATTTGTTTTCTTCTCATCCTGCCCTTCTGTAGCCAAGGTATTATTGGTTTCCAAAAACCCGCTTCTAATAATGCGGCAGGGACTCAGCCTGTTGTGAAATTTACCGATCCCCACCTGGAAGCGGCGATCAGAAAAGCCATCGACAAACCCACCGGGGATATTTACCCCGGCGATCTCCTGGAGCTAATTGGATTGTCTGCTTTCGGGAAAGGAATTCAAAGCTTATCCGGGTTGGAGCATTGTGTGGATTTAGAGTCAGTCTATCTTTGGGAGAACCAGATTAGTGATATAAGCGCACTGGCGGGTTTGACGGAATTGACGTATATTGATCTTAGTTCCAACCAGATTAGCGATATAAGCCCATTGTCGGGTCTGACGAATCTGTTGGAACTTCATCTCCCCAACAACCGGGTTAGCGACATAAGTGCGCTGTCAGGTTTGACGAATCTATGGAATCTTGATCTTAGTTACAACTTGGTCAGCGACATAAGCGTTTTATCAGAATTGGTAAACCTGACGGTTCTTGATCTTAGTTCCAACCGAATCAGCGACTTGACTCCATTGGCCGGTCTGACAAACCTAATGACACTCGTACTTGATTCCAACCAGATTAGCGATATAAGCGCGCTGTCGAATTTGCCGGATTTATCCTTTCTCTCTCTTGATTCCAACCCAATCGACGATAGCGATATAAGGGTGCTGTCGGCTTTGACGAATTTGTCATTTCTCAGTCTTAAGGCCAACGGGATCAGTGACATAAGCGTGCTCTCGGGTCTGCCCAATTTATCCTCTCTCTATCTTGGTTCTAACCAGATCAGTGATATAAGCGCGCTCTCGGGTTTGATAAATCTGAAGCATCTCAACCTTAGCTCTAATCTGATCAGTGACGTAAGCGCGCTGTCAGGTCTAACGAATCTGTCGGAACTATGGCTTAAGGATAATCCCTTGGACACCTCTCCCGGTTCACCAGCCCGGAAGATCATCGATGAGTTAATCGCCAACGGTTGCGAGGTTCATTTTGACGAGAACTAGATCGCGAGCTAAAAAATATAAATTCCCCATTGACATTGGCACGGGATGCCCTTATAATTGACTTTGATGGTAAATCCATCTATCTTGTGCAGGGGTTGCCCCGCACAGAAGAAAGACCTTAAGGAGGTAGGGTTGATGAAGCAGGGAAAGATCAGACTGATCTGCCATAATAGGCTTATTAAAGGGACCAGTCTGCCCAATTTTAACCAACTGCATATCATCGCTATCCCCACCTCCACCGGTAGTTTCTATTCGTCATTTTAAAAGGTATAGTTTGCGGGTTTGAGCCGTGGGGATAGAACCTCCACGGCTTTTCGTTTTTCAGGAGGAGCGCCTAGTCTTTACGGCATGCAAGGGCCTAGCAAGGCCAAGTGCCAAGAAGACGCGGCGCAAGCAAGACGCCGGAAAGGCCATGGAGGAAAATCCATGGCCTTTTTTAGTGTACGCCCACGTACGAAGAGTAAGGGAGGCCAGGCAATGTCCATTCATACGAGCCACAAATAATAAACCATGATCCGAGCGACGAACGACGAGCAACGAATCACGAAGGGCGAGTCACGGCCACAAATCATACCACAACTCGAGCGACGAACGACGAACAACGAGCAACGAGGAGGATATTATGGACAGGATATTTTCCTATATCAAACAGTTCAAATGGTATTTCATCGTGGGAACCAGCTTTATCTTTATCAGTATCGGGCTTGACATGCTCAACCCCCGGCTGCTGAGGGTGGCCATTGACGAGGTTATCATCGGCGGCAGGATGGAGTTGTTGACTGTGATATTGGCGGCGCTGATGGGCATCACCATCACCCGCGCGGTCCTCGGTTACTCCAAGGAATTGCTTTTTGACACGGGCGGGCAAAGGGTGGTGGAAAGACTCAGGCAGGAGTTATTCGCTCACCTGCAGTCCCTCTCCTTTTCCTTCTTTGACAAGATCAACACCGGCGAGTTGATGTCCAGGCTCAAGGAGGACGTGGATAATATCTTCCGCCTGGTCTGTTTTGGCGGGATGCTCTTCATCGAACAGGTCGTCTATTTTACCGTCGCCACCGTCATGTTATTCACCATCCACTGGCGGCTGGCCCTGGTCGCGGTGGCGCTCATGCCTTTTATCGCCTGGATCGCCTTCCGGCTGGAAGCAAAGATCGGCGAGGTCTTTGGGAAGATCAGCGACCAAGGGGTGAAGATCAATACCACCGCCCAGGAGAATTTGGCCGGCGTACGGTTGGTCAAGGCCTTTGGCAGGGAAAAATACGAGATTTTAAAGTTTTTTACCCAGAACAAGGAGAACTACGACCTCAGAGTGGAACAGGCGATGATCTGGGGGAGATACTTCCCGCTGATTGAGTTCTTGACCAATCTCGCGGTGGTCCTGGTCATTACCGGCGGCGGCTGGTTCGTGATCCGGGAAGAGATCTCCATCGGTACCCTGGTGGCGTTCAGTAATTATATTTACATGATTATCTGGCCCATGCGGATGCTCGGCTGGCTCACCAATCTCCTGGCGGAAGCGCGGGCCTCCGCCGGGAAGATTGAAAAACTCTTTGCGGAAAAACCGGTGATCAAGGAGAAGGAAAACCCGGTGGCGCCAAGGGAGATCCGCGGGGAAATCATCTTTGACCGGGTTTCCTTCGAACATAATGGCCGGTTGATCCTGAAAGATATCAGCTTCCGGGTAAGGCCCGGCGGGACGCTGGCGATCATGGGGATGACCGGTGCGGGGAAAAGCTCCATCATTAACCTGATCCCCAGGTATTATGATTGCACCGGCGGCACGATTTACCTGGACGGGATCGACATCAAGGACCTGCCCCTGCAGTTGTTAAGGTCGGAGGTTTCCGTGGTTATGCAGGAGCCTTTCCTCTTCTCCAATACCATTGAGGAGAATGTCCGGTTTGGCGCGGAGGGTGTCGCCGAAGCCGAGATCAAAAAGGCGCTGGCAGATGCGGCGGCTGATGATTTCATTGTTGAACTGCCCGAAGGTTCGGCGACGGTCATNGGGGAGAGAGGGATCGGCCTTTCCGGAGGNGAAAAGCAACGGTTGACCATCGCCCGGGCCCTGGTGAAAAAGGGCAAGATCCTCATCCTGGANGACGCCACCTCCAACCTGGATATGGAGACCGAATACCGGGTCCAGAAGGNGCTGGCCGCGGAGGGNGACCGGACGAAGATCATCATTGCCCACCGGATCTCTGCGGTCAAGGATGCCGATGAGATTCTCATCATCGAAGACGGCGAGGTGGTGGAGAGAGGCAACCACCAACAACTCCTGGCGCTGAAACAGAGATACTACCGGATATACTGTGAGCAGTTCCGTGGGCTTGCGGCGGAGACAGCAGGATAAGAGACGGCCGCGCGCTGAGGAAAAAACGGAGAGGTAAAAACCGCTGATGACTCGGTGGGTAAAAGATAACCCGTGCGTGCGGGGAAAAAAGGAGGGCGTCAAATGCCTATTATCTACCTAAAGGATGAAGAATACGTCAAAAAACCATTGCGCATCAAGGTTATACTGAGACTCTTTTCCTACCTCCGCCCGTACAAGCGGCAGGCGGCGGAGGCCGTCATTATGATCGGGATTGTGACCGGGGTCGGACTGCTGAACCCCTACTTCATGAAGCTGGCTATTGACAAGTATATTTTCGCCAGGAACTACCCCGGCCTTTTGCTCTTGGGCGCAGGGATGGTGGCAATGAACCTGCTGGCGGTCTTTTGCGCCAGGCGCCAGATTAAACTGGTCTCCGGGATTACCAATAAGATCCTCTTAACCATCCGGCAGGAGCTTTTTGTACATATTCAAAAGCTCCCCCTCTCTTTCTTTGACAGCAGGCCAGTGGGGAAGATCCTCGCCCGGATCATCGGGGATGTCAATTCCCTGAGCGACCTCTTTACCAATAGTATTACCAGCCTCATCCCGAATCTGGCCACCATTGCCGCGGTGGTGGTTATTATGCTATCCATGAATTACCAGTTGGCGCTGGGTTCCTTCGTCGCCTTGCCGTTTCTCTTTGTTTTCATGAGTATGATCCAGGTGGTCTCGCACAGGCGGTGGATGGTACACCGGCGGAAGGTCTCCAATACCAACGCCTTTACGCACGAAAACTTCTCCGGGATCAGGGTGATCCAGAGTTTCACCGCGGAAGAGCGGGCCAACAGTGAATTCCGGGGTCTTTTGCGGGAATGCGTGAACTCCTTCATCAACGCGGTCCGGATGAATAACATGTTCTGGCCGTCGGTGGAGATGTCATGGGGGCTCGGGACCATCGTGGTCTTCTGGTTCGGGGTCAGGCTCTTGAATACCGGGACCATCACCATCGGTCTCCTGGTCGCCTTTACCGGGTACCTCTCCATGTTTTGGCAGCCGGTGATGAATATCAGCAGCTTCTATAATATCCTGGTCTCAAATATGTCCGGGGCGGAGAGGATCTTTGAGATCTTGGATATTGAACCGGCGATTAAAGACAAGGAAGGCGCGGTCCCGCTTCCCCGGATCAAGGGTGAAGTGATCTTTAGGAACGTCTCTTTTGGCTATGAAAACGGCCGGCGGGTTTTGGAGAATATCAGCTTCCATGTGAAACCCGGGGAGCGGATCGCCCTCGTCGGGCCCACCGGCGCCGGGAAGACCAGTATCATCAATCTGATTGGCCGTTTCTTTGAGGCGCAGGAGGGAGAGGTCCTGATCGACGGGTACAATGTGAAGGATGTTACCATGGAGAGCCTCCGTAGCCAGATGGGGGTGGTCCTCCAGGATACCTTCCTCTTCTCCGGTAGCATCAAAGATAACATCAGGTACGGGAAGCTGGACGCGACGGACGAGGAGATTATCGCCGCCGCCAAGGCGGTGCAGGCCCATGATTTCATCATGAAGCTGGAACACGGGTATGAGACCAACGTTAATGAGCGTGGTTCCCGGCTTTCCTTCGGCCAGAGGCAGCAGATTGCCTTTGCCCGGGCGCTCCTGGCCGATCCCCGGATTCTCATCCTTGATGAGGCCACCGCCGGGATGGATACCGAAACTGAACGCCTGATCCAAAAGGGGATTGAACGGCTTTTAGCCGGCCGGACCTCTTTTGTCATCGCCCACAGGTTGTCCACTATCCGGAATGCCGACCGGATCATGGTCATTGACGAAGGCCGGATCAAAGAGGAAGGGACCCATGAGGAGCTTCTGCGGGCCAAAGGCCTTTACTACCGGCTTTTTATGGCCCAGTATAAGTTCCTGGGGGAGGAGAAAGTCTCCCAAATAGTTTAGTGGAAAACTACTGTAGGTCTTTACAGAAAATATCTTATGGAAAGAAGGGGAACCTCACATTCAGCTATGAATGAACCCAAAAAAAGTGACGTTCGTAATGACGAACGTCACTTTTTTATGAAATATTCCTTTTTTGCTAAAAAGTGGTAAAATTACATAAAGTATTATCAATTTATCGTAAGAAGAAACCCCGGTATGAACTGGCACCGGAAGGATTTATACATAGCTCGAGGGAGGGTTAGTTAATGAAGGGGTTCATGTGTGTCATTTTTTGCTTTCTCCTTATCATCCTGCCCGGCTGTCGTTCCCAAGAACTGGATTCGCCGGAAAACGGATATCTGGAAGTCACTTTTTTACTTGACGAGGAGATTGGAGACGTCGACAGTTATGATGTGGAAGGGGTCAACGAGTTTGGATATGGTTTTATGTTAACAGGGGCCAAAGATCCAACTGTGACTATTGATTTAGAAGCCGGTAATTGGGATATTATTGCCAAAGCCAAAAATGCCGCGGACGAAGTTATCGGCGCGGGTAGAGAAAAACAGGTGACCGTTATCTTCCAAAAGACAGTTTCCATCGAGATTCCAATCACCCCAACAACTACTGTGACATTTGTCGATGAAAACCTGGAAGCTGCGATCAGAGAAGCTATTTCTAAATCTACAGGGAAAATCCTCTCGTGTGATCTATGGCAGTTGACTAAGTTTGTTGCCAACTATAAAGGGATTGAAGATCTATCCGGGATAGAATATTGCGAAGAGCTAAAGGAGCTTAATCTTGAAAGGAACCGGATTGTTGATATAGGGCCATTATCGGGTTTGCCCAATTTGTCAACGCTTCATCTTGGTTGGAATATACAACCATTGTCGGGTTTGACGAATCTGTCAGAACTCGATCTCAGTTACAACGAGATCAGCGAGGTAGACGCTTTGTCGGATTTGACAAATTTGTCCCATCTCTATCTTGAAAACAACCAGATCAGCGATATAAGCAAGCTGTCGAGTTTGACAAATTTGTCTATTCTCCGTATTAATTTCAATAATATTAGCAACATAAGTGTGCTCTCAAATCTAAGGAATTTACGCTCCCTCGGTCTGGATTCCAACCCGATCGATGACATAAGCGTGCTGTCGGAGTTGACACTTTTATCATCTCTCCATCTTGATTCCACAAATATCGAAGACAGCGATCTCGAAGTGCTATCAAATTTGGAAAATTTGTCGCATCTTAGTCTTCGTTTAAACGGACTCAGCGACATAAGCGTATTGAAGGATTTGAAGAATCTCTCATACCTTAATCTTCATTCCAACCAAATCAGTAAAATAGACGCACTGGCGGATTTGACTAATCTGTGGTATCTCGATCTTAGCTCCAACCAGATCAGCGACATAAGCGTATTACTGGATTTGCCGAATTTGTCGCGCCTAGTCATTGATGACAATCCCCTTGATGACACTGCCAGGGAGATCATCAATGAATTAAGGAAAAAAGGTTGCGAAGTGTCTTCGTGACATCAAACCGGTTGCTCCCGATCTGAAAATAGTGATGTTCATCATGACGAGCGTCACTATTTTTTTATGAAAGATTCCTTTTTTTGTTACAAAGAAGATGCTTGCCACTGTACGCCTGTAGACTGCAGTTAGGAAAAGCGGCACCAAATCCGCCGGGTATGCTTACCCCTCCGGTTATGCTATAATAGGATTGCAATATAAAAAACACGCGGTGGCTTAGGGCTGGTTTCCCGCATATGCGACCGCGGCCCCGTGCAGGTGCATGCTGACGTGAACATGTAGATAAGGGCAAGAACTGGGGAGGGGATACGGTGAAAGCCGTTGTCGACCGGTTTGAAAATGGTTACGCCGTGGTCTTGCTCGGGGATGAGGAGATTGAGTTGACCGTGGCCAGGGAGTTCCTCCCGCAAGAGGCGGGAGAAGGCAGTTGGCTTAAAGTCCGCTTTGAACTTGACCGGGAAGAAACAGAAAAACAGGAGGCGAGGGTCCGGGAGTTACTGGGAAAACTACAGAAGAAAAACTCCGGGCTGAAGTAAGAAGCTGGTTCCCTGGGGAGGCTTCTGGGAGTCGGTTAGCGAAGGCTAAAACTGAGACAATATTTTGAACAGGGTTGTTATAAATACCTAAAAATTGTTTAAGAGAGGTTTATGCATGGACCGGGAGAAACGTTTTCCTGAAAAACGCCGGAGCATTGGTGTGCTGACCGATTGGTTCAATTCACAATGCCATGCAAGTATTATCCATGGCGCCTTTGCCTGCGCCCGGGAAAAAGGGGTCGATATATTTTGCTTCGAAGGCGGGGCGATCAATTCCAACCGCGACTATGAAGCCCAGCGGAATATGATCTATGACTATGTCGGGGAGGAAAATGTGGACGGCCTGGTGGTTTTATCCGCCATTATCGGGCATTTTTCCACCAGGGAACAGGTGGCGGAGTTTTGCCGGAAGTTCGGTGATCTCCCCCTTGTCAGCGTGACCATGGAACTGGAGGGGATCCCAACCATTATGGCGGATAATGCCAGCGGCTTGCAAGAACTCTTGGAACACCTGATCAAAAAACACGAATACAAGAAGTTCGCTTTTATCAGCGGCCCCGAAGACAACCAGGATTCCATGGAGCGGCTTGCCACTTTCCGGGATACCCTTGAAAAGCACGGCCTGGTTTTTAACCCCGGCCTGGTGGTGGCGGGGGATTTCACCCTGGAAGGCGGGGAGGCCGCCGTCCGCAGGCTTTTGGCGGAGAATGCCGTGGAAGAGATCGATGTGATTGTTGCGGCCAATGACAACATGGCCTTGGGGGCTTTGAAAGAACTGCGGGAACGGGGGATCCCTGTCCCCGAAGAGATCTCCGTTGTTGGTTTTGACGACCTGGAAGAGGGGGTTTATTCTTCACCGACTCTGACCACGGTCAACCAGCCCTTATACGAGCAGGGCTGGTTGGCGGTGGAGACGCTTCTTGCGCTCTTGGACGGGCGGGAGGTCCCGCCGAAGATTGTCGTACCGACAAAACCGGTTTTCCGGGAATCATGCGGTTGTTTCTCCGAAGCGGTAATTACCGCCGGGGAGGGGGTAAATCCTAACGGGAACAAGGGTTGCGCCACAACGGTTGCGCCGGGGAAAGAAGGGAGCAACCCGGAGGCGGCCGCCGGACTCCTGGGGAGCACTGCCGCTTCCCAGGGAGGGAAGAAAGAGCTAAAAGAGGAACTGGCGCAGTTGCTGGTCGTCTTGGAAGAGCAGGGGATTCCCGCCGATAACCGGTCTTTTTTACAGAAAGTCAGCACCCTTTTACAGGAAGCCTTATGGGCCGACGAGGATCTCCTTTCCTGGCAGACCCTCCTTTCCCGCCTTCGCCGGCAGTTGTTGGCCAATGGCATTGACCACGGGGTTTATCTAGAGGTTGAAAACCTCTACCACCAGTTGCGGGTGATGATCGCCGAAAAGGCGGCGTTAAAAGAGAGGATAAAATACCGCCAGCTGATTCATACCGAAGAAGCCCTTGACCGGCTCCGGATGGAGATTCTCCTTGCTTCGGAGTTAAATTGGTTGATAAACATCCTGGCAGAGCGCCTCCCGGAACTGGGCATCACCAGCTGTTACATTTCCGAATTTTGTGGCGACCGGACCGGTGACGGCAATGAACTCCGGTTGCTTTTAGGCTACAATGCTCAGGAAAGGATCAGGATCGAACCTGAGCGGCCGGTTGTTTTTTCCGCCCGTGAATTGCTCCCGCCCTCTGCTAAAATCTCCGGGAAACCCCATGCTTTTATCGTTGTTCCCCTTTGGTTTGAGCAAACACCGTATGGGATAGCTCTTTTTGAATATGCCAGCCCGGATAGTGCTTTGCATACCAGCCTGCCCCGGATGCTCCACAACGCCCTGCAAGGAGTCTTCATGGCCAAACGCCTGAAGAGCCAGGAGATGGAGTTGGTGATCCAACGGGAACACTTGCGGAGCCTGAATGAAATGCGCCGGATCATTGAGGGCTTTATTGAGACCATCTCATTGGCTGTGGAGAAGCGGGATCCGTATACCGCCGGCCACCAGAAACGCGTAGCCCATCTGGCGTGGGCGATCGCCAAAGAGATGGGGCTTCCCGCGGAAGAGGTTGAAGCGGTACGAATGGCCGGGATGGTCCATGACCTGGGAAAAATTTTTGTGCCCGCCGAGATCCTGAACAAACCCGGGCGCCTGCACGAACTGGAGTTCAGCCTGATCAAAACCCACCCGCAGATGGGCTATGAAATTTTACAAGGGGTGGATTTCCCGTGGCCGCTCGCGGATATAGTCCGCCAACACCATGAAAGGCTGGACGGCTCCGGGTACCCGTCGGGCATGAAAGATGAGGAGATTCTTCCGGCCGCCAAGATCCTTGCCGTGGCTGACGTGGTGGAAACGATGGCCTCGCACCGCCCGTACCGGCCGGCCTTGAGTATTGGGGAGGCTTTGGCGGAGATCGAAAAAAACCGGGGGGTTCTTTATGAGCCGGAGGCAGTTGACGCCTGTTTGCGTCTTTTTGCCAGTGGGTACAGGTTTTAAAACCCCTTGCCGGAAACGGGAGACCGGGAATTTTTCAAAAAAGCAGTTTCAGGAACGCGCCGGGGTTAGCCTTTCTTACCCCGGTTATTTTTGCCATGGAGCGGGAGGGGTTTTTAAGGGCGCCGCGAATTAATAGATTGCGGCAAATAGTTGCGATATGGCGAGGGATATTATATAATATGCCGGGGGAAATGAGCAAGGTTTTTACTGGCGTGCATTCTTCCTCCTCTGTAGTTTGGTTCTTTTTTCAACTAACCTGATGACCCTCTTTCTCCGGGAAAAGAATAAAGGCTACTCCGGTGCAGAGGTGGAGGAGGGTCTTTTTACTGTTGGGAGGCGTGCGTGTGAACAAGGCAGGTGAGCATTAATGCCCGCCAATCTGACACCCCAGTACCTGGCGGCGGAAGAAAAATACCGCCGGGCGCGGGATAAAGCAGAGAAGATTGCCGCGCTTGAAGAGATGCTGGCGGTCATCCCCAAACATAAAGGGACCGATCATCTCCAGGCGGATCTGAAAAGACGCCTTTCCAAACTGCGCCAGATGGAAGAGAAGAAGGGCGCGGGCAAAAGCGCGGATCCTTTCCAAATCCCCAAAGAAGGAGCGGGGCAGGTAGTTTTAATGGGTTACCCGAATACGGGAAAGTCGGCGCTGGTCGGGGCCCTGACCAGGGCCAAGGTCAATGTGGCCGAATACCCCTTTGCCACCCCGCTGCCGGTGGCCGGGATGATGAGTTACGAGGATATCATGATTCAATTAGTCGACCTCCCGCCGGTGACAGCGGGGGAGATGCCCCGGGGAATGGCGGGGACTTTGCGCCAGGCGGACCTGCTCCTTATAATCGTTGACGGCGGCAGTGATAATTGCCTCGAGCAGTTAACCGGTTGTTATGAACTCTTGCAAGAACGGGGGATCCTGGTTGCCCCCGGGGAGGAACCGGGGCCGCAGGTTAAGACCGCCCGCGAACTGATGACGGTGATAACCAAATCCGACCTGCCGGGAGCAGGGGCCCGCATGGAACTCCTTCAGGAGTTGGGGAAAGAATTGTATACCGGCGACGGGTGGGAGACGGTGGCCGTCTCCGTTGAGAAACCGGAGAGTTTGGAGGTTTTGCGGGAACACATTTTCAGGCGCCTGCGGGTGATCCGGGTCTATACCAAGGTTCCCGGGAAAGAGGCGGATCTCTCCAAACCCTTTATCTTAAAGGACGGCGGGACCGTGTTGGACCTGGCAGAGTTGGTGCATAGGGATTTTCCCGGCAAATTGAAGCGGGCAAGGGTATGGGGGTCGGTAAAATTCCCCGGACAGCCGGTGGAGAGGGATTACCGCCTCGCGGATGGCGATATCGTGGAACTCCTTGTTTAGCCGCGTGACCGGGTGGGCCTACCGGCGGCTGACGGGGTCCCGGGTTAATTCTAGTAGAGCGGGAGGAACGGAAATGAGAAGAATTGGTGTGCACGTGCGGAGTTTGCGGACTCCAATCATCAGGGAAGGTGATGATGTAGCCCGGATCGTGGTGGATACCCTTATGAGTTCTCTTAGGGAAGACGGTTATGAACTCAGGGACCGGGATGTGCTGGCGATCACCGAGTCGCTGGTGGCCAGGGCGCAGGGGAATTACGTCACCCTTGACCAGGTGGAAAAGGCCCTGAAAGCCCAGTTTCCCGTTGCTGAGATCGGCGTGGTCTTTCCCATTTTGAGCCGGAACCGGTTTTTCCTGATCCTTAAGGCGATCGCCAGGGCCTTTTCCCGTGTTTATCTCCTGTTAAGCTATCCCTATGACGAGGTCGGGAACCCCATTATGGATATGGAACAGATGGACGAAGCAGGGATTAACCCTGGTACCGACTACCTTACGGAAGAAGATTACCGCCGGCTGCTGGGCAATGGGTTCAAACACCCCTTTACCGGTATTGACTATGTTGAGCTTTATAAGACAGCAGCCGTTAATGATAATATTGTCATCGGGTTTGCCAATGACCCGGCGGCGATTTTAAGGTTTACCCGGGATGTGCTGGCTGCGGATATCCACAGCCGCGAGCGGACAAAGCGGCTTTTGCGGAAGGCCGGGGCCCGGCTGGTCCACAGCCTCGACGAGATCTGTACAGCACCGGTGGACGGCAGCGGTTACCATCCCCAGTTCGGGCTCCTCGGTTCCAACTTCGCGGCTGAAGAGAAGCTAAAACTCTTCCCCAGGGACGGGCAGGCCTTCGTTGAGGAGGTCCAGGAGCGGATTAGGATGCTGACCGGGAAAAATGTGGAGGTCATGATCTACGGGGACGGGGCATTTAAGGATCCGGTAGCGAAGATCTGGGAGTTGGCCGATCCGGTGGTGGCCCCGGCCTACACCAGCGGGCTCTCTGGCACGCCCAATGAGGTCAAACTGAAATACCTGGCTGACAGCGAATTGAGCGGCCTCCCGCAAAGCGAGATCGAGGAAGCGATGAAAAAGCGGATCAGAGAGAAGAAAACCACCCTGGTAGGGCAGATGGAGGCCCAGGGCACGACGCCCCGGCGGCTAACGGACCTCTTGGGCAGCCTGGCCGATCTCTCCAGCGGCAGCGGGGACAAGGGCACGCCGGTAGTCTTGATCCAGGGGTATTTTGACGATTACTCGGTGGATGATTCCGCAGGCAACCTCGCGTCCGTAGTACAAAAGGCGATCTGAGCGGCAGGGTTATCCGAATGACGTGTGGGGATTGCTGAAAACCGACGCAAACAACTGGTTTGTCCATTGGACCGATTGGAAGAAAAACTGGGGGATTTTTTCCTCTCCCACATTTAGCCGGCTGGAATAGGTGTGCACCTCTTCCCAGTCGGCTTTTTCGTAGGCCAGGATCAAGCGGTAGACCATGCCGAAAAGGTTCATCCTCCCGGTCAGGGCATCCTTTATCTCGTTGGCGAGAGGAAGTTCAGCCAGGATTTCTTGCATCGGCCGGTCCAGGAAAGCATCGATCAGCGAGAGGAGGCCCATGAGGAAAAATTCCGAACTGCGGTTCTGCAAACCGATTATGGAGGCGATCAACTCTCCAAACCTGGCCCTCACCACTGAGTTGACTATTAACTCATCGGGCTTGTCCTGGCCCATGTTGGAGAGGGCCAGGAGGGTAATCCATTTTTTGATCTCTTCGAGCCCGAGGATTACCAAGGCGTGTTTGATCGAGCTGATCCGGCAGCGAAAACCGAAGATTGCCGAGTTGACCAGGCGTAATAGCTTGTAGGAAAGGGAGAGGTCTGCAGTGACAATCCGGGTGATCTCTTCAAAATCCGGATTGGTACTGTGCAGTTCCTGTAAGATCCGGAGGTAGGTAAGGCGGTGGGAGGGGATGTCTTTCCTACTGATAATATGGGGACGGGAAAAAAAGAAACCCTGGAAATAGGTATAACCCAATTGCAGGGCTTCTTCAAAATCGGCCATGGTTTCCACCTTTTCGGCCAGGAGTTTTATCCTGCTGCCGGCAAACTTTTCGGCCAGGGCGGCCCGGTCTTCTTTTGCGGTGGCCAGGAAATCCACTTTGATAATATCAGCCATCTCCGCCAGCGCGGCCCGTTCCCCGCTTAAGGCAAAGTCGTCCAGGACCAAAAGGTAACGGGAGTTCTTCAGCTTTTGACAGGCGTAGAGGATATCTTCATCCAGTTCGATATCTTCCAGGATTTCCACGCCAATCAGGTCCGGCGGGAAGATGGTGGGGATTTCGTTCTTAATCATATTGGCGGTGAAATTGATGAAGGCCGGTTTGCCGTTGGTCAGGGTATCAATCCCCAAGAGCATAAAACTGTCGGTGATGACCCGGGCGGTAGCCAGGTCGCCGTCCACACCGGGATAGCAGTTTTCCAGCCCATGGCGGAAAAGAAGCTCATAGGCGAAGACCTGCTGCCTGCTGTCGAAGACCGGCTGTCTGGCAACATACACTTCCATGTGGAAATGCCTCCTGTCCGGAAAGGGGTAAAACTCATCTATGCATTATAATTGTACTAAATTTCCCATCATTAGTAAAGATAAACAAGGAAAAAACTTTATATTTGCCGTTTTTCTTCCTGTAAAAGGTCACTTGTGATCTCCCTTTCCAAAGAGAGGAGGGTGTAATCGTCAAGACGGCGCTGGGAACGGGGGATTGGCACCGCATAACGGCGCCGGATAACCGTGGGTTTGGCGGAGAGGAGGTAGATCTCATCAGCCAGCAGGAGGGCTTCTTTAACATCATGGGTAACATAGAGGACCGTCCGGGGCTCCGCCTCCCAAACCTGTAAAAACTGGCGGATCAATTCCAGTTTCAGCCCCAGGTCGAGGGATTTATAGGGTTCGTCCATGAGGAGGAGTTGGGAAGGGTAGGCCAGGGCGCGGGCCATGGCCACCCGTTGGCGCTGGCCGCCGCTTAACCGGCGGGGATAGGAGTTCCGGTAAGCTGTAAGTTCCACCTGGCGGAGAACGGTGGCAACCCTTGCCTCCACTTCGGCGGGGGGAAAACGGTCTTTCAGGACAAAGGCGATGTTCCCGGCCACGGTCAACCAGTCGAGGAGGCGGGGCTCCTGGAAGAGAAAACTGACGGCCTTGCCGTCCAGGCCCAGGATCTCGCCGCTGTCCGGTAAAAGGGCGCCGGCGAGTATGGAGAGGAGGGTGGTTTTGCCGCACCCGGAAGGGCCCAGGATGGCGGCGATCCGGTTTTTCTCCACCGCCAGGGAGATCCCGTCCAACACCCGCAGGTTCCCGTAGGATTTAGTGATCTCTTTCAGCACAAACTCGTTTTGCGCCAGCTCTGTACCGTTCTTCACCGCCAAGCAATCCCTTTCTCCACCAGATTTTCGAGGACCCGGTCGAATAAGAGTCCAAGGAGGACCACCACCAGCGTCCAGGCAAAAACCTCCGGGGTCTGCAAGAAGATCCGGGCGGCGTCCATCCGGGCGCCGATCCCCAGGGCGGGCGCGGCCATTACCTCCGCCATCACCGTCACCTTCCAGGTCAGGCCCAAACCGCTGGCCGCGGCCGTCGCGAGGTAAGGGATGATTGCCGGCAGGTAAAGCTCGCGAAAGATCCGCCAGGGCTTGACCTGGTAAATCCGGGCCATCTCCACCAGTTGGGGATCGATATTTTTCACCCCGTCCATCACGTTCTGCGTGACCAGGGGAAAGACCATCAAAAAGGTGACAAAGACCGCCACCAGATCCGCCCGGAACCAGATTAAGGCCAGCAGGATCCAGGAGGCCGAGGGGGTGCTGCGCATCGTCACCAGTAAGGGGCGGAAGATAAGACTGAAGGGGCGGCTGAGCCCGGAGAGGAGTCCGAGGACCAGCCCGGCCAGGTAGGAGAGGCCGAAGCCGGTGAGGCCCCGCCATAAGGTGGCGCCCAGGCTGCGCCAGAAAACGGCGCCGGCCAGGAGGNTTTTTAGCGCCCGGAAGGTGGCGGCCGGGCCGGGCAAGATAATCTCCTTCCCGGTTACCGCCGCCGCAACGAACCAGAGCAATACCAGACCCAACAGGGAAAGAAGGGTCAGGAAGCTATTTTTGCTTTTGCAAATACTATTGCATTTGCTTTTACTTTGCAAGATAAAATCCGGAATCGGGGAGTTTTCCCCCTGTTGTCCCGGGGTTAAATTCGTAAAGTTTCTCCAGGTAATGATCGATCTCCTCCTTGATCTCCCAGGCCGGCACGAGATGCAGGTTGCAGCGGGGAATGGCTTCGCGCGCGGCTTCTGCGGAGATGAGCAGGTGCTCCTCGGCGTACCGGCCGGCCTCGTCCGGGTGGTTGTTGACCCAGGCGGAGGAAGCGGCGGCAGCAGCCAGAAAATCGTCCACCAGGTCCGGGTTTTTCTCCACCAGTTCCGCCCGGACCACCAGGCAGGTCTGGGGATATGAGTACTCTTTACCCTCCAGGCGTTTCCATGCCTCCTGGTAGTCCAGGACTACGGTCATCTCCGGGTTTTTCCGGATCACCTCGGTGACCCAGGGTTCAGGCAAGGTCGCCAGGGCGGCTTTCCCGGCGATGACCAACTGGGCCAGTTCAACCGGGGCCGCGTAGTACCGGAGTTCAAGGTCTTCATCGGGGTTTAGCCCCTCGGCTGTTAAGAAGTAGCGCAGGAGGATATCGGGTGTGGTTCCCCGGCCAGTAACCGCCAGTTCGCGGCCTTTCAGATCCCGCCAGCTTTGTACTGAGGGATCCCGCCCGACAACGTACATCACTCCCCAGTTGGTAACGGCCGCCAACCGGATCGCGACTCCCCGGTTGTAGAGGACGGCCGCAAGGTTGGTGGGGAGCGCGGCAATATCCGCTTCCCCCGAGACCAACCGGGCTGTTAATTGTTCCGGTTTGGTGGCGACGGAGTAATTGAGTTTCACCCCGGACAACTCCGGCTCTTNCGCGATCATTTGCAGGAGGGAGAGGCCGGTCGGGCCGGAGAGGACCATCACATTAAGCTCCGCGGGCTTTTCTTCCCGGCCGTCCAGGACGGCGGGGAGGAAGAAGAGAACCAGCAGGGCGAGGATGGAAAGGGCTGTTTTGGAAAAGGCTGTTTTCTTGAAGATTCTCTTGAACATCCTGATCATAAACCTCCTCTCTGTCCATTCAGGCCTTGGACAGGGCTGCCCGGACTTTTACTCCAGGGAGGGAGCCCAGCAGGCCGGTGAGGGTGTTGATTTGATCGTTGGTCCCGTCCACCAGGATGGCCAGAACCGCCACGTTCCGCGTGCGGTAGGGAATTCCCAGCCTGCCAATGACAATATCACTGGCCTGGCTGATATAATTGTTCAGTTTTTCCTGGACATTTTGTGGGTCTTCAATGACGACACCGATGACGCCCACCCGTTTCTCTTCCATGGTGGAAGCCTCCTTTTTTGGATACTTGCAGTGTATATTAATTTTTGTTGTGTATATTAATAATTATTGTGGGTTGCAGCGTATGAGTCGAATAATAATAAAACCTATCCCAAGGGATAGGCCGGAAAAAACAACCTTTCCGTCCTTCGCTTCAGGAAACCCTTGGCTTCAGGCGGGGTTTATTGTTACCCCTATTGTAACGCAGCCTGCCGGTAAAAGCAATGAAAATTTTCGTGCGGGTTATACGGTGAAAAAAAGTTGCCGGTTCTAATTATTGACATATGCCCAAAAGTGCTTTAAACTTAAAGTAAAACAGTTAAAAGAGGGGATTTAAATTGTCAGCAGAAAAAAGAGGCATTGAAAAATTGGCGCCTAATAAACTTAATAAAATAGGCCATGTAATTGCGGTAATGAGCGGTAAGGGCGGGGTCGGCAAATCTTCCGTGACTTCACTGGTTGCGGTGGAACTGGCCCGCCAGGGATATAAGACAGGGATCCTTGATGCGGATATCACCGGTTCCAGTATTCCCAAGATGTTTGGCCTACGCACGAAACCTGAAACCACCGAATTCGGCCTCCTGCCGGTCGAGAGCCGGATGGGGATCAAGGTGATTTCCATCAATTTGTTGTTGGAGAATGAAGAAGACCCGGTAATCTGGAGAGGGCCGCTTTTGACCGGAACAGTCAAGCAATTCTGGACGGACGTGGTTTGGGATGTCCTGGATTACCTGGTGGTGGATTTGCCGCCGGGAACAGGTGATGTTCCGCTTACGGTAATGCAGAGCCTCCCGGTAGACGGTTTGATTGTTGTTACGTCCCCGCAGGAACTGGCGGTGATGATCGTGAAGAAGGCCGTTAAAATGGCGGAGATTCTAAAAGTTCCCCTTTTAGGGCTGGTAGAAAATATGAGTTATGTGCAGTGCCCAAACTGCAAAACCACTATTGACCTGTTCGGCCCGGGACGGGGAGAAAAAGAGGCCAGAGAGGCGGGGTTGGCTTTTTTGGGCCGCCTGCCGGTGGACCCGGAATTCGCCACCCTGT
>JGI24713J26584_10001301_pt1 | contig 18411 bp, 15 predicted proteins | sample BioPla4DNA1_FD_26584 | JGI IMG/M metagenome (IMG submission 26584) | reverse complement strand
ATTATTGCTAAAATAGCAATAACAGCCAACAATTCTACTAATGTAAAACCTTTCTTTTTGCTCTTTAAATTTTTCATTAATAAACCCTCCTTAATTTTTATTTATTTTAAATTTAAAATTTAAGCAATTGTATTAAACACTTCAAACATTGGCATTACCATAGCCAATACAATAAATCCTACCACAGCGCCTAAAACGATAATAATTATTGGTTCTATCATAGAAGTTAACTGTTGAAGGGCCGTCTCTACTTCTCCGTCATAGTATTCAGCAGTACGATCCAAGATACTCTCCAAGGTACCAGTATCTTCTCCTACCCTAATCATCTGTGTAAGCATTAGGGGAAATATTTTACTTTGTTCCAATGTATCTGCTATAGGTTGTCCAGACTTTATTTCTTCCTTTGCTTCTAATATGTGTTTTCTAACCACTTGATTTCCAACTACATTAGCGCAAACCTCAAGGCTTGATATTACAGGAAGTCCACTAGACATCAACATACCAAAGGTTCTTGCAAACCTAGCTGTAATTATTTTTAAATACATTTTCCCTATAAGAGGAATAGACAATTTAAATTTATCGATTTTTTCCTTTGCCTTGTCGTCCCTTTTTACATATAACTTGATACCTAGAATAAAAGTAACTAATATTAACAGAATTACAATACCAAATTCCCCAAAATAATCACTTATGGATAACATTATTTTTGTAGGTAATGGCAGTTCTCCATCATTGGTTTCTAAATTTTGGACAAATGTTGGTAATACCCAGGTAATCAAACCTACTACCACAACCAATGCAAAAACACATAAAATAATTGGATAGGTAGTTGCAGATTTAACCTTCTGCCTTTGCTTATAGCTACTATCATAATAGTCTGCCATTCTAAGCAAGACTGANTCTAAAGTACCTGAAACTTCACCAACCCTAATCATATTGACTAACATATCAGGCAAGTCCTTATGTTCCGCCATAGCTGCTGAAAGGCTCTTGCCTTTCTGAACACTGTCATGAACATTATTTAGTATAGCAGATAGTTTCTTATTGCTAGTTTGACTTTTTACAATATCTAAAGCCTTTACTATAGATATACCTGAAGCTATAGAATAGGCAAACTGTCTGCTAAATATTGCAATTTCTTTAACTGGGATAGCAAAATATTNGTTTAAATCTAAATTATCGATTTGATTGTAAATTTTCACAGATAGGGGAAAGTAGTTTTGCTGCCTTAAATTGTTTATTACAGCAGCTTCATCTATTGCCTCCATCTTTCCTTTAACAATCTCGCCATTAAATCCTCTGGCTTCGTACTGATAAAGCGGCATCTTGTCACCCCTTACTTAATTATTCCTTCAATAAGGTTACTCTCATCATTTCACTAATGGTAGTTTGTCCATTTAACACCTTGTCAGCGCAAGCTCTGTTTAAAGTTTTCATGCCTCGCTCTATACAAAGCTTTCTTAGTTCATCAGTATTTCCTTGTCTTAATATAACCTCTCTAACCTCTTTGTTAAATTCCATTATTTCGTAAATACCTACTCGGCCCTTATAACCGCTATTATTACAGAATGGACAACCTTTACCATGATGCAATACTAAAGTCTGATCTCTATCTATCCCTAGCAGTTCCTTTTCATAATCATTGGCTACATAACTCTCTTTGCACATTGGACAAATCCTTCTTACAAGTCTTTGAGCAATAATACCATTAACTGAGTTAGCAACCAGATAAGGTTCTATTCCCATATCTACTAATCTAATAACAGAAGATGGAGCATCATTGGTGTGTAGAGTACTTAGAACTACGTGTCCAGTTATAGCAGCTCTAATAGCTATTTCAGCAGTTTCACCATCTCTAATTTCTCCTATCATAATGATATCAGGGTCTTGTCTAAGAATTGATCTTAGTCCTGCAGCAAAGGTCAGTCCAGTTTTTGAATTTACATTAACCTGNTTTACACCTTCTAATACGAATTCAACTGGATCTTCAACGGTAATAATATTTTTTGATTCATCATTAAGCTCTCTCAATACAGTATATAAGGTTGTAGATTTACCACTACCAGTAGGACCAGTAACTAAAACAATACCATAGGGTTTAGATAAGATTCTATCAAGCTTTTCATCATCATCCTTATCTAGTCCTAATGCAGATCTCTCAACTAAGAAGTTTTCTCTATCTAATATTCTGATAACTACTTTTTCTCCATTAACAGTAGGTAGTACAGATACTCTTAGATCTACTCCTTTTCCATCAATGGTTGTCATAATTCTACCATCTTGTGGAATTCTTCTTTCCGCTATATTTAATGATGCTAAGATCTTTATTCTAGTGATAAGAGCACTCTGAGTTTCTTTAGGTGTTCTCATTATTTCCCTGAGTTCACCATCTATTCTATATCTAACCTTCACATAGTGTTCAAAAGGCTCTATGTGAATATCACTGGCTTTTGCTCTTATAGAATTCTCAATTATAGAATCTACCAATCTTACTACTGGTGCATTTTTTACTTCATCCACTTCAGTGTCTTGTTCCTTAGACTCTGAAGCAACCTGTTTTGAAGAATGCTCTTTAGTTAATTCATCTGCTGCTTTTTGAGCATATTGGGATGAGTAATATTTAGCTATGGCATCTTTTATTTCTTTTGTACCAGCAATAAGCGGTTCTACTTCATATCCACTAACAATGCTTACATCATCTATAGCAAAGAGATTTAAAGGATCTGACATAGCTACATATAAGGTGTCATATTCGATATAGACAGGAATAAGATTATATTTAGTAGCAAGATTTTCAGAAATTAGCTTGGTAACCTCTGGTGAAATATCCGTTACCCCTAGATTTACTCTTCGTATACCCAACTGAATCTCTAGTGTTGATATAATATCTTCCTCAGTTATTACTCCACTGTCAATAAGTATCTCACCCAAACGTTTGCCAGTAGTTTTCTGCTTCTCTAAGGCTTCTTTTAGTTGATTGTACGTAATTTTTCCATTTTCAATCAGTAAATCGCCTAGTTTTTTTCTGTTAAAATTTTTTATCATTTTTCTTCTCCCAATCTAAGCATGTTAGTAAAACGAAATCCATCATAAATATATAAACTTCGCAACATATAATTCCTTCTACATCTAATTATACTTAAAAATATATATTTTTCAACGAAGTTTTACTTTTTTTCATTTATTTAATAACTCAATAATATAATTCTATAAAAAAATAAAAATTCCTCTAAAACCCTTGATTTTTCTTCATTTAATTTACAACAACAATCGACATCATACACACACTTTAATTAACTATTAAATATTAATTAACGACTAAGAAAATAAATTGAAATATTTTGAAGAATAAACTTAATCAAAGTCTTAACTCCATGTATTATAATAAATTTCCAGTTGCAAGAGGTAATAATTGATTGCTTTATAATCATCCTTCTTCACTACTTAATTTGTTCAACATACCTAACACTGAAAAATATATAGGTGCTACACCAACTATACTAATATTGAATAATGCTTGAATATTGTAGCCTACAACAGCACATAACAGAGGAATAATTATAACATTTTTTTCTAATAAACTCACCGATTTCTTGATAATTCTAATCAATAAAGATATAAAAAATATAGTAGCAGGTATGCCAATTGTAATAATTAATTGTAAAAACTCATTATGTGCTTTATCTATCTTCGAATATCCTAGCTCTAGTCTTACTATACGCCCATATGCTTTCATAAATACTGTACCAAAATTATCAGGTCCCGCTCCTAATAAGGGATCGTTTGGAATCAACATGATAGAATTTTTCCAAATAAACACTCTATTTGCACCTGCTTTTTCGTCACCATCATTTATAGCCCTACTTACTTCTTTACCAATAGAAAAGAATCTTTCTAAAAATTGATTATCAGAAACAACAAAAACAAAGGTAGATAAAATGATTAGAATCCCATATATTAAGACTAGCTTATGTACTTTGCTATCTAACTTAATTTTATGAATTTCTTTCTTTTCACAAGAAATAAAATAGCAAACAACTAATATGGTGCAAGCTATATAAATGATATTTACCTTAGGTTTATAATAATAATCAGTTGCAAAGGGATTGATTATTACTGGTAAAATTGCTGTTATTGTNACAAAAAATAAACTAAACACTTTATTAAACACTTTTTCACACCCTTAATTTAACTAGTTATTTCGACATGAAATATATACATAATATTCTATAAACCTCTAAATAATCCTTTTAATAATGGCGATTTTACACTTTATGTATAGCAAACTTCATATAAACAAAAAAGAAACCCTTCACCTAAATGAAGAGTTTCTTTTAAACTATATTAGTACATTCCGTCCATTCCCATTCCTGCACCAGGTGCTGGTTGGTTCTTTTCTGGAATATCTGCAACAACTGCTTCTGTTGTTAAGAAGGTAGCTGCAACAGATGCTGCATTTTGAAGAGCGCTTCTTGTAACCTTAGTTGGGTCAACTATACCAGCTTTAATCATGTTTACATACTGTCCATGTAAAGCGTCGTAGCCTACACCTGGTTCGCTGTTTCTAACCTTTTCAATGATTACAGAACCTTCAACTCCAGCGTTAGTTGCAATCTGTCTTACAGGTTCTTCAAGAGCTCTCTTAATTATGCTGATACCAACCTTTACATCTGGTTCGTCAGAATCAAGCTTAGCAACTTCGTTGATAACGTTGATGTAAGCTGTTCCACCACCAGGAACGATACCTTCTTCTACAGCTGCCTTAGTAGCTGCAAGAGCATCTTCTATTCTTAGCTTCTTCTCCTTAAGCTCAGTTTCAGTAGCTGCACCAACTTTGATTACAGCAACACCGCCAGCGAGCTTTGCAAGTCTTTCTTGAAGCTTTTCTCTGTCAAAGTCAGAAGTAGTTTCTTCTATTTGTCTCTTGATTTGGGCAACTCTATTCTTGATTTCAGCCTTATCGCCCTTACCATTAACTATTGTAGTATTTTCCTTTGTAACCTTAACGCTTTCAGCAGTACCAAGCATGTCTAATGTAGCTTCTTTCAAGTCTTTTCCTAATTCCTCTGAAATTACTTCTCCACCAGTAAGAATAGCTATATCCTGAAGCATTTCCTTTCTTCTGTCACCAAAGCCTGGAGCTTTTACAGCAACACAAGTGAAGGTTCCTCTTAGCTTGTTAACTACTAATGTAGCCATAGCTTCGCCTTCAACGTCTTCAGCTATGATTAATAACTTCTTACCTTGCTGTACGATCTGTTCAAGTATTGGAAGTATTTCTTGTATGTTAGAAATCTTCTTATCTGTGATAAGTATATATGGATTATCTAAGTTAGCTTCCATCTTATCTGTATCAGTAGCCATGTATGGGCTTACATAACCTCTGTCAAATTGCATACCTTCAACTACGTCTAATTCTGTGCCCATGGACTTGGATTCTTCTACAGTGATAACACCTTCGCTACCTACCTTTTCCATAGCATCTGCTATTAACTTACCGATTTCTTCATCAGCAGCGGAAATAGCAGCTACTCTTGATATATCTTCTTTTCCTTCAACTGGTCTAGAAATCTTCTTAATTTCTTCTACAGCCTTATCAACAGCCATCTTTATACCGTTTCTAACCATCATTGGGTTAGCACCAGCAGTTACGTTCTTTAAACCTTCTCTAATAATAGCCTGAGCTAATAAAGTTGCAGTTGTAGTACCGTCTCCAGCTACATCGTTAGTCTTTGTAGCAACTTCCTTAACAAGCTGAGCTCCCATATTTTCATATTGATCTTCTAATTCGATTTCACGAGCAATAGTAACACCGTCATTTGTAATTAATGGTGCACCAAATTTCTTATCTAATACTACGTTTCTTCCCTTTGGTCCAAGAGTAACCTTTACAGTATCTGCAAGAATGTCAACACCTCTTTGCATCTTTCTTCTTGCTTCTTCACCTAAAATAATGCTTTTAGCCATTCTTTAACCCCTCCTATACTGCTATTTTTTTATTATTCTACAACGGCAAGAATATCCTCTTGTCTTACTATGGTGTATTCTACTCCGTCTAATTTAACCTCTGTACCAGAGTATTTGGAGATTATAACCTTCTCACCAACTTTAACNTGCATTACAACTTCTTTTCCATCTACAACTCCACCAGGACCAACAGCTACTACTTCTGCCTCCTGTGGTTTTTCTTTTGCACTTCCTGGAAGAACTATACCGCTTTTAGTTGTTTCCTCAGCTTCTAATTTCTTTAATACGACTCTGTCACCAAGTGGTCTAATATTCATTTAAACCCCTCCTTAAGTTTTATTTGTGTATTACAAAACCCGAGTAAGCTATCTTTCCCTTGGGTTTTTTATACTTTGNCTTTTCATATTGTTAGCACTCCTTAACGTTGAGTGCTAATACAATTATTATAATAATTAAACTAACTTCTATTATCAAATGTAGAATACCTAATTTAACTCACAAAATTATTAATTTACTGTGATTTTCTAAATTAATCTTCCATTTGTACATTATTTCTATTATTTTCTTTCTTATACTCACTTTTTAGTAAATATTTCATTTAATTAGATTTAATGCTTAAAATAAGCTTGTTAATAAGGATTATTTTATATACAATAAGTATGGTTAACTAACCAAAACAGGGAGGTAAAATTAATGTATACTATGTCTTTAGGCTACAAAAAAAAATCAAGAATCAGCCGGATTATAACTACCTTAACAGCTTTATTCATTGCCTTTTTTTTAATCAGCTCTTCTGTAAAACTAATCCTAAATGCTAAATTTTTATATTATTTCGATATAGATTATCTAAAAATAGCGAAAAATAATGATATGGATAAATCTACTATTATAGATAACTATGACATTCTTATAAACTATATAAAGGATAAAGATATAAAAGAACTTAATTTTCCTGACTTTGAAATGTCTCCTCAAGGGAAGATACATTTTGAAGAGGTCAAAAAAATATTTATGTTCATAGACTATATATTTTATATAACTTTAGCCCTAAGTGTAACTTTCGTAATCCTGCAATTAATAAAAAGGCGTATTAAATTTTTAAAGATTGCATCTATAGCTTTAATATCTTTACCTGTGCTTTTAGCCATTCCCTTTGCTATAAACTTCGATGCAACCTTTACTACTTTTCACAAAATATTTTTTAATAATGATTATTGGCTTTTCGATCCANAATTGGACCCTGTAATAAATATATTACCTCAAGAATTTTTTATGCACGCAGCTATAGGTATTCTATTACTACTTATTATATTTAGCATAGTTCTGTATGTAATTTATAGAATTCTTGATAAGGGTTCCAGAGAAGATACATATATTTTCTAGTAGCTACTTTTCATCCTTAAAATCCTTTAATAAATCTTTACCTTTTACACCACCAAAATAGAATAATATTATTAAGGATATGGCAATAAATACTATCAGGTGTTTATTGCCATTATATATTCCGGCACCAAAGCTAGCAGATATTACAATAGCAGGTAGTCTTCCTATCATAGAAGCTATTATGAAATCCTTGAACTTCATATCAGTTATNCCAGCAATATAGGCAATGGCATCCTTAGGAAAGCCAGGAATAAAATAAATAAAAAATACAAGCAATCTAATCCTTCTACTATGCTCCTTACTAGACTCTTTCCCCCTGCTTAGCAGTCCTCTAAATTGCTCTAATTTCCTTTGAGAAATAATAGCACTTAAAAAAGGCACACCTAGCTTGCGGGCTAGCAAAAATACTGCAACACTTCCTAATAATATACCAACCACGGATAATGTCGAACCTAAAACCACTCCATAAATATAGCCTCCTGCAGCCTGAAGAAACTCTCCAGGGATAAAAAAAATTACTACTTGAAGAAATACTAAGGCTGTAAAAACTAGTATTCCTGCGCCATGGAAGCTTTCTATTAGCTCTTTTAGTGCTTCAGGACTAGTTAGGCTATAGCTATAGCTTTGAACAAAAATATAAATCCCTGATGACAGTAAGCCTAATACAGTACCAACTAAAATTTCATACCTATAATAGTAAAGATAATTAAAAGGAAAGAACAGTCTTGAAGCCTTGCTATGCTTATCATAATTCTCCATATAATCCCTCCAATTTTCATAATTTGGTTTTAGTATTCCACTATTGCCATGTAATATTACTGAAATTAGAAGATAGGGGTTAGATATTTTATGGCTGAGATTAAACTAACGGAAATAAAAAAAGATAGTGGCTTGTGTTTATTACAGCACTATCTTTGGGTTGATTATTCGATTTTGATATTATTTTCCCTAGCATAGTAAAATAAGTATTGCTGAGCGAAGCCTGCTAGGGAGCCAAACTTGTCTCTAGCAAAATCTCTGATTTTTTTTAGGGATAAATCTGGAGCAGTGTAAAAATGCATCATAGCTCTTTTTACCCAAACATCTACAGGAAAGGCTGATATTTTATTCATAGAAAATAGCATTATACAGTCTCCAACCTTTGGCCCTATGCCATTAAACTGCTGTAAGGCCCTGTGACAATCGTCATCAGACATTTTAGCAATCTCATATATATTATACTTTTCAAAGCCTTCTAGGCCCTGTAAACTGCTATATATATTTGACACCGTATCCTTCACATACTTAGCTCTAAACCCTAAACCACAGGACTCCAACTCAGTCTCTTCCACTGCAGCTAGCTTTTCTACACTCGGAAAGGTATAATAGGTAACGCCCTTGTACTCTATAGGTTCTCCCCATCTTTTACTTATATTCTCTATAGCTCTTTTAATCATAGGTATTCTATTATTGGCAGAAATAATAAAGGAAATAACAATTTCAAAAGGCTCCTGCTTTAATATTCTTATTCCATAACCAAAATCCACTGCCTTCTTTAAAAGAGGATCCTTACTTAATTCCTGCTTTATATTAGAGTAGTCCTGATTTAAATCAAAATATTCACACCATATATTATAGAAGTCTTCCTCATTACTATTATAAATAATAACATCATTTCCTTCCTTTATAACCTCTATAACCCTTCCGTATGCCACTCCAATAAAATCGTTATCCCTAATCTTATTCCACCTAAAACATTGACCACATTCGAAAATATGAACAGGATCAAAGTTTGCTACATCTTTAATAACAATACAATTTTCTTTAGCTTCTACATGTTTATAGTCCAAGAGTCTCTTCTCCTTTAGTTTAATATTAAAATCATTTTTATAAATATATTTTTATCATAACTTAGCTATTTTTAAAAGTATATAAAAATATTCTTATAGCATACCTGATCTTATAATACCAATACTTATAATATTTATAACCGAAGATACTCCACCTACTAGCAAACAAGTTTTACCTGCTTCTTTTTTATATTCTTCATTTTTGGATAGTAAAACAGCGCCAGCTATAAAACCAACTAAAGGAAGAAAAAGTATATATCCTCACCTTTGCCTTCTAACTATCATATAATAAAAAAACAAGCCTAATAAGCAACAAAAAGCTGCTGCACAACCAACAGCTTTGTCAGTTATGCAACAGCTTATTTTACTTAAATTACTTTGTATAATCGTAGAATCCTTTTCCAGTCTTTCTTCCAAGGTATCCAGCTCTAACGTATTTCTTAAGCAATGGATTTGGTCTGTACTTTGGATCTCCTGTTTCCTTATAAAGAACTTCCATTATAGCAAGAACTATATCGTTACCTATGAAGTCTGATAATGCTAATGGTCCCATTGGGTGGTTTGCACCAAGCATCATAGCCTTATCTATATCCTCTGCACTAGCAGTTCCTTCTGCAAGCACTGTAATACCTTCATTAATCATTGGTATTAATATTCTATTAACTACGAAACCTGGAGCCTCTGCTACTTCTACTGGTTCCTTACCAATAGCTATAGATAATTCCTTAACCTTGTCAAAGGTCTCCTGTGAAGTTGCTATACCTCTGATAACCTCAACTAACTTCATAACAGGAGCTGGGTTAAAGAAATGCATTCCTATAACCTTATCTGGTCTATTTGTAGCAGTAGCTACCTCTGTTATTGATAATGAAGATGTATTTGATGCAAGAATAGCTTCAGCCTTACAAATTTTATCTAATTCAGCAAATATGGACTTCTTAACTTCCATGTTTTCTACTGCAGCTTCCACTACTAAATCGCAGTCTGCAGCCAAATTCATATCAGTTGTTCCAGTTATTCTTGAAAGAATTTCGTCCTTAACCTCTTCAGTGATTTTACCCTTTGCTACCAACTTTGAAAGATTCTTATTGATTCCGTTAAGCCCCCTCTCAACGAACTCATCCTTAATATCCCTTACTATAACCTCATAACCCTTAGTGGCAAAAGCCTGAGCAATACCTGCTCCCATAGTACCTGCACCAAGAACAAATATCTTTTCCATTAACATTACCTCCTATTAATTTAAATTGTCCATTGACAATTACTTATTTCTGGCCTTTTAGCTGAGCTATTAATTCAGGTACAACCTTGTATAAGTCTCCTACGATAGCTAAATCTGCAATCTTCATAATTGGAGCGTTTTCGTCCTTGTTTATAGCTATAATATAGTCTGAATCCTGCATACCAGCTAAATGTTGAATTGCTCCTGAAATACCACAAGCAATGTAAATCTTTGGCTTAACAGTCTGACCTGTTTGACCAACCTGAGCACGCTTGTCTATCCATGCATTATCTACCGCTGCTCTAGATCCTGCAACAGTTCCACCTAATACATCTGCTAATTCCTTAAGAAGCTCAAAGCCTTCAGCCTTTCCAACTCCTCTTCCACCGGATACTATAAATTCAGCTTCTCCGATATCAACAATATCCTTAGCTTCTTTAACAATCTCTACAACCTTTGTTCTGATATCTTCTTCCTTTAAGTCAACTTTAACATTTTCTATAGCTGCAGTTCTAGCTTCATCCTTTTCTAGTTTCGCGAAAACTCCTGGTCTTACAGTTGCCATCTGTGGTCTGTGATCAGGACACGCAATTGTAGCCATTAAGTTTCCACCAAAGGCTGGTCTTGTAGCCATTAAATTTCCAGTACCTTCTTCTACATCTACAGAAGTACAGTCAGCAGTTAAACCAGTAGTTAATCTAGCTGCCACTCTAGGACCTAAATCTCTTCCAACATAAGTAGCTCCTATGAAAATTATTTCTGGTTTTCTTTCTTTAGCAAGGTCGCAAATAACCTTAGTATATCCATCTGTAGTGTAATGGCTTAACAATTCATGATCTGCTACTAGAACCTCATCAGCACCAAATGCTACTAGTTCTTTAGCAAGATCCCCTACATTATGTCCAAGAAGTAGAGCTGTAAGCTTTACTCCTAATTTATCAGCTATCTTTCTTCCTTCTCCTAAAAGCTCAAGAGATACCTTTTGAAGCACGCCTTCTCTTTGCTCTGCAAATACCCAAACGCCTTTGTATTCTGCTAAATTCATTTCACAATCCTCCTCATAATCCATTAGATGTAGTGTTTTTCCTTAAGCTTAACCACAATGTAGGATGCTGCATCTTCAGCATCTCTTTTGATTAATTCTCCGCCGCCCTTAACTTCTTTAGCCCANGACTTCTTAACCTTTGTTGGGGATCCAGCTAGACCAAGCTTTGACTTATCTACATCTATGTCGTCAGCGCTCCAAGTTACTATTTCCTTGTTGGCAGAAGCAAAAATATCTCTAGCATTCATATATCTTGGCTTGTTTAGTTCCTTTATTGCTGTTAATAATACTGGAGTCTTAACTTCTATTATTTCATATCCATCCTCTAAGGCTCTGTTAACAATTAACTTGTCTCCTTCTACCTTAACATCTTGAACATAAGTAACCTGAGGTATATTTAAATGCTCAGCTATTTCTGGTCCAACCTGTGCTGTATCTCCATCTATAGCTTGTCTTCCTGCAAATATAATGTCATATTCCAATTTTCTTATAGCTCCAGCTAAAGCTTCTGAAGTAGCTAAAGTGTCTGCTCCAGCAAAGGCTCTATCTGTTATTAAGATAGCCTCGTCAGCTCCCATAGATAAAGCTTCTCTCAAAGCATTTTTTGCCTGTGGTGGTCCCATGCTGATAACTGTTACCTTTGCACCATACTTATCCTTTAAAACTAAAGCTTCTTCTAAAGCGTGCTTATCCTCTGGATTTATTATGGAAGGTACTCCTTCTCTAATAAGAGTTCCAGTCTTAGGATCTATTTTAACCGCTGTAGTATCTGGTACTTGCTTTAAACATACAACTATATTCATCTGCTCTTCCTCCCACCAATTTTATTTAAAAAGATTTCCTGCGATAACCATCTTTTGAACCTGTGAAGTTCCTTCATAGATTTCTGTTATTTTAGCGTCTCTCATCATTCTTTCTACTGGATATTCCTTAGTGTATCCATAACCACCGAAGGCTTGAACTGCCTTAGTAGTAACTTCCATAGCTACTTCTGATGCGAACAATTTTGCTCTTGCAGCATCTACAGTATATGGTAGACCATTATCCTTTAACCAAGCTGCCTTGTAAACTAAGTTTCTAGCAGCTTCAATCTTAACCTCTAATTCNGCCATCATCCATTGTAAGCCTTGGAATGAGCTTAATGGCTTACCAAACTGCTTTCTTTCCTTCATATAGTTAACTGCTTCCTCGAAGGCACCTTCTGCTATACCAAGAGCCTGAGCTGCTATACCAATTCTTCCACCATCAAGAGTTTTCATTGCTATGCTAAAGCCCTTACCTTCTTTTCCAAGTAGGTTTTCCTTAGGTACTACGCAGTTTTCCATGATTAATTCTGTAGTGGAGGATGCTCTAATTCCTAATTTATTTTCTTTCTTTCCTATTGAGAAACCTGGGAAATTCTTTTCAACTATGAAAGCAGAGATTCCTCTAGTTCCCTGACTTCTATCAGTCATAGCAAAGATTATGAAAGTATCTGCCACTCCACCGTTTGTTATAAATACCTTGCTACCATTTAATATATAATTGTCACCATCTAAAACAGCAGTAGTTTGCTGTCCAGCAGCGTCTGTTCCTGCGTTAGGCTCAGTTAAACCAAAAGCACCTAATTTTCTACCACTAGCTAGGTCTGGTAAATACTTAGCCTTTTGCTCTGGAGTTCCAAAAGCATCAATTACAGAAGCACAAAGGGAAACATGAGCAGAAAGAATAACTCCTGTAGTAGCACAAACCTTTGATAACTCCTCAACCGCTAATATATAGGATAGGCTGTCACCACCTGCTCCTTCATATTCTGGCTTAAATGGTATTCCGAAAAATCCTAGCTTAGCCATTTTCTTTACATTTTCCATAGGGAACTCTTCTGTCTCATCTATCTCAGCTGCAATTGGTTTTACTTCATTTATGGCAAACTCTCTTACCATTTGTCTAACTAATTCTTGTTCTTTTGATAATGTAAAATCCATTCTTCATTGCCCTCCTAATTATTTGTTTTGAAAATTCTTCTCTCTCTTTTCTACAAAAGCTGTCATTCCCTCTTTTTGATCTGCTGTAGAGAAACATTCACCGAAGGCTTCAGCCTCGTACATGATTGCAGTATCTATATCACATTGCATACCTCTATTAATAGCAGCCTTTGAAAGCTTAACTGCAATTGGTGCATTGGCAGCAATGGTTTCAGCCATATTCTTAGCCTCATCCATAAGCTTATCAGCTTCTACTACTCTATTTACTAAACCTATTCTCAAGGCTTCATCTGCTTTAATCATTCTTCCTGTATATATTAATTCCTTAGCCATAGCGGTACCAACTAGTCTTGGTAATCTCTGAGTTCCTCCAAAACCAGGAGTAATGCCTAATCCAGTTTCAGGTTGTCCAAATTTAGCTTTTTCTGAAGCTATTCTTATNTCGCAAGCCATAGCTAACTCACAGCCTCCGCCTAAAGCAAAGCCATTTACTGCAGCTATAACTGGTTTTTCAAGGTTTTCTAATCTTCTAAACACTTTATTTCCTAATATNGAGAATTTTCTTCCTTCCATAGTATTTAAGTCTTTCATTTCTGTTATGTCTGCTCCGGCAACAAATGCTTTTTCACCGGCTCCTGTCAAAATCACAGCATAAATTTCATCATCATTTTCTAGGTCAGCAATTATGTAATCAAGTTCTTTTAAAGTTTCAGAATTTAATGCATTTAAGGCCTTTGGTCTGTTTATTGTTACAATGGCTATTTTTCCCTGTTTTTCTATTATGACATTTTTTAATTCCATTTGGCAATCCTCCCTTATAGCTTTGTTAATATTATAACAATCCAAGACAAAAATAATTGAAGCTATTTAGCTCCAATTACAATTATAACTATAGTATAGTAACTTTTCAATAGTAAATAAACATATTTTATGCAATTTAGTTAAAATTAATTGTTAATTGNTTAACACCAGCGGACACTTTATTTATTCTGTTTGTCCCTCTCATTTAATAGATAAGTTAAGGTTAGGATACTTTCACTTAAATGAACATTTTCAACTATTACATCCTCTGGTACAACTAAATCTACAGGGGCAAAGTTCCAAATTCCTTTAACGCCACCTTCTACTAACATATCACATACTTTTTGAGCATTTATTCTAGGTACACATATAACACCAATATCTATATGATTATTCTTTAAGAAGTTACTCAATTGATCTATATCTTGAATTTCCACATCTCTAATTCTTAGGCCTATTAGCTTAGGGTTAGCATCAAATATTGCTTCTAAGGAGAAGCCTAACTTATCAAACCTAGTATAGTTGGCAATAGCTTGCCCTATGTTACCAGCACCAATGATTACTTCCTTGTATACTCTATTTAGTCCTAATATAGAANTTATCTCATTATATAAATCTCTTANATTGTAACCATACCCCTGTTGCCCAAAATCACCAAAGCAGTTTAAATCCTGTCTAATCTGTGATGCAGTGAAGCCTATTTTTTCGCTTAACTCTTTGGAAGAAATTCTATCCACATCATTATTCAGCATTTCTCTAAGATATCTTTGATATTTAGGTAGTCTTTTTATTACTGCCATTGAAATATTCCTTTTACGTTCCATAGCACACTCCTCAATTTCTTTAATTATAGTATATGAATTTCTACTACTTATACATACAACTCTATACAGCTCTATAAGTTATTATCATATATCNCTCTTACTACTGTCAATGTTATTGTCCAAAGGAAAACATTCAGTTTAACGTTGTATAATTATCAATTAATACATTCTTAGTTTATATTAGCTAATGCTATAATATTATTATAAATAATGTAATTAATAAAATCTAGAATCTGTTTTTGATTTATTTAATAACATTTGAAAGTCCTATATATTCATATTATAATGATAAAGTGTTTCAAGAGAAAGCTAAAGCTATAAGAAAATTTCCTAAAGGATTGATATTAGTATGATAATTCTAAGTTGTAAGAATGTATGTAAAAGCTACGGAATAGATGAAATATTAAAGGATATCACCTTTAATATTAATGAAGGGGATAAGGTTGGTTTGATTGGAGCCAATGGAGCTGGAAAATCAACCTTGTTTAAAATATTAACTGGTGAGCTTCAACAGGATAGTGGCGAGGTTTATATTGATAAAAATAAAACCGTTGGCTATCTATCCCAGCATCTATCTCTAGATAGCAATAATTCTCTATATGAGGAAGCCCTTACTGTATTTCAACCCCTCATTGACCTTGAAAATAAAATAAAGAATTTAGAGCAAAAGTTGGCAGAACCCTATGATGCCTCCAAGGAGGACTACCATAATAAAATCATTAAAGACTATACCCTAGCTTGCGACCTCTTTGAAAAAAGAGGTGGCTATACCTATAAGGGTGAGGTTCATAGGGTACTTACAGGTCTTGGCTTCACAGAGGAGGATTTTTCAAAGAAAATAAACATTTTAAGCGGTGGTCAAAAGACTAGGCTTGCCCTATGCAAATTGCTCTTGACCAAATCCGATTTAATCCTCTTAGATGAGCCAACAAACCACTTGGATTTAAAGGCCATTGAATGGCTTGAAGAGTATTTAAAAGCTTATAAAGGAACTGTTGTAGTTATCTCCCACGATAGATTTTTCCTTGATTCTGTAACTAACGCCACCTTTGAAATATCAAGAGGTAAGATTAGCTGCTATAATGCTAGCTACACTAAGTTTTTGGAGCTAAGAAAAAAGGACTACGAGGCTCAATTAAAAGCCTATAATATCCAGCAGGCTGAAATAAAAAGGCAAGAGGAAATAATAGCCCGATACCGTTCCTTTAATAGAGAAAAAAGTATAAGAGCAGCAGAAAGCCGAGAAAAAGCCTTGGCTAAAATGGACCGTATAGAAGCTCCTGTCTCTGATGAAAAAGCTGCAAGAATTTCCTTTGAGGCCTTAATAAAAAGCGGTAACGATGTGCTCCATGCAGAGAATCTTTCAAAGAGCTACGGTGATAAAGTCCTATTCAAAAATGTGTCCTTCGATGTAAAACGGGGAGACAAAACAGCCTTAATTGGAGATAACGGCAGAGGAAAAACTACACTGTTTAAAATTATATTAGAACAGGTAAAAAGCGATAGCGGCTTTATTCACATAGGGAAAAATGTACANCCCGGTTACTACGATCAGGAGCAATCGGACCTTTGTGAAGAAAAAACCGTTTTAGATGAAGTGTGGGACAGCTTCCCAGAAATGACTACAACGGAGCTTAGAAACGCCTTAGCTGCCTTCCTATTTACCGGAGATGATGTATTTAAGGTTATATCTACCTTAAGCGGCGGTGAGAAATGTAGAATCAATCTATTAAAGCTTATGCTTGCTAAAAATAATTTATTACTATTAGACGAACCTACAAACCATTTAGATATTATGTCCCGTGAAGCCTTGGAAGAAGCTTTACTGGAATATGACGGCACCTTAATGGTAATCTCTCACGATAGATACTTCCTTAATAAGGTTATAAGCAAAATCTATGAACTCAATGAAGATGGAATAAAAGAATATCTAGGTAACTATAATTATTATGTAGAAAAGAAAAAAAGCTCAACCCAATCTACAGGAGCAGAGTCTTTAGACACTGGCTTAACCAAAACCAAGCTTCAAGAGGAGAAAAGAAAAAAAAGAGAACTCGAAAAAGCAGAAAAGGAGAAGGCCAAGAGGATTAAAACCTTGGAAAAGCTCATTGCTGATAAGGAGGAGGAAGTAAAGGAGCTTAATCAACAGCTCTGCTTAGAAGAGGTATACTCCAATCCAGCAAGAAGCCAAGAGGTACACCATAAAATCACAGAACTAGAGTCCGAAATAGAAGCCTTGTATGAAGAATGGGAAGAAATTGTTTAATTTCTTCCCATTCAGTATTTTATTCTGTTAATTTAACCTGTAGCTTTTTATATTCATCGTCGGTATATCTATATACTTCTACCTCTACCTTATCACCAATTGCATGCNTGCTCTTTATTTTATTAATATCCTCTATTGATTTTACTGGCTTTCCATCAAACTTTACTATAATATCTCCGACCTTTATACCACCCATTTGAGCTCCACTAAACTCCTGAACCTCTGCTACAAACACACCTTCAACTAGTCCTNTTCTCTTTGCAGTTTCCTTATCTATGCTTTGTCCTGCAATACCAAGCATTGGAACCGGCTTAGATAAATCACCTATTTTATCCTTTACTAAATCTATTGGAATAGCAAATCCCATACCATCAACACTAACTGTGCCGGTACTAGAAATTTTAGCAGTATTTATTCCTATAACCTGTCCTCGTGAATTAACTAGTGGTCCACCACTATTACCACTATTTATAGCTGCATCGGTTTGAATATATGCTATATCCTTATCTCCAAGGTTTCTATTTAAGGCACTAACTATTCCACTAGTTACAGAGCCTAAAAATTCCTTACCAAGAGGGTTACCAATAGCCACTACAGTTTCACCAACCTGCAGGCTTGAAGAATTTCCAAGTTCCACCACTCCTGGAACCTTCACATTTTCTGTAATTTTTACTATGGCAATGTCATGACTAGCATCAGAGTTTACAACCTTAGCTGCCACTTCCTGACCACTGTTAAATATAACCTTTACCTCAGTAGCTCCAGCTATAACATGCTGATTAGTTAGCACATAGCCTTCTTCATTTATAATCATTCCAGAGCCTATCCCCTCTGAAATTTGTTCATTACCAAACCAATCTATACCTGCTACACTTTTTGTAGATACACCAACAACTGCTGGCCCAACCTTCTGAGCTATTTGCGCTATGGTCAAGGCTCCATCTTCTGTTGCTGCTGTAGTAGGATGTAAATCATAGTTAACGGTGTTGGTAGTTTTACTAGCATTTTGGGATACCGCTTCGTATAGAGGGGTATTTTCAAAGAAATCCATCTTTGGTAGCAAGTATAGTGTGGAACCTAAAGTAGCACCAGCACCTACAGTAGCACATA
>JGI24713J26584_10001295_pt1 | contig 18449 bp, 14 predicted proteins | sample BioPla4DNA1_FD_26584 | JGI IMG/M metagenome (IMG submission 26584) | reverse complement strand
TCCAGAACCAAGAATATCTGACACTAACGATGCATACTATAACTATGCATTAGTTCGAGAATGGGTAATTGAAAGAGTTTATAGTTTGTTCAAAGAAAAGGGCCGTTATTAAACGGCCTAAAGGATTTGATTCAAAAGTAGTAAAAACATTGCCAAATAAAGGAGTGACATCGAGTTTGCTTAATTGTTATACTAATAGTATAGCATAGCCTATAGTAATAGTCAAGGAGACTTAACTAGTGGCCGGGCGTTTCACCGGCCAACCGCTCAATCATACATTATTTAATAAAGTAGGAGGTGAGAATATGAATTTAATAAGTTTTATTACTAAAGGAATGATACTTGGCGAAAGTTTCTTCGCCGCATTATCAGGTAGATTAGATGAGGGTATAATGAAGTTTATGTCAAGGGATAGAAGGACTCGGATAAGAATGATGGAGAAGTTAAAGAAAGGACTTGAAGACCGAGGTTATGATTTATCTGCACTGACAATGAAGTTCCGAGGCTTTAGTAGGATTGTATTTATGAAGGCTGATGTATTCTTTGACAGAATGAAGAGCTACAGATTCATATATGATATAGTTGCCGTATATGATGAACATGGCGATGCAGTTGATGTTGGGGATATCATGGAGGAAATAATGTATAAAGAAATATTTGGAGACGATGATGACATGTTAGACTTTGGTGGGTTCAGCGGGTGGGATTAATCAGGATCAAGGTCAATCAGGATCAAGGTCAAGTAATCCTGCCTACCAATGAATTAGCCCGAATATCGGATTTGGCAAATTTTAAAGATCGAGGGAACCTGAAATTGACAGATCATTTGAATAGGTATTATACTAATAGTAACAAAACAGAAGGGAGGTTAGTAAGATATGTCAGGTAAAAGGTTTACTGCCAAGCAGTTGAAAGCTATTGAAATGCTTGCTCGACCAGATAACGAGTTAACTCTACAAGAGATGGCTGTTGAGTTGGGCATCAATCAATCTACATTATGGAGATGGCGGAGAAATGAAGACTTTCAGAAAGCTGTAACTGAACTAGCATATAGTTGCCTGAAGGACGAACTCCCTAGACTATTCAAATCTTTAGCAGATAAAGCTATTAGTGGCAACGTAAAGGCAATGGAGCTCATGCTCAAGTATGCAGGCGATTACGTTGAAAAGATTGAAACTAGGGTATCTGGAGATTTGGACTTAGGGGGTATGAGTGATGCTGAACTGGACAGACAAATCAAAGAGCAAGAGAGATTACTTAAACTTGCTGAAGGAGAAGAATAAACGCATTAGAAAAAGATACGCTTCAAAGGGTATTCTTCAGTTTGGCCAGACTTACTTTCCAGAGTATTTCTCATTACCAGTGCCTGAAGTGCATAAAAAGATATATGATGATTTGAGAGTCATTTTAGAGGAATCGAAAGAGTTTCATGTGCAACACCATTATGCCTTAGCACTTCCTCGTGGTACAGCTAAATCAACTATACTGGACTTTTTGTACCCACTGTATTGTGTCTGCTTTAACTTAAAGCGGTTCATTCTAATAGTATCAGCATCGCAGGAACTAGCAATAACATTCTTAGCCAACATTAAGGATGAATTAGAATTCAATCCTTTATTAAGAGAGGACTTTGGAGACCTAGTAGGTAAGATATGGAATGCTGAAAACATTGAAACAAGTTCAGGCATTAAAATCAAAGCACTTGGTAGCGGTAATAAGATAAGAGGTCTTAAGAACAAGGAAAGCAGACCAGATTTGGTTATATGTGATGACTTGGAAGATGATGAAACAGTCAGAAGTCCTGAACAACGTAAGAAGTTGAAGGACTGGTATTACAAAGCTCTTTCTAAAGTGGGTGACAAAAATACCGACTTTGTTTTCTTAGGAACTGTACTGCATTACGATTCGTTATTAGCTGACGTTTTGAATAACCCACTATACAACAGTAAAAAATACTCCGCAGTAATTAAGTTTAGCGAAGCATATGAGCTCTGGAATGAGTGGGAAAAGTTACTTACTAATATGGAGGATGAGAATAGGCTGGAAACTGCTAAAAATTTCTTCGCCCAACACAAAGAAGCCATGTTAGAGGGAACAGAAGTACTATGGGAAGCAAAATACAGTTATTATGACTTAATGGTTATGAAAGTTGCAGAAGGAGACGCAGCCTTTAATACTGAGATGCAGAACAATCCTTTAAACCCAGACAATCAGATATTCCTTAGGGAATGGTTTCAATACTTTACACTTGAAGAAATTAAACCTCAGTTTAAAGAACTTGAGCTCTTTGCGGCAATTGATGCATCAATGGGTAAGAAGAATACTTCAGATTTTAGTGCTATTGTTGTATTAGCAAAGCACAAGAAAACTGGACAAATGTATTGCCTAGAGTGTAATATGAAACGTAGACATCCAGACCAAATCATTGATGATGCGGCGGATATTTTACTCTATTGGATAGATCTTACAAAACAGCCATTTAGAGCATTAGGAGTTGAAGATGTAGCTTTCCAGTCGTTCTTTAAAGACGAACTCAGAAAACGCTTTATGTCAAAGAACATCTATGTCAATATAAACGGTTTATCAAATAACCAAGACAAGCAACTCAGGATTGAAAGGCTACAACCTGATATTAAAAATGGATACATCAAGTTCTTACGTGAACAGAAGCTACTCTTAGAACAATTAGAGCACTTCCCATTAGCGGCACATGATGACGGTCCAGACGCATTGGAAATGGCAAGAAGACTCATAGGCAGAAGTGTTAAATTATTAAAATAAGGAGGGGTAGACATGATACCTGAAGTTAATCCGTTTGCAATCATAGCTGATTACATCAACGAGTTTAAGACAAGCAAACAGGCCGAGTACCGTAAGTACATGAATTACTACACAGCGAAGCACCCAATACTAAACAGAACAATGGAAGAGGGTAAAGCAAATACCAAACTCGTCTTCCAGTTTCCTAAGTTCATTATTGACACAGCTCACAGCTACTTAGTTGGTAAACCAATTACTTATGCAAACAATAATTTAATTGAAGATCCCAATTTTGCTGACACTGATGAGTTTATAAAGACGTTGAGGGATATCTTTGTTAACAATGACGAACCATTTCTCACAGCGGAAATAATCAAGAATTGTTCTATTTTGGGAGATGCTTATGAGTACATTTACCTTAAGAAAGATGGAACAATAAAGATGATAGAATTCCCTGCTAGTGAATGTATTCCAATCTATAATCCGTCAACAAAGGAACTTGAAGCAGTTATTCGTTTCTTTGAGATGGAGAAACTTGATGCAAACGGCAAGAAAAAGATTGTTCATAAGGTTGAGGTTTATGATAATGAAAAGGTTACCTACTACGATATGGAAGATGGAAAAGTAACACTTGATTTAACAAAACCTGCCGTCCCACACAAACTCGGAGAAGTACCTATTATTCATTATAAAAATGTAACTATTAGTAATATGGATTACGGACTCAGTGATATAAAAGATGTAGAAACTTTGATCGACGAGTTCAATGAGAGGGCATCAGACCTGAGCAACACCTTGCAGTACAACTCCAACCCACTATTGAAACTTATCAACTGTACTATGGATAAGGAACAGTTACAGGAGATGATAAATAGTAGGTGCATACAGTTACCTGAGGGAGCACAGGCTGAGTACTTAGTATGGGATCAGCAAATCAACGCTATTGAAAAGCACCTTGAAAGACTTAATGATTGTATACTCACATTCAGCTTTACACCGAAACTGTACAAAGACAATGATGAAGGCAATCCAATGTCTGGTATTAGCATAAAGATGAAGTTCAGTGGAGCTGACTTGAAAGCTAATAACAAAGAGCGTAACTACAGGCTGGGCATAAAGAAACGTATCAGACTTATTAGTAAGATACTTGCTTTAACTGAAAATAAGGTTTACAATTATAATGATGTAGAAATTATATTCAACAGAAGCATACCACAGAACTTGCTTGAACTGGCTGATATCGTTGTTAAGCTGAAAGGAACTGTTAGTGATGAAACATTGCTTGGCATTCTACCGTTTGTTATTGACGTTACAACAGAGATGGATAGAGTGGCGAAAGAGAAATCAAATCAGACAGACACCACAAACACCGACCAGGTCAAGTAATCCCGCCTATCGATGAATTTACCCGAATACCGGATTTGGCAAATTTTTAAGACCATCGTTATAGACAACTAATGGTTGAGTATGCTATACTGTAGTTAATGGAAAGATATCCAAAATATGAAAGGGCTAAGCACTAAGAACTTCTTCTAGAAGGGCGACGTGTTTAGAACTTAAAGGAGGGTTTATTATATGGCACATGATTTAACAATGCCGGAAAACCAAGAAGAACTAGCTAAGTTGATACAAAGTGAAACTGACAAGGTTAGGACAAAGTATTCAAAAGAGATGAAGAAACTGCAAGACCAGTTGACACAGCTTCAACTTCAGAGTATGACAGACCAACAGAAAGCAGAATTTGAATTGAAACAAAAGACGGACGAGCTTGCAAAGAAAGAAGCTGAGCTCAACAAAAAGATGCTAGACCTGGAGACAAAGGAACTTATTTCAAGCAAGGGACTTAAACCGGAACTGGCAATACTGCTTACAGCTGATACTATTGAGGGGAGAAAAGCTCAACTCGAAGTATTAGTAAAGACAATGAACCTCGAGGTAAAGGAAGAGATCATCAAGAAAGTCGGACAGGACGACCCACAGCAGTCAAATGTAAAGAATGACGAGGCGAAAGGGTACGACTGGAACAAGATGAGCTATGCTGAGAAAGTTGAGTTGTACCAAAAAGATCAAAAATTGTATGAGGCGGTGAGAAACGCCGCTCAAAAGTAAAAGGAGGTAATTTATCATGGCTACAACTGTAAAATCAGATATGATAGTACCAGAAGTGTTTGGAGATATAGTTACCGCAAAGTTCAAGGGGAAGCTAGTTATTGCTAACTTTGCTCTAACTGACACTACGTTAGTTGGAAACCCTGGAGATACTGTTCATTTTCCACAATGGAACCCAATCGGGGATGCTGAGGACCTCACAGAGGACGTAGCAATGGTTCCTGAAAAACTTACTTCCAGCGATGCAGAAGCAACCGTTAAGGAAGTAGGTAAGGCAGTTACTATTACTGATCAGGCATTACTCAGCTCTATTGGAGATCCTTTGGATGAGGCGGCTACTCAGGTAGGTAAAGCTGTTGCAAGAAAAATTGATGCAGACCTTATTGACGAAGCAGTTACTAACTGTCCAACAGCAAGAAAGATCCTTGCCACAGTTACTGACGAGTTTTATGAAAAGGTTGCTGATGCAAAAAGTTTGTGGGGAGACGAAGCAGAGGAGATCGCTGTATTGTTAGTTCACTCCAAAATGTACACCGCTCTTTTGAAGGATCCAAACTTCATTAGTGCTGACAAATATCCTGCAGGCGTTTTAATCACTGGAGCTATTGGAACACTCTACGGTGTACCGGTTATAATCACAGACAGAGTACCTTATAATACTAATACTAGTGTTGCAACTTCAATCATGCTTGAAAGGAACGCACTCGGTTATATCACAAAGAGGGCTCCGATAGTTGAAACTGGCAGAGATATCCTTTTAAGGAATACTATAATCACAACCAATGTTCACTACGCTGTGAAGCTGATCAATACAGACGGTATCGCAGTTATCGAACATGACTTGAGTGTGCAAGACCCGGTTACTCCATAACCAGTTGGGGAATAACCGCCGGCTAAAGGAATAAGACTTAAAACATCTTATTCCTTTAGTCTTTAAATAATTTAATAAGGAGGAAGCTATATATGTCAGTAGTACAAAATGCAGGATATCAAGATATAAGAGACTACATTCAAGCTAACTGGAAGTATATAGAGCTTAGAGACGAAAGTCAGAATCCTGTTCTTAGAATAGGAATAGAAGACTCAAGGGTAACTTGGACTCACACAGCGGGAGCTCAAACCTTGGAAATGACTTGCGTTATAAAGGGAGATGACCCAGATGTAGCACCCTTACTACCGCAAACATTTGCAGGGGCGGCATTGTTTAAGGTAGCAAGTGGCGGATCAGCAATGTCGGAGGAGGAATTTACAACCTTTACAATGAGCTCAGAATCAGACCAGTTAACTATTATATACCAGTTAGAAGTTCCACAGATTTCTTAATGCGAAGGGTTATATACTGATAATGGTATATAACCTTTTATTATAATAGAAAGGAGGGCAGAATAATGCGTGGACAAGGAACAATTGATAATCCATATTTAGTAGAAACAGTTGCCGATTTTATAGCCATGGGTGCATATGGACCCGGTGTTTACTTTGAACTTGCAAATGATATAGACTTTGGAGGTACCACTTATAGTAGTGATATTATTAATACATTTAGGGGTATATTCGATGGTAAATTTCATAAGTTGTTAAACTTCAAGACTTCTGGTCCAGTGTATCTCATTAGATACATTCAGGGGGATGATAACCATCAAGCAGTATTTAAGAATGTTGGAATTGAAAATATAAATATGGATTCTCGTTCAAGGTATTTTACTAATGGCCCATTGGGGGATATAAATGGTCCTGGATTAGTTGAAAAAGTTTATGTAACTGGCACAATAACAAACACTACAAATTCTGATTTAACTACCTTAATGGGGACACTATTAAGCGGCATAATACGTGGAACTAATTCAGCATTTAGAGACTGTTATAGTATGGTTGATGTAGTTTTACCCAATGTAAAGAACTTTTCAACTGATAGTTGTTTAATGTTATATACTCATTATGCGGGTATATTCGAAAGATGTGCATTTTTTGGAACAGTTACTATACATCCCGAGCATTCACCCAGAGCAGAATTACAGTTTGGAGGACCTGATGCTGATGACATTACTGATGTCATTTCAAGAAATAATGTTGTTGATGTCGAAAGATGTAGATTAGTTAATAGAATGTCACTCGGAGTTCTATATTTAACTACTGCTCAAGCATTAGACTTTCCAGCTAACTATCCAACATTTGACACAACGATTTGGAGCCAAAACCCTAACATCAATTATGGGTATCCTTTTATAAAAGGATTTGATTTCTCTAAAACATGGGAAACTACGGTAAGAAGTCCTCTTACTCCATCAGGATATCAGGATATTAGGGATATGGTGCAGGCAAACTGGACACACATTCAACTTAGCAGATATGATGGAACTCCTATCATAAGGCTGAATTGCGAAGACCCAAGAGTTGCGTGGACACATAGTCCTGGAGATCAGGTACTTGAATTAACAATTACACTTAAAGGTAGCGATGTTGATTATGAAATACCAAACACATTTGGGTTGATTGAATTGTACAAATCGGACTCAGGTGGAGTNCCNCTCACACACGATTTGTTCNCTCCTCAATCCATTTCAANAGCNTCAGACACATTGTATTTGAAATANCGCATTCAGATTCCGAGGGTCAAGTAATCCTGCCTATCGGCGAATTTGCCNGAACATCGGATTTGATAAATTTTAAAGACCGGGGGGTGAAAAAAAGATGCAAGGACTTGGAACAATTGATAGTCCATATATAGTTACCACACCAGAAGAATATAAATCAATATCAAATGATCCAACAGCCTGTTATAAGCTAGGAAATGATATTGATATGTCAAGTAGCCCAGGGTTAGCATGTAATAGTTTCTCAGGTATATTTGATGGAAACGGTCATAGGATAATTGGACAAACTGGTAATTTACAATCAGCTTTTTGTAGATATTTAACTGGTGGGGCGGTTGTAAAGAATGTAGGTTTTGCATTAAACCTCGACAACTCTAGTGGTACAAGTACTGGAGGGGTTGCCGCTGAAGTGATGGGAGACTGTACTATTCAGAAAGTTTGGATAGAACCAGCAATTCCAGGCACTACCGCTTATGTAATGTCTACTGCTTGGAATAGCTATTACACTCCTTACGTAGGAGGTATTGTTGGAAGAATTACTAATGGTGTTGTTTTAATCGAGGATTGTTACTTAGCTGACTATGTTGAGGTAAGGGCTAGAGATTATTCTACATCAGCTCCTTATTCTCCTGCAAGAGCTGGTGGTGCAGTTGGTTCATATGAAGGTGGAACTCTTACATTACGAAGATTTTATAAAGTAAGGGCAGTAACCGCGGTAGGTATGTACTCAACCCCCTCATATGATCAAATCATATACAAAGTTGGAAGTATTCAACCAATTACTTCTTATAACTATTACAATCGTGATTATTCTAATGCAACTTCACCATATGGAACTCGTAAAACTACTGCTGAGATGCAGTCTCAAGCAACCTATACTAACTGGGATTTTGTTAATACTTGGCGGATAGCTGGAGGATACCCAACATTAAGATTCGCCCGCCCAGCAAAAATAGAATCAAGAACTATTAATAGCAAAATTCAATTTGTCTTTGGAAGAGCTAACATAAATGTTACAGTTAGTGCTAAAAGTATTGTACAGCACTTGACAGAAAGAATTACAGCTACTGCCACTGGAACACGTACAGTTATTAGCAAAATTAATCCTATATTTGGGAGAGTGACGGCGACAGCTGGTAACCAAATCATAGTTACTCTTAAAAGTACTTTAAATCCATTAAACGGAGAAGTACAAACAACTGGCACTTATCACATTGATTGCTTTGTAGACGAATCGACTAGTGGAGTGAAGGTAATTTACACAGTTCTACCAGAAAAAATTTCTAAAGTTGTTATAGTAAAATCTATAATGGACGATATTGTAGCAAAGGTTCCAGTTACATGGAAGGCAATGGCAACTGTTTTGAGCAAACTTGAACCAATAAATACATCTGCTAGAAGATATTCTTATTATAATAAAGTTTTAAGAATTGTTCGTAGTATACTAAAGAAGATAAAAACAGACATTGACATTAAGATTCCTGGACTTGGGGCGAAGGTTAGCTCAGATAAGATAGGAACAACTAATGTAACAGTGGAAACAAATCAAGGACGAGTGGACACTAAAATTAAATACCAAAAAGTTATAATAAGAATAGGAGATGATTAATATGGCATTTGTTAACGGTACCGTTAAAGTTCATATGGAGTTTGTTACTGCAGACGGCAGTTATGCTGATGCGAGTAACATTAAACTCAACGTTTACGACTTGAATGATGTACTAATTGAGTCAGTAGACATCACAGATGAAGACAGAATATCAACTGGAGTGTATGAAAAGGAGTACACAGTACCTGCCGGCTATACAAATGTTGTAGTACAAGTAGTTGGTAATATAGGTTCAGCTACTATAGTTGGAATTGCAGAAATCGACACTCAATCGGCCGACAGTATTAATCCTAATGATTACTTGAATGATGTAAAAACTGCACTCCAGATTCCGTTAAGTGATACTTCAAAAGATACCTACTTAACAACAGTTATACCTTACATTATCCAGTTTATTCAGGAGTACTGTAAAACAGACTTCAAAAATAAAGCTGGACAAATAGAACTGCCATTAGGGTTAAAGATGGCTGTTGCTAAAATGGCACAATACCATATGAAAGATATTAGTATAGACTCAGAATCATTTTCTGGAATTGCACTTAAAGTGGCAGAGGGATATCCAAAGAGTATTATGACTATACTTGATAGTTATAAAGTGAGGAAAATATCCTTTATGTAAGGAGGGTTGAACTATGGACATCGGAGTATTAAGAATGGTTCAAGAAAGATTCGATAATGCCATAAAAAGATATGGCGAAAAAGTTATTATTGATGGGGTAGAGTATGATGCTGTTATTCGTCATAAGCCGGTAGGAGAAACTCTGGACTATGACGACAAGAGAATAATAACCGCTGCTGACATAACAAGAGGCACTCTTATCAATTATAAAGGAAAAGATTATGTAGTTATTAGCGAAGTAAACGATAAAAGATATGATATCTATTATGACGCTATAATGAGAAGAGTCCCTATAGTAATTGATGTGTCACGCTGGACCTGGAAAGCGACCGGCACAGGTTGGGATTATGAATTTATAGACGCATTCCCGACTCCATGTTTTGTATCGACTATGTCGACTACTGAAGAAGGAAAGTATGCTTGGGACTTTCAGAAGATTATAGTGATAGTTCCAGACAGACCTGAATTTCATGATCCACAGTTAAATATGGTAAAGTTTAGACTATTCAACACCGAATGGAAGTGTATGGCAACGTCCATGGACACATCAAAACCAGGACTAAACTTTTGGCATTGTGACTGGGCATCGTTGTTATAACTTGATGGAGGAGTAGGCAGGTCAATCAGGATCGGGGTCAAGTAATCCTGCCTATCGACGCATTACCAGCCTTACCGGATTTTCTGAATTTAAAAACCAGGTCCCCTTGCATGTACAGGATACATGAATCACTGATTAGTGAGAAGTGGCGAAGCTTGTATTTGCAAGGGGTTCACTATCATAGGGGGTACTAGATTGATATTGCGGGTTTCTGCAAGGAATCATGATGCCATCATAATTTACGGACGGGACATGCAATTACACTAGGAATGTATTGTTAGCCGAAGACAAAAAGAAATACAACGCCCAAAATAAAGGTATATTCGCTAAAAATTTGGATATACTAATCATAGATGGTTTTGGGGCGGTCAGATGGTTTCGCGGCGGCCTTTTAAGATTTAATACTAATGCTCTTGCCTTAGTAGAAGAATAAGAAGAAGAAGAAAATTACAAAAAATTTACAAAATCAGATTATATTTTTTTTATTCTTTTCTATATTCTTATATATCTATTATTCTACTATATTATTATATATATTATTTAAGTAACGCACCATTACATGTACACGTAACGCACCATTACATGTACACGTAACGCACCATTACATGTACACGTAACGCACCATTACATGTACACGTAACGCACCATTACATGTACACTCTGTCCGCTCTCGAAACATTTTTTAAACTGCACCCGATGCAATTAGTTAAAAAGTCGTAGACAACTCAACACAATTCTAGTATAATATAATTGTAAGCAAATTATATTATAGTAAAAGGAGGTCATACACATGACAATGAAAACCAAACAGTGTAAAATGACACAGAGACAAATCGACTTCATACAGAAATATGCCGATAGACTTGAAGTTAATTGGTCTGCTGGGTTAAGAAGCCTACTTGATACTGTAATCGACAATTATGAAAAAAATGCTGGCCTCACAGAAAACCAAACCAAGAACAATTTAAGCTATAGCAGAGGGGGTGATGATTTAGGGTTAGTAAAATCGCCCGAAGAAGAGTTAATAATGAAATATGTGTCAGTATTACAACAAAAATGGAGTGAAGACAATAATGAATGAAAGACAAGTTCTTGCATGGAGACCTAGTTTTCCTGCATTGAAAGATATTTTAGGAACAGCTAAAGCAGATATATTAATTGATTTGTTATCTGATTACGCATATAAGAGTTCTAATAATTGGAATGGAAATGATTTCTTTAGTATACAACCTGATATGTATTTCAAAAGAACTTTTACAGCAATACTTGAATATGTAAGTATTACACGAGAAAATCTAGGCAAAAACATCAAAGCATTAAAAGAACTTGGATTATTAAAAGTTAAAGAAAAAGAAAATATTGGGGACATATATGAATATAAAGTAGAGTTATCTAGCGAGCCTTATATTGTATTAGCGAAACAAAAGCTAGAAACTGTAAAAGATAAATACACGAGAAAAAGAATACAAGATTTTATTGATATTGTTTCACAACACGAATTAATTTTAGATGCACTCATACACCCAACTAAAAAAGTAACAGATACAGAAGAAATCCAAGAAACAAAATCATCACAGGAATCAAAATCGCCCGAAGAAGAAGACTTAAATATAATAGTAGAGCACTTTAAATGGCAGTATGAAGATATATACGATGAGGACTACAATCCAAAGGATAGAGAAATTAAAGAACTACAAAAGATAATAAATAACTACAGTATGAAGCAATGGGGAGAAATGATACCTATATTTATTGAAAGATACAATGAACGCTGGAAATCATCTGAGTATCCAAAACCAACTATATTTGGATTAACTAGACCTCATATACTTGAAGGGCTTAAAGCTATGTGTAGTATTTAAATCATAAATCGCTTTGTAACCCGCAAATTTTCAATGTATAACATTACAACAAGTATTAAATTTAAGGAGGAACAAAAAATGAAATACAATGGTAAAGAAATTGAGGTAACTTGCACTCCACAAAACGGCACTTCCAAGATAACTATACCCCACCCCAATAATAATGATTATAAAGTTCCTTTTACTAACATTAATAAGGCGGCAAAATGGTTAGTATCTAAATATGGAGGTACTAAAAAAGAGGCACTTACAGCACTAAACAACTTCTTGCAAGAAGAGGCATTTATAGCACTAAACAACTTATTGCAAAAATCCAATAATAAAAAAGGCCAAGAAGATCGTTGTATTGAAATTAGTGTAGCAGATTTTTTTAGCATGTCTATGGAAGAATTTGATACGTATACAAGAAACGAGTTTCTAAAAAAGGGTATAGACATTAATGATCCTAACTTACCGCCCGAAGAAGTAAGAGAACGATACAAGGACGAAATAAAAGCACTTGAAGAAGCGGACGCAAAAGCACTTGAAGAAAAAAAGAAAATAGATAAAAACATAGATAGATTAGTAAATCACTTTAAACAAGAATATAAAAATAAATACAATAAAGACTATAACCCAACTGATAGAGAAATTGAACAACTAAGGATTGTGGTTGTAGACCGCTATAACTATACTATAGAGCAATGGGAAGGAATAATATCTACATTCATCAATAGTTATGACGAAAATTGGAAATCAGACAAGTCTCCAGAACCAAGAATATCTGACACTAACGATGCATACTATAACTATGCATTAGTTCGAGAATGGGTAATTGAAAGAGTTTATAGTTTGTTCAAAGAAAAGGGCCGTTATTAAACGGCCTAAAGGATTTGATTCAAAAGTAGTAAAAACATTGCCAAATAAAGGAGTGACATCGAGTTTGCTTAATTGTTATACTAATAGTATAGCATAGCCTATAGTAATAGTCAAGGAGACTTAACTAGTGGCCGGGCGTTTCACCGGCCAACCGCTCAATCATACATTATTTAATAAAGTAGGAGGTGAGAATATGAATTTAATAAGTTTTATTACTAAAGGAATGATACTTGGCGAAAGTTTCTTCGCCGCATTATCAGGTAGATTAGATGAGGGTATAATGAAGTTTATGTCAAGGGATAGAAGGACTCGGATAAGAATGATGGAGAAGTTAAAGAAAGGACTTGAAGACCGAGGTTATGATTTATCTGCACTGACAATGAAGTTCCGAGGCTTTAGTAGGATTGTATTTATGAAGGCTGATGTATTCTTTGACAGAATGAAGAGCTACAGATTCATATATGATATAGTTGCCGTATATGATGAACATGGCGATGCAGTTGATGTTGGGGATATCATGGAGGAAATAATGTATAAAGAAATATTTGGAGACGATGATGACATGTTAGACTTTGGTGGGTTCAGCGGGTGGGATTAATCAGGATCAAGGTCAATCAGGATCAAGGTCAAGTAATCCTGCCTACCAATGAATTAGCCCGAATATCGGATTTGGCAAATTTTAAAGATCGAGGGAACCTGAAATTGACAGATCATTTGAATAGGTATTATACTAATAGTAACAAAACAGAAGGGAGGTTAGTAAGATATGTCAGGTAAAAGGTTTACTGCCAAGCAGTTGAAAGCTATTGAAATGCTTGCTCGACCAGATAACGAGTTAACTCTACAAGAGATGGCTGTTGAGTTGGGCATCAATCAATCTACATTATGGAGATGGCGGAGAAATGAAGACTTTCAGAAAGCTGTAACTGAACTAGCATATAGTTGCCTGAAGGACGAACTCCCTAGACTATTCAAATCTTTAGCAGATAAAGCTATTAGTGGCAACGTAAAGGCAATGGAGCTCATGCTCAAGTATGCAGGCGATTACGTTGAAAAGATTGAAACTAGGGTATCTGGAGATTTGGACTTAGGGGGTATGAGTGATGCTGAACTGGACAGACAAATCAAAGAGCAAGAGAGATTACTTAAACTTGCTGAAGGAGAAGAATAAACGCATTAGAAAAAGATACGCTTCAAAGGGTATTCTTCAGTTTGGCCAGACTTACTTTCCAGAGTATTTCTCATTACCAGTGCCTGAAGTGCATAAAAAGATATATGATGATTTGAGAGTCATTTTAGAGGAATCGAAAGAGTTTCATGTGCAACACCATTATGCNTTAGCACTTCCTCGTGGTACAGCTAAATCAACTATACTGGACTTTTTGTACCCACTGTATTGTGTNTGCTTTAACTTAAAGCGGTTCATTCTAATAGTATCAGCATCGCAGGAACTAGCAATNACATTCTTAGCCAACATTAAGGATGAATTAGAATTCAATCCTTTATTAAGAGAGGACTTTGGAGACCTAGTAGGTAAGATATGGAATGCTGAAAACATTGAAACAAGTTCAGGCATTAAAATCAAAGCACTTGGTAGCGGTAATAAGATAAGAGGTCTTAAGAACAAGGAAAGCAGACCAGATTTGGTTATATGTGATGACTTGGAAGATGATGAAACAGTCAGAAGTCCTGAACAACGTAAGAAGTTGAAGGACTGGTATTACAAAGCTCTTTCTAAAGTGGGTGACAAAAATACCGACTTTGTTTTCTTAGGAACTGTACTGCATTACGATTCGTTATTAGCTGACGTTTTGAATAACCCACTATACAACAGTAAAAAATACTCCGCAGTAATTAAGTTTAGCGAAGCATATGAGCTCTGGAATGAGTGGGAAAAGTTACTTACTAATATGGAGGATGAGAATAGGCTGGAAACTGCTAAAAATTTCTTCGCCCAACACAAAGAAGCCATGTTAGAGGGAACAGAAGTACTATGGGAAGCAAAATACAGTTATTATGACTTAATGGTTATGAAAGTTGCAGAAGGAGACGCAGCCTTTAATACTGAGATGCAGAACAATCCTTTAAACCCAGACAATCAGATATTCCTTAGGGAATGGTTTCAATACTTTACACTTGAAGAAATTAAACCTCAGTTTAAAGAACTTGAGCTCTTTGCGGCAATTGATGCATCAATGGGTAAGAAGAATACTTCAGATTTTAGTGCTATTGTTGTATTAGCAAAGCACAAGAAAACTGGACAAATGTATTGCCTAGAGTGTAATATGAAACGTAGACATCCAGACCAAATCATTGATGATGCGGCGGATATTTTACTCTATTGGATAGATCTTACAAAACAGCCATTTAGAGCATTAGGAGTTGAAGATGTAGCTTTCCAGTCGTTCTTTAAAGACGAACTCAGAAAACGCTTTATGTCAAAGAACATCTATGTCAATATAAACGGTTTATCAAATAACCAAGACAAGCAACTCAGGATTGAAAGGCTACAACCTGATATTAAAAATGGATACATCAAGTTCTTACGTGAACAGAAGCTACTCTTAGAACAATTAGAGCACTTCCCATTAGCGGCACATGATGACGGTCCAGACGCATTGGAAATGGCAAGAAGACTCATAGGCAGAAGTGTTAAATTATTAAAATAAGGAGGGGTAGACATGATACCTGAAGTTAATCCGTTTGCAATCATAGCTGATTACATCAACGAGTTTAAGACAAGCAAACAGGCCGAGTACCGTAAGTACATGAATTACTACACAGCGAAGCACCCAATACTAAACAGAACAATGGAAGAGGGTAAAGCAAATACCAAACTCGTCTTCCAGTTTCCTAAGTTCATTATTGACACAGCTCACAGCTACTTAGTTGGTAAACCAATTACTTATGCAAACAATAATTTAATTGAAGATCCCAATTTTGCTGACACTGATGAGTTTATAAAGACGTTGAGGGATATCTTTGTTAACAATGACGAACCATTTCTCACAGCGGAAATAATCAAGAATTGTTCTATTTTGGGAGATGCTTATGAGTACATTTACCTTAAGAAAGATGGAACAATAAAGATGATAGAATTCCCTGCTAGTGAATGTATTCCAATCTATAATCCGTCAACAAAGGAACTTGAAGCAGTTATTCGTTTCTTTGAGATGGAGAAACTTGATGCAAACGGCAAGAAAAAGATTGTTCATAAGGTTGAGGTTTATGATAATGAAAAGGTTACCTACTACGATATGGAAGATGGAAAAGTAACACTTGATTTAACAAAACCTGCCGTCCCACACAAACTCGGAGAAGTACCTATTATTCATTATAAAAATGTAACTATTAGTAATATGGATTACGGACTCAGTGATATAAAAGATGTAGAAACTTTGATCGACGAGTTCAATGAGAGGGCATCAGACCTGAGCAACACCTTGCAGTACAACTCCAACCCACTATTGAAACTTATCAACTGTACTATGGATAAGGAACAGTTACAGGAGATGATAAATAGTAGGTGCATACAGTTACCTGAGGGAGCACAGGCTGAGTACTTAGTATGGGATCAGCAAATCAACGCTATTGAAAAGCACCTTGAAAGACTTAATGATTGTATACTCACATTCAGCTTTACACCGAAACTGTACAAAGACAATGATGAAGGCAATCCAATGTCTGGTATTAGCATAAAGATGAAGTTCAGTGGAGCTGACTTGAAAGCTAATAACAAAGAGCGTAACTACAGGCTGGGCATAAAGAAACGTATCAGACTTATTAGTAAGATACTTGCTTTAACTGAAAATAAGGTTTACAATTATAATGATGTAGAAATTATATTCAACAGAAGCATACCACAGAACTTGCTTGAACTGGCTGATATCGTTGTTAAGCTGAAAGGAACTGTTAGTGATGAAACATTGCTTGGCATTCTACCGTTTGTTATTGACGTTACAACAGAGATGGATAGAGTGGCGAAAGAGAAATCAAATCAGACAGACACCACAAACACCGACCAGGTCAAGTAATCCCGCCTATCGATGAATTTACCCGAATACCGGATTTGGCAAATTTTTAAGACCATCGTTATAGACAACTAATGGTTGAGTATGCTATACTGTAGTTAATGGAAAGATATCCAAAATATGAAAGGGCTAAGCACTAAGAACTTCTTCTAGAAGGGCGACGTGTTTAGAACTTAAAGGAGGGTTTATTATATGGCACATGATTTAACAATGCCGGAAAACCAAGAAGAACTAGCTAAGTTGATACAAAGTGAAACTGACAAGGTTAGGACAAAGTATTCAAAAGAGATGAAGAAACTGCAAGACCAGTTGACACAGCTTCAACTTCAGAGTATGACAGACCAACAGAAAGCAGAATTTGAATTGAAACAAAAGACGGANGAGCTTGCAAAGAAAGAAGCTGAGCTCAACAAAAAGATGCTAGACCTGGAGACAAAGGAACTTATTTCAAGCAAGGGACTTAAACCGGAACTGGCAATACTGCTTACAGCTGATACTATTGAGGGGAGAAAAGCTCAACTCGAAGTATTAGTAAAGACAATGAACCTCGAGGTAAAGGAAGAGATCATCAAGAAAGTCGGACAGGACGACCCACAGCAGTCAAATGTAAAGAATGACGAGGCGAAAGGGTACGACTGGAACAAGATGAGCTATGCTGAGAAAGTTGAGTTGTACCAAAAAGATCAAAAATTGTATGAGGCGGTGAGAAACGCCGCTCAAAAGTAAAAGGAGGTAATTTATCATGGCTACAACTGTAAAATCAGATATGATAGTACCAGAAGTGTTTGGAGATATAGTTACCGCAAAGTTCAAGGGGAAGCTAGTTATTGCTAACTTTGCTCTAACTGACACTACGTTAGTTGGAAACCCTGGAGATACTGTTCATTTTCCACAATGGAACCCAATCGGGGATGCTGAGGACCTCACAGAGGACGTAGCAATGGTTCCTGAAAAACTTACTTCCAGCGATGCAGAAGCAACCGTTAAGGAAGTAGGTAAGGCAGTTACTATTACTGATCAGGCATTACTCAGCTCTATTGGAGATCCTTTGGATGAGGCGGCTACTCAGGTAGGTAAAGCTGTTGCAAGAAAAATTGATGCAGACCTTATTGACGAAGCAGTTACTAACTGTCCAACAGCAAGAAAGATCCTTGCCACAGTTACTGACGAGTTTTATGAAAAGGTTGCTGATGCAAAAAGTTTGTGGGGAGACGAAGCAGAGGAGATCGCTGTATTGTTAGTTCACTCCAAAATGTACACCGCTCTTTTGAAGGATCCAAACTTCATTAGTGCTGACAAATATCCTGCAGGCGTTTTAATCACTGGAGCTATTGGAACACTCTACGGTGTACCGGTTATAATCACAGACAGAGTACCTTATAATACTAATACTAGTGTTGCAACTTCAA
>JGI24713J26584_10001290_pt1 | contig 18461 bp, 15 predicted proteins | sample BioPla4DNA1_FD_26584 | JGI IMG/M metagenome (IMG submission 26584) | reverse complement strand
ATGAATTCCGATTCTATACCGTAGCAAAAAGCGTTGTTAACCATTACATGTGTCCAAAATATGCTCTTAACTAATCATTCACAATTTCAAACTTCAATCTTGGTATTTTTCGCCCCTCCCGTAAAAGGGATTCGACTTCGCCTATCATAACANCACCCATCTTCTCATAAAACCCTTTGGCCTAAAGAACAAATGTCGGATTTTTTATAATATCATCCTCAGTAAGCTTATAAACTTCCTTAAATCTTATCATATACTCCAGGTCATATCCCCAGTAGGATTCCGATTCATAGGCTATTCTATTTAATTCATCTACATCGCCTTCTTTAGCGTCACGTATGTAATACATGGTTTCATCCCCTCTAATTGTATGGAAGTTATTTTTTATTTAAATTTGAGTATAAAATTCTCCTAACACTTCTAACTATCATATCGATTCCCTTCATCGCTTATTTACCAAATATATCTTTAGTATCCCCTTTCTAGAAGCCTCTTTCGGTCAACCAATCCAATAACTGCTCTTCTCTTTTCTTATTCCCGCTTCCGCTCTCATTGTATTTGCCGAGAATGAATTCCGACTCTATTTTACCGTCAGCGAAGTAGATGACTCTGTCTGCCCTGGCAGCTACCTTGACATCATGGGTTACCAATAGAATCGTAGTCCCCTCCCGGTTTACCGCATTTAAAATATTCATAACCTCAACACTCGCCGATGAATTGAGGGCTCCGGTGGGTTCATCGCAAAACAGGATCATCGGCTGATTGATCAAAGCCCGGCAGATGGCCGCCCTCTGCAGCTGTCCCCCGGAAACCTTGGTAATATCGCGACTTCCCACCTTGTCAATTCCCAGCTTTCTCATAAGCGCATCCGCATATTTAGATATTTCCGCCTTTGATTTCACGGCCGCTTTATAAGCAGGAAGGATAATATTATCTCTGATGCTCATATTCTTAAGCAGATGGGAATGCTGAAAAACGAACCCCATCTTGGTGAGCCGCAGCTTACTCATTTCCTTGTCGCNAAGGTCAGATATTTCCCTTCCGTCAAAGTATACTTTCCCCGATGACTTTTTGTCCATCCCGCTTATATTATATAACAATGTGGATTTGCCCGAGCCCGATTGCCCCATGATAGCAACAAACTCACCCTTTTCAATCGTTAAATCCACATCCTTTAACACTCTTATCCGTTCTTCTTTCGTGACCTCGTAATATTTACACAAGCCCTTCGCTTCCAATATCGCTTCCATCAACCGATTCTTCCCCCTGTATGCAATTGATTTATTCTTGTATCATTCCTACGATGTTGTATTTCTTCACTGCCGCCGAACATAGCCATGCTGCCGATACTGCCGCAATGATGACCATTGAAGGATAAAGCAGGTATATCTCCATAGGCCGGATTGCAAAGTCAATCATGCTGAGTCCAAAACCTGCAGCCGATATCAAGGCACTGACCATGCTTTCTCCCAATGTGTTGGAAATCAGAATTCCGGCCAGTATTCCCATCACTGCTGCGATACCGGTCTTTAACATATACTGCATCCGGATATCCCAAAGCGAAAAACCCATAGCCTTCATATTCGCAATCTGACTGTATTCACGGGCAGTGTTCAGCTTAAGGAACAATACCGTGATAAGCAAAGTAATAAACACCGCCACCACCTTGACTGCAATAGCCGCCTGGGACAACGGATCAATAACCATATCAAAGGTCTGGGCCAAATACTCCTCCATAGGAATCACCTTCGCAAAGGACAGTTCTTTTGCCAATTCCGAAGCCTTTGCATCCGGGAATATTCCATCTTCGGTATCAATAAAATACGTATATTTAACTACATCCTCCGGTTCATACGGATAAACCGTCTTTGCCGTGAATCCTCCATTGGTCACATCCTGATAAATCCCACAGACGCTATATACCTTCTCTTCACCTGTAATCCTCAATTTCAGCGTATCTCCCACTCCCACCGAATATTTTTTGGCGTTCATGGTGGAAACTGCAATCTCTCCTTCCCTCTCCGGTCCTCTCCCTTCAAGATAGGCTACTATAAAATCCGAATAATCCCCAAACTCAATCTGCATATCCTGCCAACCTTCCTCTCCCAATACTTCATAAAGGCAGTGGGCATAAACCTTAAATCTATGAACGTCCTTATCCGACGCAAGACGCTTTACGATCTCTTCATGCTTTCGGTTTAAATCCTTCACAAACTGAAGGTCAATACGTATATCGCTGATTGCAGTTCCCATATAAGTGGCAAACTCCGGAGAACGAAAGGTGTTATATAAATTTGCCGGTATAATCATGATACATACCGCCAAAGCATTAACCGCCAGCAAAAGAAACCATGCTTTTGAATGGATAACCAATTCCCGTATGCCAAGAAGCAGATTAACGGGCANAATCCTGTTTCTTTCCACCGAAAGGGTATTTGCCTTAAATATCTTCCTGCTCTTACTCTTGTAACTTCCGGTATCCCGCCTAATCAAAGCCTGTACCACAGTAATATACCGTATTCTTTTCAATACCCGTTTGCAAAAATAAAGAATAATACAATGNACAAAAACCACCGCTGCCATTGAAAGGATAATATCCCATAGTGTCAGACTTCGCTTTCCATAATTTAATGCCATATCCGCCGTAAACGTTCCGCTAAATAAAATTGCTGCAGCATAACCTAAGGAGCATCCGGCAATTGAAAGGATAATATACTTCGATTGGTACAGCTTCTGTATGTCTTTGTGAGAAATCCCTATGGCTTTCATGGTACCTATTTCTCTAATTTCGTCCTCCAAGGTTGCCAGTATGGTAAACCTGAGGTTTATAACCGCTATGAATATCAGAAGAAAGCTCACCAATATGAAAATAATTGCCTTCATTCCTTCCCCTATGGCATTGACCATTTTGAAAAGCGGATAGGTAACCGCCGTACCGTTATCGGGAAGTCCCGATTCCTCGTACAGCCTTTGAAAATCATCAATTTTGTCGGTACCCGTAAGCATGAACTCAATCAAGTATTCCAGCCTTCCGATATTTTCTTTTATCAGTGAAAAATCTTCCTCACTAACCAAAAATCTTGTGGAGGATGCCAATGATGAGCCCATTTGCGCATCACGGATAAAGTCGGTAATCACAAATTCCCTATAAAAAGAAGCCTCACTTAGGATTAGCCGGTCCCCAAGCTTTAAGCCGTAATTTTTCATATATTTAATCGGAACTGCTATCTCACCGGATGACACCTTTATAATTTCATTGTTCATATTAAGAAGATAATCGAAATGCTTGTTCTGAACAACAAAACCGTTATCCATCATGCTGTCCGACAAGGTAACCCAATGGGTCTTACNCTCTCTTTCCATTGCAAAACCGATNCTCGCACCGTCTATATTCAGCATCTCCGAGGTCTGCTGGGCTGTAACGTAATTAATGCTTCCGGCAAAGTCATCTATCTCATCCTGCTTTATTTCCCCGGTGTGCATCTGCATGAAATGGGGCGGTTTTGCAATCTCAAAAAGACTGTCGATGGCTCCAAAGGAATTAATAATGATTATGCTTCCCGATGCCATAAGAAAAGCCGACAGGAAAATAAACAGCCATTGTGTGATGTTAATTGCTTTATTTCTGATAAAATCCCTCTTTATCATTGATATTATCATACAAACACCTTCACCTTTCATATATCTTTGCAGGCTTTTCCTTCCGCATTCGATTCTGCGTCATACTGAGTTTTAACTTCAGGCTCCATGGACTTAATAACTTTTACTCTCCTTATGAAAAATCCCAAAATTACAACAAATGCACCGGAAATCATCAACATGAAGCCGATTCCCCTGCCCGGTCCGACTCCAATCCATCTTCCGAAGCTATCCGAAAGCAATCCTCCCTCTAAAAACATGGGATTGAAGATGTTATCCGCCAACATTCCTCCGCAAGCATAGGCCAGTACATATCCCACCTGTGACAATATACTTATAANNCCCCATGCTCTGCCCTGCAGCTCATCGGGGATTCTGCATCTTACCATCACATCCGCACTTGTATTTATGTAGGGAAGAGTACAAAAGAACAAAAACCCTGCCAGAGTAATCACAACAAGATTGGTTGTAGCTCCGAGAAATAAAATAAATATCCCTGCAAGGCTAAACCCCGTTGCCATGGTTGATACATATCTCTTTAAAGGCAGTATCCCGATGATTATGCTGCTCAACAGCATACCCACTGCACTGATGGTCTCAACCATACCCAATACTTTAGAGTCCGAAAAAGAAAGTATCATTGGAGATATCAATGTTTGCAAAAGACCGATATAAAAGGTTGCTACAGAGATCAAAACAACAATTGCCAATACGCCGCGGTCACCTGTAACCGTTTTCCATCCTTCTTTCATGTCCTTTATCAGCCGCAGTTTTTCTTTGTGTTCGGTTTTGGGCGGAAGTCTCTTTCTTATGATAGCAACTATCATAACNGTAATTATAAGGGTTGATATGTCCAATATTAAAATTGTCCCAACATCGGTTATTGTCAGTAACAGCCCTCCGAGCACCGGGGACAGCAGGTATTTTGAAGAGGCTGCCAACTGCATCATTCCACTTGCCTTGGAAAAGTCCTCCTGGCTTAAAAGATCCGTTACCGTGGCTTTGTATGCCGGCTCTAAAAGTGACACAAATACAGCACTAACGGTTACCCCAATATATATTTGCAGGGTCCCCAGTACCCCCAACCGGAAGCAGATTAACATGTAAACCAAGCCAAAGGCGGAAAACAAATCCCCGCATATCATCATTAGCCTTCGGTCAAACCGGTCCGCCACTACTCCACCCACAGGATTNAGCATTATTGTGGGAAGAAAAGCAAATAATGCAGTAAGGGATACCGCTGCAGCACTACCCGTTGTCTGAAATACATAAACTCCCAATGCAAAAGCCGTCAGCCCGCTTCCAATGCTGGATATAAACTCACCCAACCATATTATTAAAAATCTACTGAAATTTTTATTTTTCTCTGCCATTTGTGCACTGTCTCCCTCACGCTCTCTCAGTTAATTCTTTCAAATCCAATATCAAAGCTTCCCTTCTTAGCTCCCAGCAGAGTCTCGAAGGAATAAAACAATGCCTGTATCAGCCGTTGCCGCTCTTCCTGCGTAAAGGAAAACATCCCTTCATCGGTCAGCGTAAAGCCGGCGGTCAGCATAATCTTAATGGTCTCCTCGGGAAAAGGTGTCGTAAAATCACCGGCCGTAATACCTTCATTAACAATATCCTTCATGATGGGTGTCAGCCGAAGGACAACTCCGGCAATGGATTTCTGATGCATAAGGGCATTTTCCGGACTGTGAAGCTCTTCAATTACCCCGCTATTAGGCTCTCCCATCCTAAGGGCAAGTATAACCTGTATCAGCTTCTCAGAAGGAGTCAAATCAGTTCTTTTTTTCACATCCTCAGCCCTCTCAAGGGCAATCTCCAAATACCGGTCAATGACTGCATCCAAGACCTCCTCTTTTGATTTAAAGTAATAATAGAAGGTACCCTTGGCTATGTTNACTTCACGAAGGATATCATTGACCGTAGTCTTGTTNTACCCTTTTACTTCAAACAAACTTTCTGCTTTATCTAAAATTTCGTTACGCCTTACATCATGCTCTTTGGAAATTCTCATATATTCACCTCAAATATTAAAAGACTCTCTCGTGTCGGTTCGACAATTTCAGACCGACCGTCGGTCTATTTATTGTATAAAAAATAATTATAGCTGTCAATAGGTCCTTTCCTACGTAAAATCCCATTTAAAGCTCCAGGGCATCAAGCCGCCACCACTTTTTGTTCATTTCACTTCGTAAAATCTCATCGTAAAATCCCATTAAAAAAAGCTACCATCACATTTTGCGATAGTAGCTTTTTTTCAATCTTATGCTGTCAGGTTATTTTGACTTACTCAATGTCCTTCCGATAATTACATCGTTTTCATCCTTTGAAAACTGAATAGCTTTAATCTGCTTGTCATCGTCACTTATCCTTACTGTTTTCCACTCGCCTGACTCTAAGACATCTAACAGAGAGTCTAATAAAAAGCTCAGACTATCTCCATTATACTCATAATACGCATATCCGTTTTCATCACATGTAACTTCCTTTATGGATTCGGGTATTACAACGGCACCGTCAAGTTTATCTTCCCAATCTACAAAGGAGCTATCCTCTGCTGCGGATTCAAAGTCAGAAGGAGATGATTCAGGTGATGATTCGGGGAATAATTCTTTGAGATACTTTTGGGCTTTTTCATGATCTGCCTTATTCACATCAAGGGGCAAATCAAAAAGCGCTCCTGCTTCTTTACTGTTTTCATTAAGGGTAATTTCTCCGGTCTCTTCATTGTAGTTAACCGTTTGATTATTGATGAAGATTCCGGTACCGACATAAAGATAGACCCCTCTGTCGGCAAACATCTCAATATTGTCGCAATCAACCATTCTATAAATTACTCCGTCCACAACGCATTCGCTATATCCGCCGTTCATAGTGAATATGTTCACCTGCCAAGGTTTCTGACCCTTTATAAGGGGAGATACAATAAAATTAAGCTCCTGGTAATCTTCAGAACCATCTTCAGAACCAGCTTTTGCAATCGAAGTTCCGTCTTTCTTTGCAATGGAAACTACGGCATAAGTTCTGTCAGGAAGAATATCCCGGGCCGAGCTTTTAAAATCGCTCAAGTTTTCGCCGGAGGTGATTCCATGCAGTGTGAAGGTATAATCCCCGGAAGTTACAGATTCATTGATTTGAATTGCATTTTCACTGTCAAAAGCCTTTGCAAGAGCTTTATCTCCCAGTTTTTCAGCCACTTGTTTCGGGCTTAATAGCTGCCAGGCTGCAAACGCCGAGCCTGACATTATAAATATAGCGGCAGCAATTAATGCAACTGCCATTCTTTTATGTACCGGTTTCATAGTTTTATTCTCCTTTACTCTGTTTTTTATTATCAGGTTTAGATCTTCACTGGGTTCAACTGTTGAAGAAAGAGCCTTTGTCAACAACTGCTCTAGTTGTTTATCTTCCATACATAACCCTCCAAAACATTTTTTAAAATCTTGCGAGCTTTGCAAAGCCTGCTTTTTACTGTACCCTGCGGAATCTTAAGGGCTGATGCAATATCTTCCACCGACATCCCTGCAGTGTAATACATATACAGGGGTATTCTAAGCCTGTCACTGAGTTTATTTGCTTCATTCCTTATTAGTTCGCAGCGTTCCCTTGATATAACAATCTCTTCCGGCGTCGGTGTATCGGCACATGGTATGCTACCGCCGATTTCATCGTTTAATTCCACCTCAGGAGCTATTCTCTTTCGCCTGGCATATTTTCGGCGTTTGTTCTTCCATAAGCCAACGGCGATGGAGACAAGAAAACCTTTCGGATTTTTGCTCTTATCAATTCTGTTAGTCAGTTCCAGAGCTTTTAAAAAAGTATCCTGATACAGGTCATCAGCATTCTCCTTGTTTTCCGCAAGCCTGAGGCAAAATCCGTATACATCTTTACCGTAAAGCATTAAAAGACTATCAATATCCATGTTTTCCAACCTGCTCCCCCTCTCCGCACGGTGCAAATCTATTTTAACACTTTTGCTACAGCTTTTTTATACAGTATTGCACACCCCAGTTGCCCGGAATAGCTATTCCATAAATATATTGTTTCTTACGGGTCATTAGGTTCATTTTTAAATAAAAAATAAGGAAATTTTTCTACAACGAAATTTTTTTTGAAGTGAAGTGCTATAAAAGTGTTATATAGAATGTATATCAAATTATTAAAAGAGCATAACAAACGCCATATTCGCTCTCAATATAACGAAAAATGAATTCCCCATGTCCTTATTCAGCTTAAAATTGGCAAAAAAAAAAGAGAATCAAAAGTTTTTTCTCCAATAAGATATTTATTATGCTAAACTTTTTCAAACGCTTCTCTACTTCTTTGCAAATTTGAAAAAGAACTAATATTTTGTCCAATTGACATAAACTTTCAAAGCCAACAACGGCTAATCCTATAAATAAGTACAAAAATCCAATGGAGCAATAAAAACTCCACACGAATTAGATAAATTTGAATACGGGAATTTGAATTTTACTATAATCACTCTTTACTCTTACTCTAAATACTGCTTCTATATTAATAAATCACCTTCTCCTCCAAAATGTACAATCCAATTTAATATCTTTTATTCACTAAAAAATCCCCTTTATAATTACTACTTCTGAAAATTAAAAAAGTAACGTTTTTGAAAAATAAAAGATACACTTAAGTTTCTGGAGCACTTTTCTTCACATTATTGATGCCCCCCTTTGATTTATACATATTTTAATGATATAATCAAATTGAATACGGGAATTTTTCTTAATAATCACTCTGATTTATTCTTAGTCTGAATATCTGTCTATTTTCCCAGGTGTTATTAATTAACTTATTTTGTACTTTTTTCTTGGCAAGGGAGTTGATAAATTGATAGATGAAAGCACCTTAATTTCCAACACCTTAAACGGTGATATACAGTCATTTGCTTTGCTTGTACAAGCCTATCAGGGACAGTTGTACAACTTTATATATAAAATGACAAAGTCTAAAGAAGATGCTGAGGATATTTTGCAAGATGTATTTGTTAAAGTATATAACAATTTATATAAATATAACAAAAATTACCGTTTTTCTACGTGGATTTATACTATTACAGTTAACACAATAAAATCAACATACAAAAAAAAGAAGCTAAGGCCTACAAGCCATTATATAGATGATTCGCTTGAAGAAATTCCAAGCATGGAAGACAGTCCCGAACTGTTGGTAGAAATCAAGGAACACTATAAAGAGATAATTGAAGCCATAGACAGCCTTAAGGAGAAGCAGAAGACAGCTTTTATTTTAAGGTATTTAAAGAATTTTTCATATAAAGAAATCGGCAAAATAATGGGAATCTCGCAGGAAGCTGCTAAAATGAAGGTTCATAGAGCCAAATCCATACTTGCCCGAAAAATAGTAAATATGGGGAGGAAAGGTGATATATGATGAAGTGTAGTTATATAGACGAATTAATAAATTGCGATGTGGACTCCTTGAGTAATGAGGAATCCGAAAAAATAAANGAGCATATAAAAACCTGCAGAGACTGCAGAAATTTCTTGGGCGCACTTATGATATCGAAAAATTACATAGCCAAAGAGCCAAAAATTGATAAATATTTTTACACTAAGGTTATCAATGCTGTGGATTCCGACAGATATAAAAAATCAAAAGTGTCTTTTAGGGTTTTGGGATTATTAGAAAGGCTGAAGCCCGCTCTAAAAGCATCTTTTGGGACTTTAGCGGTCTTTGTGTCGGTCATTTTATTAATTACGAGCGGAGTATTTGACAATCTCGGTAATTTAATTGACAAAAACAAAAATAAAATTTCCTATAGTGATGAACATACAAATTTAACCTTTTTACAAACTAAGGGACAAAATATTGTTACCGAAGACGGTGAAATCTTCAATATAAGAGGCATTACCCTTACCAACAACTTTTGGGGTAACTGGGTCAACGGAGAATCGGAAAAACTGCAAAGTGAAGGTAAAGAACCCATTATACGTCCCCTTGTGCAAGATGAATGGGTTTTGACCGAGGATGATTTTGAGCGGATTAAAAACATGGGCTGTAATACGGTTTTATATGACTTCAATTATCAGCTTTTTGCAGAAGACAATCCAAACAGGGAAGCTAATCTTGAAAGGCTGAAACAGCATATAAGGCGTTTTTCCTCAATGGATATATATACTGCCATTATGCTGATGGCTCCTCCCGGATTGGATTCAGCCAATGATATTCGTGAAAAGTACAAACACGGTTCAGTCCGGTTAAAATCTGTGTTTGAAGATGATACTTACTATGAACAATGGGTTAATATGTGGAAGTATTTAGCCAAGGAACTTAAAGACTTTAAAGGTGTTGCCGGATATGGAATTATAAACCAGCCAAGGACTCCCACCGATAGTGAAGGCGGGGTTGAGGTCTTTAGAGAACGGCTGAACAATGTATGCAAGGAAATACGCAAAATTGACAAAAAGCATATAATATTTGTTCCCGAATATAACAGCCGGGAAGCAAATCCCGGTGAATCGTATTTCGACGATGAAACCCAAAGTTATATAATAGACAACGGTGAGCAAGGTATTATTTGGGAAAGAGGTTTGGTTAAAGTTGATTCGTCAAACGTGGTATACCTGTTCCACTTTTTTGAACCCTATAATTTTGTCAACGACGGTATTGGAGATTTTGACGCTTCAACCTTGGAGTCCCAAGTTAAAAACCGTTATGAATGGGCTAAAAACATCGGAAATGCACCATTATTAACCGAATACGGAATTTCCCGAATAAACAGCGTGGATAAACGGTTGGAGTGGCTGGAGACGGTACACGATATTTTCAATAAATACGGTATATCCGCATCCTACTTCCAGTATAAAACTTCCGTTGGTGCTTATATAAGTATGAAAACGGGCTTTAATGCCATTTATGGAGAATATACCGACTGGAGAAATGAAATCAGTTTGATTCCTTTTGGATTTGCAAGTGAAGGCATTGCTTCTTCGGCAAAAGAAAACCATTTCTCCGAGGCCTTTGAAGAGTATTACCGAAAAAACAACACTATAGAAACAATTTCAATACTGGACAATCAACCTGTCCTTGAATCACTACAAAAGTTTTGGAAACAGAAACCGTANTTATTAAATTTTAATTTGCCGGTTATCGACATGATATCCGGCATTATTACCATCAATAAAACGTTACCTTTGCTATTTTAGGAAGTATTAATTAATAGAGGGACAAATTTTTATCCCGCATATAAAAATTAAAATCCGGAAGGGAGGCTATTTTCATAGTTATTTATATTTTAAAATAATTTATTTTTTAAATATTTTCATGGGAGGAATGTTATGAAAAAGAGAATTTTAGTGTCTTTATTGGTGCTTAGTATTATCACCGGCTTATTCTCATTTCAAACACTCTGCGAGCCCGGCAGAGATTTGAAATTCGGTGCGTGGGTAGGCACCCAGCCTTCAAAATCGGCTATTAACAGTTTTCAGGAGCTTCAAGGTAAAAAGCTGGATATTGTACACCAGTTCATTAACTGGTCTACCGATTTTTCCTGGGTAAAACCTTATGCTGACGCTGTTTATGAAAACGGTTCAATACTAATGATCACCTGGGAACCTTGGGAATACAACACTGTAGAAATCAAAAACGGTAAAGCCGATGCTTACCTAACCAGGATGGCACAAGACATTAAGGCTTACGGTAAGGAAATTTGGTTAAGGCCCCTTCATGAGGCTAACGGAAACTGGTATCCATGGGCTATAGGATATCCCGGCAACGTAAACACAAATGAAACTTATATAGCTGCCTTCAGACATATTGTTGACATTTTCCGCAATAACGGTGTTACCAATGTTAAATGGATATATAATGTAAACTGTGACAATGTAGGTGACAATACAAGCTATATGGGTTATTATCCCGGAGATAACTATGTGGACTATACTTCAATTGACGGCTACAACTGGGGTACCACTCAGGACTGGGGAAGTAGATGGCAAAGCTTTGACGAGGTTTTTTCAAGAGCTTATAATGCTATAAGAGGAATAAACAAGCCTGTCATTATAGCAGAATTTTCATCTGCTGAAATAGGTGGAAATAAGGCGGCTTGGATTACGGACGCATACAACACCATAAGAAATTCTTACGACAAAGTATTTGCTGCCGTATGGTTCCACGAAAACAAAGAAACTGACTGGAGAATCAATTCAAGTTCGCAAGCTCTTGAAGCATATAAAAAAGCAATAGGCTCCGGTTCAACACCTTCAACTCCGACAAAAACTCCGACTTCGACTAATACTCCAGCTCCAACTTCTTCAAAAAATGATTCAAAACCCTTTGAAATGATTAGTAAAATGGGTATGGGAATCAACCTTGGAAATACCCTCGAAGCTCCCTATGAAGGTAGTTGGTCCAGGGCTGCCATGGAATATTATTTTGACGATTATAAAACTGCAGGCTTTAAAAATGTGAGAATCCCGATAAGATGGGACAACCATACAATGAAGACATATCCCTACACAATTGACAAAGCATTTTTGGATAGGGTTGAAGAAGTAGTTGACTGGTCACTTTCAAGAGGTTTTGTCACCATTATAAACTCTCACCATGATGATTGGATCAAGGAAGATTATAACGGAAATATTGAACGATTTGAAAAGATATGGGAGCAAATCTCAGAAAGGTTTAAAAATAAATCGGAAAACCTTCTATTCGAGATTATGAATGAACCTTTCGGAAACATTACAGACAGTCAGATAGATGATATGAACAGCAGAATATTAAAAATAATCAGAAGGACCAATCCAACCCGTATTGTTATAATAGGGGGAGGTTTCTGGAACAGCTATAATACTCTTGTAAACATCAAAATACCTGATGATCCGTACTTGATAGGAACTTTCCATTATTATGACCCCTATGAATTTACACATAAGTTCCAAGGAACATGGGGTACCCAGTCAGATATGGATACTGTAGCAAGGGTATTTGACTATGTTAAAAGCTGGTCAGACAGAAACAATATACCGGTATATCTCGGTGAGTTTGCTGTAATGGCTAACGCTGACAAGAATTCCCGTTTGAAATGGTATGATTTTATCAGTGATCAGGGCTTAGATCACGGTTTCGCATGTTCCGTATGGGATAACGGCGTTTTTGGATCATTAGATGATGATATGGGTCTCTACAACAGAAATACCCGTACCTTTGACACTGAAGTGCTCAATGCCATAATGAAGCACGGTGTATATTACTCCTACACTCCAAAGATTACACCAACCCCAACATCGACCAAACTGCCTGTAACACCGGCTGTTGGCGAAAAAATGGTTGATGATTTCGAGGGTACGTTAAACTGGGGTGCATACTCCGGTGAAGGTGCTTACGCTTCATCAAAAATTGCGTCAGGTAAGTCCGGAAATGGTTTGGAAGTCACTTACACCGGTTCAAAAGACGGTTACTGGGGAACTGCATACAACCTGACAGACGGAGATTGGTCAAGGTGGCTCAAAATATCCTTGGACATCAAGTCTCTGGATTCTTCCAATAATGAAATCAGATTGATGCTTACCGAACAAAGTATAAACGGTGAAGGCGACGGAGAACATTGGGTTTATTCAATAATTCCAAGCGGTCAATGGCAAACTATAGAAATACCCTTCTCCGACTTCAAGAGAAGAATGGATTATCAACCGCCCGGACAGGATATGAGCGGTACCTTGGACTTAGAAAAAATACAAGCAATACATTTTTCGTACGCTAATGCATATTCAGGAAAAATTGTAGTGGATAATATCAAGCTAATCGGTATTACTTCCAATGCATCTCCTACACCGACACCTACAGTAAAACCGGGAGATTTAGACTTTGATAATCAAGTGGATTCTCTTGACCTGACATTATTGAAGAGGTATGTCCTCAGAAAATATCAACCTGATCCCAGTGTAGAGGATAAATTTAGAAAAGCAGGAGATTTGGACGGAGACAATAGTGTTGACTCCTACGATATATCTCTGCTGAAAAGAATGATCTTAAGAAAATACCCTTATAATTCCTAGTCCTTTTATTTATATAATATGAAGGGTGCATATGAATTTAAAAAATATGCACCCTTCTTCATTATATTCAATACTTATGACAATAAATAATTGATCCGGTCCGATAAACTGATATTCTTCGTATCCCATTTTCTAATCGGACAGTTCACAATTTCATAGGGAACTTCCAAAGCATCGATAAACTGATTAAATTTATCATCCAGCCACGGAGGAGTCCATGCTCCTGATCGGCATATATGAATTACCGACACTTCAATATCTTTATACAAATCTTCAAAGCTCAAGTATCTAACGTTATAAGCATTGTTTATCGACCTGAAATACTCCGGTTTTTCTGCTGTGTATGGGCTGTATACAATGTTAGCTTCCTCGATTTGCTTATCTTTCAGGAGCTTGCCCAGCCAATTGGAACAATTGACTTCATAGTTTAAGGAAGAAAGTCCTCCATAACCGAGATCCGAGTGGGCATCAAACAGGTAGACTATTTTGCAGTCCTTTTCTTTCGCTATGTTATAGGATAAAGAATGGGAGTCCGAAACATATGCTTTTATATCCTTTGCAAATTTGAAGTGTTCTTTAATTTTCTCCCAAAATGAGTTCACCTCTGAAGAGAGATGAAACGACTTTCTAATGTCCCTTCCCCATCTCTTCTCCTGAATATATCTTTTATACCAAAGGTCTATCAGGTTCCTGTTGTTTTCTATGTAAGAGCCCCAATTCTCTTTTTGTGTAAAGATAAAATAATCCCAGTCAATTGATAACAGACTCTTCTCCATCATATCACTTCACTATACTCTTTAATTGCAGATATAACTGCAACAATTTCACTTTCATCATCTAAAATCTTTATATCCTTCGGAACCTGAATATCTTTGACGGTTATTTTATCGCCCAACTTTCTGTCTTCAACGTCAATACATACAAACTCCGGCATATCGGCTGCTTTGCCCATAATCTCCACTTCAGGCATATGCACCTGTAACACTTGCTTCCTTAACGAAAGTTCTTCCTTTCCTTGAAATACAACAGGAACTTTTAACCGGATTACATCATTACTGTCAATAGCCTGCAGTTCAACATGAAGTATCTGTCCGTTTATAAAATCCTTCTGGACGTCCTTTACGATACAATGCTTTACATCGTTCCCGAGTTGAACCCTGACTTTTGTATTTTTTGCATGACCATGCAAAAATCTCATAAACTTTTTCTGTTCCAGTTTAATACTTGTGGACTTAATATCCTTCCCATACATAACTCCGGGGACAAACCCCTGTTTTCTTACCTTGTTGGGCTTTTCAGTCCGTTCCAAAGCACAAATAACAGCTTCACTCATTTGTTCTGCCTCCTTTTTGTCTACAGAAATAAATGAATTACTCCGTTATTTATCAATTTTTAAACTGTACTGGAAAGATCAAGGCCAGAATTCTCCCGTTAGAATAGCAGTATTGCATTGCTTAATATGAAATGTTTTATATGTACCTTTATTAATCAATCTATTAAGATATCCCATAAACAAAAGCCTCCTCATACCAATTCCTAATGATTTTCATTAAAAATCAGCAGAAGTTACTTCGGTAGTAAAATCTCAATAGAATGCTGCCAATTAATATTGTATTATTTTATTTTTTAAAATCAATTGCAGATAATATTGATTTTCGAGGATTATTGCTTATAAATTCCAATTGTCCTCAAAAGAGACCTTTTTTATCAAAAAAATCAACCGTTTTGGAAAAACTGTTCACTTTTAAACATTATAATAAAATAAAAGGCCCTCCATCTTCATGAAAAAGGAAGGCCGTTTAGTATAGTCAACTGTCAAAACTCTATCTATATACCCAGTAACATGGTTGCGGTTGTGAAATATATACTAAGTGCTACAGCATCAACAATTGTTGTTATTAGAGGACCTGCCATAATTGCAGGATCCAGTTTGATTTTTTTAGCCAGAATAGGCAGTGTTCCTCCTACTATTTTTGCTAATATAACTGTAATTAACAAAGTGATACTTACGGTCAAGGATACCATAAAACCAACTTTTTCTAAGTAATATATCCTCATAAAATTAACTGTGGACAGAGCCAGCCCTACAAGACAACCTACCCGAATCTCCTTCCAAAGTACTTTTAAAGCATCTTTTAAATCTATTTCCCCCAAAGCTAAGCCTCTGATAACAAGGGCCGATGACTGGGAACCGGCATTTCCGCTTGTATCCATGAGCATTGGAATGAAAGAAGCAAGCACCACTACCGACTGCAATACATCATCAAATTTTCTAATAATATTCCCTGTAAAAGTTGCTGAAATCATTAGGATTAAAAGCCAGGTAATTCTATGTCTGGCCAATACCAATACATTGGTCTTCAGGTATTTTTCTTCCGAAGGCTTCACAGCAGCCATCTTCTGAATGTCTTCGGTATTTGCCTGCTCTATAACATCTAAAACGTCATCTATCGTAACTATTCCCACCAGCCTGCATTCGTTGTCAACTACAGGCATTGAAAGAAAGTCATATTTTTTAAACAGTGATGCCATTTTTTCCTGGTCATCATGGGTGTTTATATATACAACATCTTTTTCCATGATATCTTTAACCAATACTGAATCTTCGCTCAATATCAGTTTCCTAATTGATATGACACCTTCAAGTATTCTATTGTTATCAATAACATAGCAGTTATTAATGGTCTCCTTATCCACCCCGGTATATTTAATGTGCTCTAATGCCTCCTTTACCGTCATTTCCTTCTTTAAGTCGACAAACTCAATGGTCATTATGCTTCCTGCAGAATTTTCAGGGTAGTTTAAAAATTGGTTTATAAGTTTTCTTGTTTCTTCATCAGTATTTTTAAGAACCTTCTTTACTATATTTGACGGCATTTCTTCCAAAAAGGCAATCGTATCGTCAAGAAAAAGTTCATCTATAATATTCTTGATTTCCCTATCACTAATAGATTCAATGATATATTTTTGCAAATCATTTGATATATAAGAGAAAACACCGGANGCAATATCTTTAGGCAGTATCCTNAATACCACCAAAAGCTTCTGTTTATCCAACTCTTCAAGAAACTGAGCAATGTCAACCTCATTCATCTCAACAATTTCTTTTCTGACATTGGCATATTTGCCCTGTTCAATTAGGGCAAGAAGTTCTTCTTTCATTTTGTAGCCCTCCTTTAACAGAGCCACACTATCCAATTAGTAGCTATGGCTCCATGTTTATTAATCTTTTTTGCACTAAAATAACCGGGTAAAGGTCCAGAATCCATAACTACCACCTCAGCTTTCTTGAAAAAATATAAAAATTACCTTTGACCCATTGCAAAGCAATAGCTATAAGAGGCATTAATAGCAATAAGCAATATAATGCCAATATAACCATAGACAATGATTATTGGATTAATCATTAAATATAGTAAATATTATGTAAAATATTTTCGCAGAAAACGTAAAATGACAATAGAAATTAATTCCCATAGAAAAGCATATACGAAAAAATAGAATTTATATTATGACATTAAGCAAACTCTCGTCAGGGAAGAATAGAGTTTGACAGCTGTAATTCTATTTTTTCCAAAGTATATGCGTTTATCTCCACAGTCAATATTACTACTGCCGGATTCCATTCTTCCCACCTCCGAAAATCAATATAAACACAAGTCCCCTAAATAATAAAACATTTCCCTTTTTCGGTAACAGCCGTAACCTTACTGAAACTACATCTATAAATTATTTATTCCCCTTTCATCTATAAATTATTTATTCCCCTTTTATTCTATGCTTTAGCCCTGTAATTGTCAACCTGTATGTTATTTTTTTCTCTAGGGATGGTTGAGCTACTTTTAACTCTAATTGAGAAAAAATTTACAATCACTTATCCAAAACCTTCTTGTATGGCATAAGCATTCCTTCAGTCATTTTGCTTCCCATTTTAGCTTTCAGCTTGGGAGAAGATATGAGTGCACCTACAAGATACATTTTCAATACCGTTCCTTTTTTCTTCTGCGGAAAGTCGTATATTCCATGTTTTTTATAGAACTCATGATCTGCTCTCATTAAACCCCGCATGAGCCAAATAAGGTCCCTGAAAATTTTCATCCCGCCCACACCATAGAAATTCCTTGGCTGACTGTAATTATTGTCAATTGCATAATCAACTCTTGCTGCAAGTCTGTCAATTTCTGCATCGGGATTTATTTCATCACATGCAACTCCTGCAAGAAAATTCCCTCCAACCTCACTTCTACCTTCAATAATCATTTGCAAATTGGTCTCTTTGGGGTAATTTCCACTGACCAGGTACCCAGTAGGCTTTCCCATGGTTACCGTTCGGTGACCGTTACAAAATTGCCTGTCATCATACATTTTGAAAATTGAGCCCATGGAGTGGTCCTTTATGGAAAATGCATAAATTATGGCATCTGCAGTCTGAATGCTGTTACGCAGGAAATCATCAAAGCCATCTTTATAGATGCATTTCCCTGTAACCGCACAATTAAAGCATCCTAAGCATCCACCGCTGAAAGGATATTCCAAAATATTAACAATGCGGCTCTTATGCTTTAAAACCGCCCTAAATCTGTTAATCATATCATTGAGCTGTTTATCATCCTTGGTACAATCGGTAACTATAACCACATCTCCGCTCTTTTCATCCTCACTAATCGAAATCGTACCCACAGGAAGATGTGCTGAAGCAGCATCCTGCTTTGGAACCGTCTCATATACATCATTTTCCACACACCAGCACACATATGCAAAAAATTCTTTTGCAGCTTTCCG
>JGI24713J26584_10001280_pt1 | contig 18548 bp, 19 predicted proteins | sample BioPla4DNA1_FD_26584 | JGI IMG/M metagenome (IMG submission 26584) | reverse complement strand
CCCTTCTTTGCCGAGCAGGCCGGCAAAAATGCCCGCCGGTCACCCGGCGGGCGGCAGCAATATCTTTACTTTTGCTTATTCTACAACAACGGCCGTACCCGAGGCGGTAACCATTAGCATGTTGCCGCCCGACCCCAAAACTTCATAATCTATATCCACACCAACCACAGCATTGGCTCCCAGTTCAGCCGCCCGCTCCGCCATTTCTTTGAGTGCATCTTTTCTTGCTTTAATCATTTCTCCCTCATAGGCACCCGAACGGCCGCCAAAGATGTTGCGCAGCCCGGCAGAAAAGTCCTTCAGCAAATTGATGCCGGCTATAACTTCGCCGAAAACAATTCCCTGGTATTGGACTATTATTTTCCCTTCCACGCCAGGGGTTGTAGTAATAATCATTTTCATCATCCCCNTTTTAAAATAATACCTGCCTTACATATTCTGCCATCCGGGCGTTATTCCTCTCTCAAACGGCAAAAAAACCCAATATAAAAAAATAATCCCGGCAGTCCTCCGGCAGTCAAATCAGATCAAGCTCCACCAGGATTTCAGTTAATTTCCGGGTATCTATGGGCTTTGGGGCATAGGCCTCACAACCAAGGGAAAAAGCATTTTTTACGCAGGCGGTTTCTGCAAGGGCTGTAGTCACAATAACTTTTACTCTTTTATCCTTTGGGATATTGTTTTGCTTCTCCAGGTCTCTGATGGTTTTCAGGGCTTTTATCCCGTCAACTTTCGGCATCATTATATCAAGGCAAATCAAGTCGTAAGGTTTCTGATCCTTTACGGCCGCAATATAAGCATCAATTGCTTCCATTCCGTCAACTGCCTGGTCGCATTCACCATAGCGGGAGAGAAACTTGCATAAAAACTTTCTGCTGACAATGTCATCTTCTGCAACTAAGACCCTCACCGTTAATTCCCCCCTTTTTCAGAAACCCTTCCGGTAAGTGGCAAATGCCTGCCGGATACATTCTGCCAGTTCCCGGGCAGCCTTCCGGTCACCCCGCCTGGCAGCCAGCTCTACGCGGAAAGCCGAATACTTAAGCTCCTCGGCATCAATGGTGATAAAAACATTTTTCAGCAAATTGGCATATTTTTCCGTTTCAGCAAGATTGCCTGTTTCTGCAGCCTCCACAAGCAACTGCAGATTCTGATTTATTTCCGGCAGCAGGGGCTTTACCCGGTCGTATCCCGCTTTACCTTCCGCCATAATATCTCCGCTCTCCGGGTCCGGCTTTCCCGTCTGTCTTTTTTTGTCCTGATCTTCAGCTATTTTATCCAGCAGTAGACAAAGTTCTTCCAGGTCAATGGGCTTGGCAATATATTCATCCATCCCCAAAGAAAGAAAACGCTCTCTGTCGCCCTTCAGGGAAAAGGCAGTCAGGGCAATCACGGGTGTATGGCGGAGCTTGCCCTCCTTTTCCCGGATTTTTGCCGTTGTTTCAATGCCGTCCATCCCGGGCATCAGAATATCCATCAGAATTACATCATAAGTATTTGTGTCATGCAGTTTAACAGCTTCACGGCCGCTTGTGGCCAGATCAATCAGGTGCCCCTTTTCTTTTAAAAGCTGTGACATTACCTGGCGATTTACCTTGTCATCCTCCACCAGTAAAATCCGGAGCGGACGTGCTGTTTTTGTAAAAGGCGCCTTTCTTTTGGGCTTTTCTTTTGGCTCCTTTCCCGGTACGAGCGGCAGGGTAAAGGAAAAAGTGCTGCCTTTTTGCAGCTCGCTTGTAACCCATATCTTTCCTCCCTGCTGCTCTACAAGCTGTTTGCAGATCACAAGCCCCAGTCCCGTACCGCCGAATTGCCTGGTAGTTGAACTGTCTATTTGGCTGAAACTTTTGAAAAGTTTACCCATATTCTTCCTGGCAATGCCGATTCCCGTATCCTTGACGGAAAAAAGCAGCCATTCCCTTTCCTCTCCCGGACCGGCGGGTGTTTTCTGCACCGAAAGGGTAATGCTTCCCTTTTCGGTAAATTTAACGGCATTGCTCAGCAAGTTGTCAATAATCTGGCGCAGCCGGTTCGGGGCACCCTTTATATATTTGGGGATTTGCGGGCTGAAGTCCAGTTCCAGCCGCAGTTTCTTCCTCCGGGCTGCCACGGCGTGGGGCCTTGCAATCTCGCTTACCAGGTCCTGCAAGGCAAAAGAAATATACTCTATATGGATTTTTCCGGCATCCATTTTGGAAAAATCCAAAATGTCATTAATGATTGAGAGCAGTGAATTGGCGCAGTTTTTGGCTATCAGCAAGTTTTCAAGCTGTTCTTCGCTTAAGTCGGTCATTAGCGTCAGGTCAATCATGCCCAGAATGCCGTTGATCGGGGTGCGGATTTCATGGCTGATATTGGCTAAAAATTCACTCTTTGCCCTGCTTGCGGCTTCTGCTTCCTCCTTGGCTTTGCGCAGCTGCTCTTCCGCCTTTTTTTTACGGGTGATATCACGAAAAACAATTACAGAACCTGCCTTGCCGCCCCGGTCGTCCTTAATGGCAGCGCAGCTGGCCGAAATAAATTTGCAATTTCCTGCACGGCAAACCAGCATTGTACCGGGAAACAGGCCAACAGAGCCGCCGGCATCATCAAGCAGGGGCAAAGGTGAGGGCAGCGCTTTTTTCGTTTCCGCATCTATCAGGGAAAATACCTTGGAAAATTCAGCTCCCAAGGCTTCTTCCTGCTTCCAGCCGGTAATCTGCTCCGCGGAACTGTTCATATAATTGACCAGCCCGTCCTTATCCACGGCAATTACTCCGTCCCCCATACAGTCTATAATAGCAGTCATCCGCCTGTATTCAGACTGATATGCTTTCCCGGACATTTTTCTCCCCTCTGCAAAAAATCGTTATTACAGGAGCGGTTTGGCAAAAACCTTTACATTCCCGGTAGCTACATCCATTTCCAGCGACCGGCTCACTTCACCGCCCACTTCTTTTCTGCCAATCCGCAGGGATAGGGATTTCATAACGCTGTAAACGGCAGAAAGGTTTTTTTCGCCTATGGCAAAAAAGTCATTTTTATGCTTGGAGGCAGCACCGCCAAAAACACCGATTGATAATTCTTCTTTGCGGCAGCCGTACTTTCTGCCCATGCTTTTGATTAACAGCGGGATGCCGGTGGAAGCATAAAATACCGGCTTCTTTACCGCATCTTCGGGTCTTTGCGGATGGGGCAGGACAATATGAATCATTCCGGCAGCCTTTTTCTCGGCGCTGTAGGCGGTTACAGCCACACATGAAGCCAGGGCAAAAGTTTTTATTTTCACAAGAGCATTGTTGGTAATGGCATATTCACCTATGCCGACAATTATATCCATCTGCCGCTCACCCGCTTAACACTTCTAGAATAGTCTGCGGTATTTTATCGAGCGGCACCTGTTTTTCCACAGCGCCTATTTCAAAGGCCGCCCTTGGCATTCCGTAAACAATGCTCGACTGTTCATCCTGGCCTATCGTCCTGGCGCCCTTCCGGCGCATCAGCATTAATCCCCTTGAACCGTCATGCCCCATACCCGTCAAAATAATCCCCACGGCTTTTTCTCCGGCCGCCTCGGCCACTGACTCAAATAAAACATCTACGGACGGACGGTGCCCGTTTACCTTTTCCCCGTCCAGGATGCTTACCATGTACCGGCCGTTTTTTTTCTCCAGCCGCATATGCCGGTCGCCCGGGGCAACGAGAACACTGCCGGGGACCGCCGGGTCGCCGTTTTCAGCTTCCTTGGCGTTAAAATCGGTCTGTTCATTAAGGCGTTCGGCAAAAAGACGGGAAAAAACAGGCGGGATATGCTGTACAACAAGAATGGGCGGCATGCCGGAAGGCAGGTTTCTTAGAATATGATAAACAGCCTCTGTCCCTCCTGTCGAAGAACCAATGGCAATTATCCGGTCACTGTAGTTTTCAGTAACTTTCATGGCAAGCTTTTTTCCGCTGGTGGGCAATTTCCTCCTGGCAATTTTAGAACGCGAGGCAACTTTGATTTTTGTAATTAAATCATTGATAAAATATTCAACGTCCTGGGGTGATGTCAGGTCGGGCTTGCTTAAAAATTCAACGGCTCCTGCATTCAGGGCGTCAAAAACGGCCCCGCTGGTTTTGCTGATAATAATAACCGGCAGCGGGTGCTGCGGCAGCAGTCGCTTGATAAACTCGATGCCGTTCATCTTCGGCATATGCAAATCGCAGGTCATTACATCGGGATTGAAATCAATTATTTTGTCCCGTGCATCAAAAGGATCAACGGCGGTGGCCACGACTTCTATTTCACTGTCGGCAGAAATCCCCCTGGTAATTAACTCACGGAAAACCAGACTGTCATCTACAACCAGTACTTTTATCTTTTTTAGTTCAGACAAAGTTGGCTCTCTCCCCGGTAATATTATGGATATTATGGCTTGTTTTTAGATTTTCCTGTAAACAGCAGGTTTGATATATTGAAACTTTGTCGTTTCCCGGTCAATTGTTTCAGAATGTCCGATAAACAAATATCCCCCGTATTCCAAGTGCTCATAAAACTTGCTGACCAGTTCCTCTTTTGTCTTATTGTCAAAATAGATCATTACATTACGGCAGAATATTACATGTAGTTTGCGTTTAAAGGGAAATACGGGCGCAACCAGGTTCAATCTGCGGAATATTACATTATTCCTGATTTTATCGGAAATAATATAGTTATCGGCATCAATCCTTCTGAAGTAATTTGCTTTCCAGGCTGCCGGCAGCGGGGCAATTCTCTCCCCGGAATAAATGCCCCTTTGGGCTGTCTCAAGAACCTGCCTGGAAATATCGGTAGCCAGTATTTTAGTATCCCACTCTTTCATTGAGGGTCCGAAAAACTGATCAATAATCATTGCCAGTGTGTAAGCTTCTTCTCCGGTGGAACAGGCGGCACACCAGGTGCGCAAATCCTTGTCGGGAATGTTTCTTACCCAATAAGGCAGGACCTGGTCCCTGAAGTAGTAAAAATGATCCGCCTCCCTCATAAAGAAGGTATGGTTTGTTGTTATTTTATTTATTAATTCAGTTATAGCCGTCCCTGTTTTATCGGCAAGCAGGTAGTCAATATAATCCGTAAAATTGTCAAAATTTTTGTTCACCAGCAAATTGTTCAGCCTGCCCGCCACAAGGGCTTTTTTGCTATCTTTCAGATATATGCCGTAATTCTTTTTTATATAGTCAGCCAAACGGCGAAATTCAGCGTCGGTAATCGTCAACATGCCCCCACCACCAGCGGGCAAAGGCAGCTTCACCCGCCTTCACCCGCACCCTTTTCTTCGTTAATACTTGCCAAGGTCCTGGCCGTCTAAATCTATTTTCACAGTCTGCCCGTTATTTTCTTCTCCAGGCGCCGTATCATTTCCCTGCTCAACTTCTTCACCCGTGACTGCCGCTTCCGCCGCTGCAGTTTCCTCCGGAACAGAGCTTTCCGCCGCAGCTTCCGGCTGCCCGTTTTTTCCGTTGCGGGTAATAAAGTTTTTAAGTTTTAAAAGAATTCCGCCATTGCCTGATTCAGCGCCGCCTTCGTCATCGTCTGCATCATCATAGTAAAGCGCACAGGCAGTGCTCTTTAAAGTAAAGCGCGCTACCTGGCTTTTCAAGAGTTCAGCCTGGCCTGATAATTCTTCACTCGCCGCCGCAGTTTCCTCAGAGGTGGCAGAATTGCTTTGTGTCACATCGGATACCTGCACAATCCCGTCATTTATCTGGGAAATGGCCGCCGCCTGCTCGTTTGAGGCAGATGCTATTTCACTGACTAATTTCGCCACATTGGAAATATCTTCGACAATGGTATTCAGCGCATCCGCCGTTTGGGCGGCAATTTGTGTGCCGTCGTCGGCTTTAATTCTGGAGCTTTCTATTAAATCCGCCGTTTCCTTGGCTGCTTCAGCGGAACGGGTCGCCAGGTTGCGAACTTCTTCCGCCACAACGGCAAAGCCTTTGCCGTACTGCCCGGCCCTTGCCGCTTCAATGGCCGCATTAAGCGCCAGGATGTTAGTCTGGAAAGCTATCTCATCAATAACCTTGATTATCTTGGAAATATTTTCCGACGACTCATTAATTCCTTCGATGGCCTGCAAAAGTTCCTGCATCTGCTTATTGCCAAGCTGTGCATTATTCCTGGCATCAGCGGCAATTTTGTTTGCCTCATTGGCATTATCGGCATTTTGCTTTGTCTGGGCTGAAACCTCTTCCAGCGAAGCTGTTAATTCCTCAATTGAACTTGCCTGTTCCGCCGCTCCCTGTGACAACTCCATGCTGGACTCGGAGACCTGTTTTGCCCCGGAAGCTACCTGTTCCGCAGCGGACCAGATGTTGGACAAAGCATAATTCATTTTATCTGTCATCTTTTCAAATGCTTTGGCCAGAACACCTACTTCATCTTTCGAATTTATTTCGATATTAATATCCAGATTGCCTTCTGCCAGGGCATCCGCGGCCTCAACCAATTCTCCGAGCGGCTTGCTGATTGCCTGGGAAATAAAGGCTCCAAGTAGAATGGCTATAACAACTGCACAAAGGACCCAGCCAGTGGCATTCCGTATGAAAGACGAACCCAGCTCCTCGTTTTCCTGCGCCTTGATTTTGGCTTCTGTCTGCTTTACATCAACCAGCTTGCCCAAAGCTTTTTCCTGTACTATTGCAGCGTCATACATTTCTCCGTCAAGCAGTTCGATGGCCTCTTTTATCTTGCCCTGCTTGGTAAGATAGTGCAGTTGATCAAGGTTTGAACTGTATGAAGCCCTGGCCTCGGTAAATTCCGCCAAGGCTGTCTTTATTTCCTCCGGTTGATTCTCTTGGTTAAATTTATGAGAATTAATTATTTTGTTAATTTCCAATAAACATGAAAAAGCTTCCCCGTGTTTGTCGGATATCCTTTTGGGATTATCGGTTAAAACCATATCCCGGACAGCAATGCGCATTTGATAAAAATAAGTCATCATTCTGGTTGTTTCCACCAGCGGCAAAGCCGCATCTTCATATAATTCCTTGCTGCTTTCTACCACATTACCGATTTTCAAAACACCGTAATAACCGACAAAAGCCGCTATCGCAGCAATGACTATAAAGCCTGCCAGCATTTTTCTAAAAATGCCGCGGTTAGTAAATGATTTCATTTCTACACCTCCCTTATTTGCGATAATTGCTCAACTTCATCATCTGTCAGTATTTTATTGCAGTCCAAAATCAGCTTGACATCTTCCCCCATCTTGCAGATTCCCTTGACATAGCGGTTATGTCCTTTACTGATTTCCGGGGGATCAACAATTTCATCCTCCGGTATTGTCATAACTTCTGCCACCCTGTCAACCACCAGCCCCATGGAAATCTCGTTCATCTCCACAATAATTACACATGTCCTGTCGGTATACTCCAGAAAAGGTTTCTTGAAACGTAGTCTGACGTCCATTATGGGAACTATTGTACCCCGCAGGTTAATGATGCCCCGGATGTAGTCGGGGAGTTCAGGAACGCTTGTCATTGGCTGGATCCCGATTATTTCCATAACATACCTGATTTCTATGGCAAAAGCTTCTTCCGCGACATAAAAGATCAGGTATTTGTCTTTTAAGGTGTCTTCTTCGTAATAACTGTCTTCCATTTCATACCCGCCCATACTTACGGCTCCTTTCCTTAGTTATCAGATTATTGGCAAGCTTTTAATTTACAAAACCTCCCACATCCAAAATCAGGCTGATACTGCCGTCGCCCAGCAGCGTACAGCCGCTGATTCCCCTGATTCTCCGCCTGCGTAAATATCCCGGCAGCGCTTTGACCACCACTTCCTGCTGCCCCAGCAGCTCGTCCACAAAAAAGCAAACCTTGTTGTCATCGTGTTCCGTCAGGATAAACACACCCTCCTCAAGCTTCGTGGCAGCAGACGGTATTGAATAAAACTCGGAAAGGCGAATAATCGGGTAGCAGGAATCCCGGACCATAATCATTTCATTGCCGTCGGGATCCACAATAATCTTATTGCCCGTCAGGCGGACAGTCTCCCTAATGTCATTTATGGGAATGATAAAGAGGGAATTGCCCACATTTATCTTCATGCCTTCAATAATTGCCAAAGTTAGCGGAATCTTAAGGGTAAATACCGTGCCCCGGCCTTTTTTGCTGTCTACGGCAACGGTACCGCCAATTGATTCTAGATTTTTCTTCACTACATCCATCCCGACACCCCTGCCGGACAGTTCCGTTATCTGTTCACTGGTTGAAAAGCCCGGTAAAAATATCAGGGAATAGATTTCCTTGTCCGTCAATTCATCCTCCGGCTTGGAGAGCAAATTATTCCGGCGGGCTTTCCGCAGGATCTTTTCCTTATCCAGCCCCCGGCCGTCGTCCCGGACACTAACCACCACATAATTGCCGTCATTTCTGGCCTCCAAAGTCACTGTCCCTGTTCTTTCCTTGCCCAGGGCTTCCCTTATCTCAGGTTCTTCCAGGCCATGGTCAATGGCGTTGCGGATCAAATGCATCAAGGGGTCCGAAATATTCTCAATAATATTCTTGTCAACCTCCGTGTTTTCGCCGATTAAGCGCAGCCGTACTTCCTTGCCGACTTTCCGGCTTGTGTCCCGGACAACCCGCTGCATCTTGAGAAATGTGGTTGTCAGCGGCACCATGCGCAGTGACATGACAATATCCTGGATTTCCCGCGTGATTTTTTGCAGCTGCCTTGCCGCCTGCCCGAAATTTTCCAGTTCCAATCCCTGTAAATCAGGATTTTGCGTAACCATGGCTTCGGCAATAACCATTTCGCCTACTAGATCCATCAGTTTGTCCAGTTTGGCCACGTTAACGCTGATCATGCTGCTTGCCGGCAGGGAAATGCTGTCTTCCGCGCGGTCACCGCCGCCCGCCCCGGCCCGTTTTCCCCCGGCCTTTTGCGCTTCCTGCTTTGCAGCGGCTTCTTCCCTTTCGGGAAAGCCCTTCTCCTTAATCTCTTTAAACTGCTCCAAAGTAATTGCTCTTAATTCCAGATCCTTTAAAAACAGGGTGTTTTGCAATATACTGCTTATCTCCCGCAAAGGTTTCCTTGTGGAAAAACCGACGGTAAAGCCCTGCTTGCGGATGATTTCGACACTGTCGTCATTTTCCAGGATATCGCCGGGGTAATAGTACAGGTCATCCACGAATCCCCGGAGCTGGCGGACAACGCCATAAGCCCGGACGCTCTCCATCTCACAGCCGTCATCAAAATAAAGAACCGCCTCATAGGCAGAAAGCCTTTCCGCCCTGATTTCATCTTCCCGCACGGCAGTTTCCGGAAACTTGTGAGCCTCTTCCCCGCCTTCCGCTATCATCCCGTTTTCCGCTTGCAAATATTTCAGGAATTCTTCGATGCTTCCGGTAAGCTGTGACACATCCCCGTCAGCCCCGGCACCGCCTTTGATTTTCTGCAGCTCCGCCTTGATAAAGTCAACACCGGCCAGCACCAGATCTGACAATACGGAGTAATCGACTTTTTTGGGCTTGTACTCCCGCAAATAAAAGAACAGGTCTTCCATGCCATGGGCAAGAGAAGAAAGGTTGCCAAACATCATCATGGCTGCTGAACCTTTAATGGTATGCATGATTCGGAATACTTCGTTAACGGCATCCTCCGAGTACCTGCCGGACTTTTCACTTTCCAGGACAATAGCTTCCAGCTGCCCGACATTCTGCTCGGTTTCAAAAATAAAGACATCAAGCATCTGCTCGCCAGAATTACCAGACAATTCTCCGCCCCCCTTGCTTCTTCAACTTAATTTTTTTAAGGTTTCAATAACGTAGTTTTCTTTGAAAGGTTTGATAATAAATGATTTGGCGCCGTTTAAAATTGCTTCCTTGACCATACTCTCCTGTCCCATGGCGGTAATCATAACAACCGTGGCTTTTGGATCTATTTTCATTATTTCTTTCAATGTTTTTAAACCGTCCATTTCCGGCATGGTAATATCCAGGGTAACAATATCCGGTTTGCATTCCAAATATTTTTTTATGCCGATTGCTCCGTTTTCCGCTTCTCCGACCACTTCAAAGCCATTGTTTAGCAGCATATTTTTCAGGGACAGGCGCATAAAAGCAGCATCATCGATAATCAAAACCCTCGTCATATCCTTTTCCTACACTCCTTCTGTGAAAATTGGTAAATAGATCAAGTAGAACCTGCAGTGTTGCAGAAGCATATTCTTTTAGGGAAAATTTATAGCTGCAAAAACGCCATTTTAAACAAACTGACTGGAAAAAACCCCAGATAAGATCAACAAGCTGTTCTGTTGCAATCCAGCGGGGCAGCCGGCCGGCTTCCTGTGCCCTGCTTACCAGTTCCTCGAGAACCTTCAGGCGGGCGAAATAGATCCCGGTAATTTTGTCGCTGAATTCCGGGTCGCAGGCCAAGACAGCAAATGATTGTAAAATTGCGGTCATTTGCGGGTAATTGTTGTAATATTCCGCATACCGGACCAGGTAATAAGATACAGCCTCCACCGGGTCGTCCTGCAAAAAGGCCGAAGCTGCAATATCATCATCATACCGGGCAAAAAAATCTATAACGGCATGGAGCAAATCATTTTTTTTTGAAAAATGGCGAAATATGGCCGCCTCGGAAATTTTTTCCCTCCTGGCCACCTCCCTGGTAGAAACATTGTGAATCCCGAATTCATCAATAACATCGATTGTTGTCAGCACAATTCTTTCCTTGCGGTGCAAATGGGAACTGTCCATGGTACCTCCACAGGCGGGTTAGTTAGCCTTTACTCACAATTTGCTATCGGCCTGTTACCGGCAAATCTTTACCCTTCCCTGCAAATTTTTTGCAAAAAAAAGGACACTGGAAACAATGGGCTTGTTTCCAGTGTCCTTTCGGGCATCCCGCGGCATTACGGATTCCCGGCCAAGCCTATGGCTTCTGCCACACCCTGCATGCCTTTAATTGTTTCTTCAATAATTACCGGCAATTCCAGGCCCAGCATTTCCGCCCCTTCAGCAATAATTTCCCTGTTAACGCCGGCGGCAAAGCTTTTTTGCTTCCATTTCTTCATCACCGATTTGGCCTGCATTTCAAAGATGCTTTTGCTGGGACGCATCAGGGCGGTGGCTGCAACAAGCCCGGTAAGTTCGTCAATTGTATACAAAACAATTTCCATTTTTTCTTCGGGCTTCACATCAGTACACAGCTTCCAGCCGTGGCTTAAAACAGCCCTGATGTAATCAGGCGGCCAGCCCCTATCCTTTAGTATCTCCTCCGTTTTCAGACAATGCTCCCCGGGGTACATTTCATAGTCCAAATCGTGCACAAGGCCGATAACTCCCCACTTTTCCGGGTCCTCGCCAAATAAAGCGGCAAAGTGCCGCATGACCGCTTCAACAGCCAGGGCATGCTTGATTAAACTGTCACTTTTATTATACTCTGTCAAAAGCCGGTAGGCTTCTTCCCTGCCGGGAACTTTTTCTTGCATGCAAAACCCTCTTTCCGTTCATTTTTTCATACTTGCCTGCAGCTGCAGGCTTTTCTTTATGATGACGGCCCCGTGTTTTCCAGGTAAACGGCTCTGGAAGGATAGGCAAATTCCACCCCTTCCCCGGCCAGGATTTCCATGATTTTTATGTTCACATCTTCTTTTACTGCCAGGTATTCTCCCCGGACAGTTGTTTTGGTGAAAAAGTACACCAGAATATCCAGGCTGCTGTCGCCAAAACGGTCAAAATTCACATACAGCGTCTCCTGATCAACTTCCGGATGTTTCTGCAGCATGCTTCTGATTTTTTCCATACACTGCTTCAGTTTTTCCGGCGGCGTCGCAAACTTAATACTTAAGTGGAAAACAACCCTTCGCTTGCCCATCCGGGACCAGTTTGTCACTGCTTTGCCGGCAAGTACGGAATTGGGAACTGTAACCAGGGCCTGGGCAAAGGTCCGTATCTTGGTACTGCGAAAAGAGATTTCCTCAACCGTCCCTTCCACTTCGGGAGTTTCAATCCAGTCTCCCACGGAAAAGGGTTTGTCAAGGATAATCATGATACCGCCAAAGACATTGGCGGCGGTATCCTGGGCCGCCAGAGCAATGGCCAGCCCCCCAAGGCCAAGGCCCGCCAGAAAGCCGCCTACATTGTAGCCCCAGGTCTGTATAACCATCAGCAGCGCCAGCACCACAATCAGTACCCTGACTATTTTGGAAAAGAAATTAAGCAGCGTCAGGTCGACGCCATACTTCTCATGCAGTTCAAGATAATTGTTTTTATCCGCCACCAGGTAAAAACCCTGGGCGACAAAAAAGATAACCAGTGTACGGTAAATGGGACTGAGCACCAGGTAAACTTCTGCTTTCAGGGGCAGAATCAAGAGCGCAAAATAAACGCCAACCACTATAAACAGCGACTTTACGGGATTTTGAAAAGCAGCCAGAAGGTTGTTGTCCAGATCGGTTCTTGTCTTTTTGGCAAAGCCAAGCAAAAATCTAAATATTATTCCGGTAAAAAAACCCCTCGTCAGCAGGAAAAACAAAAAAGCAGCCGCTGCAGCAATAATATACTGCCAGGTACCAAAGGCGGCAAACAGCTCCGTCCACTTGTTCAGTACAGGCATATTCTCAAACATCTTCGGCCTCCCCGGCGGAAAATTTCCCCTGCCTGCTTCTTAGTTGGCGCAAATCGGGGATGTTTCCTTTTATATTATACATATTATACATAAAATAAGGCTCCCCTTCTATCAGCTTTCCTCTCTTTCCTGCAACCCGGCTATTTGCCGTCTTTTTCCATTACTTTTTCCAGGACAATGCGCCTCTTAAAACCGCCCCGCTGCCTGCGCTTTTCCGCGGCCAGAGCCGTCAATTCCTCCATCCCGACTCCCTGTCTTTCTGCGAGAGCCCTCACCACTTCCAATATATCGGCCAGCTCTTCCTCCTTGCCGGTATGGACAAATTCGCGCACCTCTTCCCACAATTTTTCTCTTAACAGGAGCCTGTATTCTTCCTCACCGGCGGTGCGCCAGAGCGGTATTTTCCCTTCTTCCCTAATAAGCTCGGGTATCCTGTCCCTGACCAGCTTGTTATAGATCTTTTCCTCCTCTTCTTCCAGGGGGTAGCCGGCCACACTCTTTTTAACCCTCCGCACCCCTCCCCTGGGATCTTTCACGTCTCCCCGGTAGCGTGGTATAACATGAATATGCAGGTGGAAAATGCTCTGCCCCGCGGCTTCCCCCACATTAATCCCGATATTGTATCCGTCCGGCCGGAATTTGTCGTCAAGAATTTCCTTAACCCGGAAGAGCAGGGCATTCATGGCCGCAAGTTCCTGCTCTTCCGCTTCGAAAATGGTGGCAATATGCCTTTTGGGCACCACCAAAGTGTGTCCCTCATTGACCGGGAAATTATCATAAAAAGCTTTGGCCGCTTCATTTTCGCACAGCAGTCCTGCTGTTTTCCTGCAAAAGATACAATTTCTCATTTCTTACCTCTCCGGATTTTTATTCCCCGATAATTTTTACCAGCACCCTTTTTCTCCGCTTGCCGTCAAATTCCCCGTAAAAAATCTGCTCCCAGGGTCCGAAATCCAGCCTGCCGTCCGTGACTGCCACCACAACTTCCCGGCCCATAATGGTCCGCTTCAAATGGGCGTCGGCATTATCCTCAAAAACGTTATGGTCATACCGGTCATATGGTTTTTCCGGCGCCAGCTCTTCCAGGAAACGCTCAAAGTCCCGGTGCAGGCCGGGTTCATCGTCATTAATAAAGACACTGGCAGTTATATGCATGGCATTGCAGAGCAAAAGCCCTTCCTTTATCCCGCTTTCCCGCAGGCACTCCTCCACCTTATCCGTAATATTTATCAGCGCCCGCCTTGTTTTTGTCTCAAACCATAACTCCTTACGGTAAGTTTTCATTTTCATGCCTCCTTAAGACCGTACTTCTCCATTTATTCCTGCCGCCCGGGTTCCCTGCCTGCCGGTTTTCTCGGGCAGGCCTGCTGCCATAAAATAAATCTTGCCTGTGGCAGCCGGTGCTGATAATATTTATTACAGCGAGCAAAAACTGCGTCAGGGCGATAAAAAACAGGCCGCTAAAGAGGATTTCCCCGGTTTTCCTTGAATAATACTAGGATAATCATTCTTTATTATATCATAATGGCATCTGCTTCCAAGGAAGCAGAATTTGTTAAGGAGGATATATGGTGGTTTTGGACAGTGCCAGCAGACACAAATTGAAAGCACTAAACAATCAAAAAGTTATAAGCTATGTGGAAGAAGCCATAAGTCTCTGCAAACCGGCTAAAGTTACCGTAATTGACGACAGCCCGCAGGACAGGGAATATGTCCGGCAAATGTCCATCAAAAACGGTGAAGAAAAACCTATAAAGCTGCCGGGACATACGGTCCACTTTGACGGGATTAATGACCAGGGCAGGGACAAGGCAAATACCCGCTATTTATTATCCCAAAAAGTGGATTGGGGTATTGACATAAACTACATTTTAAAAGATGAAGGCCTGCCGGAAATACTCGGGCTCCTTGACGGGATTATGGAAGGCAAAGAAATGATAGTCAGCTTTTATGCCCTGGGGCCCGTTAATTCCGACTTTACACTGCGGGCCATGCAGATTACCGATTCCTTCTACGTTACTCACAGCGCCCAGATTTTATACCGTCCCGGCTATGAAGAATTCAAACGCCTGGGCGGTTCGGATGATTTCTTTTTCTTCCTTCATTCAGCAGGGCGTTTAATAAACGGGGTAACGGCAGATATAGACAAGCGCAGGATCTACATCGACCTCGAAGAAAACCGGGTTTACACGGTTAACAACCAGTATGCCGGAAACAGCGTCGGCCTGAAAAAACTGGCTTTCCGCCTGGCAATTCACAAGGCGCAAAAAGAAGGCTGGCTGGCAGAGCACATGTTTTTAATGGGCGTCCACGGGAAACCGGGCCGGTCCACCTATTTTGCCGGGGCATTTCCCAGCGCCTGCGGCAAGACAAGTACGGCCATGTTTCCCGGCCAGACCATTGTCGGGGACGATATTGCCTACCTGCGGAAAAAGAACGGCGAAGTGCGGGCAGTGAACGTAGAAAGAGGCATTTTCGGCATTATCCAGGACGTCAACCCCGAGGATGACCCGCTGATTTACGAAGCCCTGACCACCCCAGGAGAAGTTATCTTCTCCAATGTACTGGTCAAGGACGGCATCCCCTACTGGCTGGGGATGGGGCAGGAAGTCCCCGCTGAAGGCGAAAACTATTCAGGCCACTGGTACAATGGCAAAAAAGACGATAAGGGCAATGAAATACTCTATGCCCATAAAAACGCCCGCTACACCATCGGCCTTAAGGAACTGAAAAATGCCGACAGCAGGCTGGAAGACCGGGAAGGAGTCCCGGTAAAAGCCATTGTCTACGGTGGGCGGGATTCGGACACTACCGTTCCGATAGTGGAATCCTTTTCCTGGGCGCACGGCGTCTTCCTGGGCGCCACCATTGAATCGGAGACAACGGCGGCCACCATCGGCAAAGAAGGAGTCCGGCAGCATGATCCCATGGCCAACCTGGACTTTATCTCCGTTCCCTTTGCCGANTACCTNGCCAACCACCTCAAATTTGCCGAAGGCCTGCGGGAAGTCCCCTCCGTATTTGCGGTAAACTACTTCNTGAAAAACAGCCGCAACGAGTACTGCAACGGCAAGCTGGACAAAATCATCTGGATTCTCTGGGCNGAGGGCCGGGTACACGGGGANTATAAAGCCGTCACCGCCCCTGTCGGCCGCATTCCCCGCTACGAAGACTTAAAAGAGCTCTTCCACGCCAAGCTTGGCAAAGATTATACCCGGGAAGAATACACGGAACAGTTTACAATCAGAATCGCCAGGTATCTTGAGAAAATGGACAGGATGAAAAAGGCCTTCAGCAGAATAAAACTGCCTCCCGCCCTGGCCGCCGAGCTGGACGGCCAGGTCAGCCGCCTGCTTGACGCCCGCGCCAAATTCGGAAGCGAGGCCCCGCCCTGGCTCTTTGCAGACTGANTGCAACTNTAAAAGCAGCCGCTTTGGCAGCTGCTTTTTTATTTCCCAAAAGTTGTGTCCCTTTTATTCGTCCGGCAATATGGGCAAAGCCTTCTTTTTCAGTTCAATATCATGGAACGCACTAAACTGCTTTTCAATTCTTTCCAGTACAGACTGTGCCTGCTGCTCGTCCACTCCCGGCAAAATCAGGGCAAACTGCGAATCATCCCACCTGGTCACCACATCGCCCCTGCGCAAAGATTTAACTAAAACATTCTCCAGATCATCCATTACCTTGCCCCTGTTCCTGCGCAAGCCCTGCTTGCCTCCTGCCACAGGCGCTATACTGCCGAAATAAACAGCCTGCTTGGTTCTTTCGCTCCTGCGGCGCTCCAGTTTGTAAATGCTGCGAAAAACGTCCCTGCTGCAAATAAAGGCGCCGTCCGTTTTTTCTTCCGTCATATCCTCCTGCAATGCCGCTATTTCCGGACTCTCGGCAATTGATTTTGCCTGTATCCGCTTGTAAACATTAAGCATTTCCTGGGACGGCTTGACGCCGAATTCGCGGTACAAGAGGGAAGTTATGTATTCGTAGTGAACCCGCGCCTGTTTTACTTTCCCCGCCGCCAGCAGCGCTTCCATAAATTTGGTGTGCAGTTCTTCCTCGTACGGTTCAATCAGCACCGCTTTTTCGCACAAATCCGCAATTTCCGCATGCCGGCCGTGTTTTTGCAGCAAAGCGGCAAAATCAAGCACACACTGCAAAAAGAGGTTCCGGTAATAATTGCGGATGGGAACCACCCATTCATTAAACATGGAGCCGGGCAGGTACTCCCCCTGATACAAAGCCAGGGCATCTCGATACAGCTCAATGGCCTGCAGGTAATTGTCATTTTCCTTTATCCGGGCCAGGCGGTACAAATGTTCAAACTCATCCGCATCGATCCAGATCTTTTGCTTGTTATTCCACTGGTAGCATCCCTGCACAAAAGTAATGTATTCCGAATTGTCATCTCCGTCTTTCAGCAGCTTTCTCAGCCTGCAGACCTGCGTGCGCACGGCCTGACGCGGTTCGCTGTAGGTATTGTCGGGCCATAAGTTTTCCGCAATGCTCTCAGGCAGAAAACTTTTATTCCGGTTCGTCACCAGGTACTGGAAAAGCTCCCAAAGGCGGTAGGAACGGTGAGACTGGTCCGACAGCACCGTCTCGCCCCGCTTAACCATAAAGCGCCCCAGCGTGTAAATCATGAGGACGTTGTCGCGTTCATCAACTTTTTTCATTGCTCGGCTCACCTATCATTTCACCAGCTATTATTCGAATTTAATACAGATATAGGGTTCCGTACTTCCCTGAACCCCCCTGTAAATAAAATCCATCTTTCGAGCTGTAAGTATATTATTCTCTCATTGGTTAAGCATTCCTGCCGATTTGCCTCAGAAAAGTTACAAAATTTTAATATATTGAGTTGGCAAAACTTAAAGAAGCACAGGGCTCTTTGTTTGCCCTGTGCTTCTCGACTTCTATTCATTTACCAGCCTGCTCCGGCGCTCCAATATCAACCCGAACAGCAGCAGGGCAAAACCTGCCACAAGCAGCCAGCCCGGTCCCCCCGTTCGCGGCAGNTCGGGGACAACTTCAATTGTTTCTTCGTCATCTTCATCCTCACCCGGAACTCCAGGCTCTTCCGGTTCATCTTCACCCGGAACTCCAGGCTCTTCCGGTTCTACGTCAATTTCATCCTCATCCGGCCGTACCGGCCTCTCCGGAATTACAGGCGGCCGGTCCTCTTTTTCAGCCTTAAACACCAGCTGCACTGTGGCCGAGGTGTCCTGGTAATCGTTGCCTGTCTCCTCAAGGAAATGTACCACGAATTTAATTGTCTCTTCCCCTTCAACCGGGATGGTTCCCAGATCCAGCTCCGGGAAGTTTTTCATAGTCCCGTGGTAGATATCATCCCCCCGGTAGGTCACGGTCATTATCAACTGCTCAAGCAAATCAAATTCACCGGAGCTGTCAATCCGCCGTAGGGACATGGAAACGTCAAATGCCTGCTCACCCTCATTCTTGAGCAAAATTTCCGACTCCCTGGTGTCCCGGGGACCCAAATTGTCCACATCCTCAAACCAGGAGGCACCCACCGTCTGAACTCTGAGGCCTTCCGCATCCCCGACTATCGTAAAGCCAGCGGCCCGGGTCACCCCCGTCAAAGCCATCAAGAGGCCGGAAAATATTAAGAAGGTACCGATTATCATAGAAACAGAGCTCAGCATCCGCATTTTCCTTCTGGTCCTCATCTACACTGCCTCCTCGTTTTAGGATGAAACACGCAATCTATCTGCAAAGCCCGCAGGCCGCTGCCCGGCCGGGGCTTTTGTTTGCGAATTTATTGGGGTATTCTGCGGCACACACCCTGGTGTGCCGCAGAATACCGAATTGCAGTAATTCGAGTGGTGTGAGAGTTCCGTTTATGCTTGACGGGCATTTGCTTTTTTTAATTATGTTATTCGAAATTGAACCAATCAGCTGCCTGTTGCAGCGTAAACTCAATAACGCCTGATTGATTTGCGGACAAGTA